>C688J18823_10000221_pt1 | contig 32458 bp, 29 predicted proteins | sample HopSoiMetagenom1_FD_18823 | JGI IMG/M metagenome (IMG submission 18823) | reverse complement strand
GCACCGGTAAATTGTATTGTACCCTCACTCTTTTTCCATTATTTTCCGCCGGTACCCACTTTTGCATAGCCCTTACAACTCTTATGGCTTCTCCATCAAACGCTTTACTTCCAGATATTCCTCTCAATACCCGGATGTTTGAAAGACTTCCATCCCGTTCAACTACGAATGTTACATACACGGTACCTGATAATGTACGCTCCATTTCACCCTCCGGACGTTTTGTATAATTGGTAATATACTGGAACAGACAAGACATTCCGCCAAAAAACTCTGGTTGTTTTTCAACAACGGTGTAAATCGTTGTATCAATTGATAACAGCCCTTGTGCTTGATAAAAGGGCTGATTGGTTTGAGAAATTGTAACTAGATGCGGTAATGCAAAAAGGATAAAAATTAAATAGCGTTTCATGAGGCAAAAATACAATTAATAAAACCAGGTTTACAAATTGAAACCTTAGAAAATCAACCGAAGGGATGGGCCTGCATTTGTCCAAACGACTTAAAGCCGCCTAGCTCTAGTTTTTCCGAATATGGTTGGACCATGCTTCCATAGCCTCTTTCGGCGGGAGTACGACTACACCCACTACACTTCAAGAGGCCTTACACGACAATCTTTAGAAAAACACAATAAAAAAAGTTGGTATGTATACTAAACGGAAACGACTTGCGTTTCTGTCTTTTTTAAATAACATCCCCTAATTAACATTATGAAAAAGATTAAACAAATCATTACAAATTTTCCTGAATTTTATTTTATTGCCCTATTTCTATTAATAGGTTTTAAGCCACTCTTTACATTTAGCGCACTGGGTATGGTAGTAGCAGGCTTACTGGTACTTCAAATGCTGGTGCTGAACAGGCTCTTTGGAATCATCATGGCCAATGTTTTTTTAATTGCCAATTTGTTTATGCTCATTGCGATCATTTCGGAACTGAGTGAATTTAAAACCTTTGACACAAGTGCTTATAAGCTATTGATTGTCGGGTCATTATTCTGGTGCGTCAATGTGATTTTTGTTGTATTGATGATTCGCAAATACATGGAAAGCGAAAAAAAACTACCATCGCTGATTAAATGATTAATGAAGAGAGCTTCGGCTCTCTTTTTTATTTCCGCAAATTATTCTTAAACTGTAGTTCCATCTTTACATTCTGATATGACCCCAGTCAAACGTTTGACCCGCTGAGTCAGGCAAATGATCAGTCTCAAAATTTCTACACTATCCATTCTGATTTCCTAATTGACCCTTTTATTACACTAAAAATAAATGCAAATGTGTGTACTAATTTAGGGTAACATTTCCACCATAACGTGTTACCTACTGGTATCAATTCAAATGAGGGTTGATCGTGATGAATAACAGCTGTGGCACTTTTTTTTATACAATGCAAATGATCAATTGAACAGATAATGCATCATTTTATTTATTAAATCTTTAACCACATGAAAAAAATTTTTACAACTCTGACTATTTTCTCTGCAGGACTTGCCTATTCGCAGTCTGCACAGCTTACGCCGGTCGTAGATATAGGTACACATACTGTTACCGTAAATGTTCCGGCAAAATTTGAAAATGATTTCCCGGCAGGAAAAACACTAAAAATCCCTACAAATTATAAAGTTTCCGTTTTCCATGCGGGCGGCTTAACCAAACCACGGTTTATGACCTTCGGTCCCAAAGGTGTATTATACGTAGCCGATCAGGATGCCGGAAAAGTATTTGCCTTACCGGATACAAACAAAGATGGAATTGCAGATACCATTATGGAAGTCGCATCGGGTTTTACAGGCAGTCACGATGTGAAGTTTTACAAAGGCGACATGTATGTAACAGAAGCAACACGTGTATGGAAATGCACAGACGCTGATGGAGATGGCGTGTATGGAACTAAATCTGTTTTCATCAGCAATATTGGTAACAACTCCACTACCGGTCATGTTACGCGAACCATTGTTTTTGATTCCATCAATAAAAAAATATACCTGTCGGTGGGATCCTCCTGCAATGTTTGCCGTGAAGACAACCGCGCTATTATTGAACAATACAATGAAGATGGTACCGGCCGAAGGGTATACGCATCAGGTATTCGCAATGCAGTTGGTATGGCACTTAATCCCGTAACCAACCGTTTGTGGGCAAATAACAATGGCAGCGATAATCAAGGAAATGAAATACCACCAGAGTGGATTGATGTAGTGCGCGATAATGGTTTCTACGGACATCCCTTTGCTTACGGTAGTGGTGTATGGTTCGATTTTAATGCTGCTGCCGACTACAAAGCACTCTTGCCGATAACTGCAGTTGACTCCGCAAAAGTTAAGCGAATGGTAAAACCGGCAGCATTGATTCGTGCACACTCTGCACCAATGGCCATTGCATTTTTACCTCCGGGAGCTGTTGCCAAATCAACCGCATTAAAGGATGGTTTCTTAACTTCCTTAAGAGGATCCTGGGACTCAACGAATCCCAAAGCTTTTAGAGGATACAAAGTTATTTATGGTCATATGGATTCTGAACAGGATACAACCGTACAATATGTAGGAGATTTTTGTTCAGGGTTTTTAACAGATACAGTGAACCAAGTTTTCTGGGGAAGGCCGGTAGGTCTTGCGATTGATGACGAAGGTAGAGTATATATCAGTTCGGACGAAGGCAATAAATTTGTCTTGGTTCTTACACCTGATGATATAACAAGTGTTGATCAACAAAATCTTGTTCTAACTTCCAGTGTTATTTACCCGAACCCTGCAAAGGATCAGTTTACACTTAACTTGACATTGGCACAATCGGCAAAAGTAATAGCTGTGCTTTACGACATAACCGGTAAAGAAGTAAGCGCGCTGATGGATCGGACATTGTCAGCGGGAAGTCACACTCAACAATTGGATGTGAGTGGATTAACATCCGGATATTATTTACTGAAAATAACAGCGGGTAATAATACGTATAATCATAAATTGATGTTGAAGGATTAACCTGAAGACTTCGAAATAAAATGAAACAGCCCGGTTTGACAATGTCGAACCGGGCTAGTTTTTATATATTAATTTTATTAGGATCTTTTTCAAATTAAAAGGATCGGGCAATTTTTTTCTTTTTGTCTTGAAAGCTAACTATATGCCTGTTAGACCAAAAACAATTTATAAGTACTGCTGACACTTAAATTTTTTTATGCCTATGTGTTGAATGCATGCATTCCAAGTCCTTAAATACTTATCTTTTTGGATGTGTCATATTGCGTCTTCCTTCCTATTTTATTGTAAAGTAAAAAAGCGCTGCACGTAAACATTGCAATCATGAGCGCATTCGTATTTATAAGACAATACGCCTTAACCCATAAAGACCTAACAGCTAAACTTAAAAAGTTAGAAACCAAATATAACAATTCAAAGATGTTTACGAAGCCATTAATTACTTATTGGATAAAGACAAACAAGAAACGGATCAAAAGAAACGTAAACGAATTGGGTATGAATAATCATCATATACTGAGATCATGATAGTTATTTTGAATTACAACTCACCATTCCATTCATACTGATGTGTGTTCCGTAATTACTTCCTTTTCACTGTTACCGGATAACTTGCAAACCCGATAGCAAAACTAAAATCACCAAATACATCATTATTTACCGTATCCAAGGGATAAGATGCAATGGTACTAAATACGTGACAACTGTAACAGGTGTTTGTTTTTTGCACATAACTTTCAAGCGTTGAATTTGCAACGATAGTGGAACCACTCGCCATAGAAGAGGTATTTATTTGTCTGGGTGCAGAAATGGGTTTGGTAGGATCCGCTTGCAAACTCTGTGACCAGATCACATCTATCAATTGGTAATATTGCCAAACGGAACTCGGAAAAAATTGACGAATGTTATTTTGCATCCGCTTATTAATTGGTGCCGCATCCACCTGATCAATTGCATTGATGCGCGTAACTTGCACTGGGGCCGGCATACCCTGATTTAAATAATAAGGTGGAGAGGTATTGGGTGTACAGGAAATAAAAACGACGGTATCTTTTCCCGCTTTTGTTTTTATGTTCACTTTTTGCATTTCACAACTCGCATTGTAAAAATTATAACCATACGGTGGTTTTGTTATACCGTTATCCGGAACATTATCCACCTGCTCAAATGTTGCCCATACCCATGTTGGTTGATTACTTGTTTTATGTAAGATATGTAAGCCTACCAATGCAACGATCGCATTCCTTAGTTGTCCTGTTGTGGCATCCTGAACCGTTGCTTCCGATAATTTATAGCGACTCCATTTTTTTGAAGAGGGATTATCCACTTCCATCCACGCAGCTTTTAATTCGATGGCACCGGTTGCTCCGTTAAACTGCCCTTGCGGAAAATTTAAAGGCTGACCTGCTTTTATTGAATCATGTTGAACAGCTGCATTGTAATATCCTTTTTGCACAACAAAATCATAGTAATCTTTATTCAGCATTATTTCATACCACACATTGGTGCTATTTTGAGCACCTAACCAATTGGGTGCATTGAACGGTGCTGCTTGTCCAAAGTCCAAATGATTCAATGTATCAATACCTTCAAATTTGCTGGTAAACGTTAATAATTTTGTTTTACCCGGTGTCATTAATAAACGTTGGCTTCTAAATTTTTCAGCATATTTTTCAGACACAAGTGTTCCCCATTGTGGTGGTTGAACACCATTGGGTTGAAACAACACATCACGTGGCATAAATGTTTCCCATTGAACGGGTGTTAAATCACCGGGATCACCAAAACCATGTGATTGATCCATTGCCCAATTCAGAGTCACAAATTCCTGCCATGCGAAACAATCAGCTTGTGATTGATTATTAAATGACTGCAGATCTCCTGGTACATTGTTATTAAAATAAACAGGAACGCTGTACAAAATACTGCTGGAGTAACAATCGCAGGAATCTTGCACAGCAGCTGTTGCTGCGCCTAATCGCGGTGTACAGGACAATACGCACAAGCATAGAAACAATGTTGTAATGACCATCCATGCCATCACTTTATAGGATAGTTGCAAAATATTTTTTTTCATAAGTTGAGATCTGAAATTTAAAAAATGTGTTGGCGGTATGTTTATATACCAACCAACACATTTAATGTTATTAAGATGGAACAACATTTACCAAAGCAGGCATAGGAATACCTGTTGTCTGTCCGCTTTTTAATAATATAACACCATGTAAACCTACCATCACATTGGCTGCAACATTTACTGTTAAAAACAACGCTGTATAAGTACCGGGCATACTATTTCCGGGAACTGCATACGAAACTTGCTGCGAAGAATTAACAGTTGCTGTAATACCAGGATCATCAAATGTTACCTGTGTATCTGGTGTATAGCTTGAGCAGATAAGTACCATGCTGATGTTCGTAGTTGAAGGTTTTACTGTTGGTGCAACATATGTACTATTACTTAGCAGCGGGATTGGATAATTTGAAGGGTTGGCCACAAGTGTTTTATACATTGCTGTAAAATAGTTTTGATTGAAAAGCTGAAGAGGCTGGGGAAATGTGTCCTGCGGAGCTGTGCCACCTACTGCATCATATCCTTTTGGAACAGTTCCTTTAAACGCACTTGCAACGATTTGCATTTTAAATGTACCTGCTATTTGTGATCCCCAATTAATTGGTTTACCACCAATAAGTATATCACTTACTGTGTATCCTTTATTAGCGGGTACTTCAAAGACCGCATGTAAAATAAAATTCCCCGGCAATTGATTTCCGTTTTGATCTGTTAATGTTTGTGAACCTCTTATTATTTTCCAATATTTCGAAGCATCTGTATTATCAGGCGTTTGATAGCTTGAAAAATCCGGTTGTTGTATGTATAATCCTGGAGGATCTGCTAATGTTGCCACAAAGCCTTTGGTTACGAAACTATTTACAGTTCCTCCAATATTTGGATCACTGTTTCTGTGCTTTTGTCCATACTGTGCATCGCATAACAATTCATTGTATTGACTGGATGGCCATGTTGTATTACCAGTAGATCCGGAAGGATTATTACGCTGTACAGTAGCAGCAGATGCTAAACCTATTTCGGTTTGCAAGGTATTGGGTGTACTTGTTAAATGTACAGCACCACCTTGCGTTGCTGATGAAACAGGACCCGTGTTCCATTTGTTCAAGGGATTATAAACAGGTCTGTTTGTTACGGGATCAACAACTCCTGGCAGACTTAAATCAGCCATTGTAATTTGAGGCTGAGCTAAAATAGATTGATAAAGTGATACTACTTTGTTGGGATCAATTAGCCATAAGCTATTCCAGTATTCCGGATTTTCACAGGTAAAATCAAGACGTGTAATTTTGCCGGCTGTATTGCGAGTAACTGCCCATTCGCAATATTCATCTTGCCAGCCTCTTGGACCATAAGGAAAATAAGGAACTGGGTTTCCATTTCCACAAGGGTTATTTGAAATTTGTCCCTGCATCACTCCTGTATCTGCCATTTCATTTAACTGATCGGCAGAGGCGTTAGGAAAGTTAAATGCTAATCGACCTGGAAATGCCTGCCATTGAACATTTGCCGGGGAGCTGGGGGGATTGGAATCGATTGGATTATAATAATTTGTTGTTGCAGGAACATTGGTTGCATTGTACGGATTTCCAAGCATTCCTTGTTGAATGAACCCATCGAGATTGGTGTTCCATAGGTCAGTCAACTGTTGCTGTTTGGAAGGATTGTCATTAAAATCTTGAATATTTGCTGGGGTTCTGAACTGAAAAGAACCTAATTGTTTTTTGGATGGTTTGTCGGAAAGACTTTTCTCATCCACTGATGTTTTAATCTTAGATTGACCCATGGCAGTATGATTTAAATGAATGCCTACTCACAAGGCTTTTCGGCTTACTCCCCTAATTTATTTCTGAATCAGGAAACAGGGCATTTATATAGAGGCAAAAAAAAGTAAAAAAGAAAAGCTATGCGTGAACTTATTGGTGAAGTTACTTTAGAAGACTGGGTAGAAACAAAACGATTATACTCTTGAGAAAAATGAACTGTATAAATTGTTATTGAAACAAATGTAAACCAATAAGTATAATTTCCAAATGCTCAGCAAAAATAAAATAAAATTATTTTTTTTTATTAATACTTTCCTCTTCTTTCCAGATGCTTTTCTTATTCGTCGAGAAATCCTTTATAATAAGGCATTTATATTTTTAAAGAGCAATTTTGCTTTTACGATTGTAGAGAAATATATACGAAAAGAAGACAAAGTTTACGGTTTCAGCTTTTAAAAAAAATGCCATAATTTTTTTTGCAAATTCTGCATAAATTCGGTTATGAGTTATTTCCAAGCCATCAGAAAAATTATTTTTAATTTGTGCTGAAGTCTGTCCTAAAACAAAAAAGCATTCCTATATATAAGGAATGCTTTTTAATTATTTGTGTAATAAAGCTATTTGTATTTTTTAAAAAGTGATGTTGCTGTATGCCCACCAAAACCAAACGTATTGTTTAATGCATAATTAACTTCGGTTTCCAGGGGTTTATCCGCTACAATAGATATCCCTTGTGGAATTTGATCATCCGGATTTTGAAGATTAATAGTTGGAGGTATAATATTATTTTTTACAGATAAAACAGAAATAATAGTTTCAATTGCACCAGCTGCTCCAAGCAAGTGACCCGTCATCGATTTGGTAGCACTTACGTAAATAGGTTTACTTTTACTTGCTTCATTTTTAAGCACACTTGCAATTCCAATCAATTCACTATTATCTCCAATCGGTGTAGAAGTAGCATGTGCATTAATATAGTTGAGATCGCTTGGTTTAATTCCTGCTTCTGTCAATGCTTTGGTCATACCCAGTGCAGCACCGATTCCATCAGGTGAAGTTCCGGTCAGATGATAAGCATCTGCAGCCATTCCGCCTCCTACCATTTCACCATATATGGTTGCACCTCTTTTTAACGCATGTTCCAATTCTTCCAACACGAGTGCGCCGGCTCCTTCGGCCATTACAAACCCGTCCCGATCTTTATCAAATGGTCTGGATGCTGTTTGCGGTGAATCATTTCTTTTGGATAGTGCCTGAGCTGAACTAAAACCACCTACAGAGGCAGGTGTTATGGCAGCTTCAGAGCCACCGGCAATAATAATTTTTGCTTTATTCAAACGTATGGTATCAAATGCAGAAATGATTGCTGTGTTGGAAGATGCACATGCTGAAATGGTAACATAATTTGGTCCGTACAATTTGTTACGGATAGAAATAACACCCGCAGCAATATCAACAATCATTTTTGGAATAAAAAAAGGGTTGAACCGAGGTGTTCCATCACCTGCATAAAATTCTTTTAATTGTTCCTCAAATGTGCTGATTCCGCCATTTCCAGATCCCCAAATCACACCAATCTCTGCTTTTTCTTCGAATGACATGTGTTCCAAATCCAGGCGAGCATCTTTAATTGCTTGGTCAGACGCATAGATTGCATATTGTGTAAATAAATCGTATTTGCGAATTTCCTTCTTATCAATAAACTCTTCCGGGTGGAAGTTTTTTACTTCACATGCAAAATGTGTTTTAAATTTTGAAGAATCAAATTTCGTGATTGGACCCGCACCACTTTTTCCTGCAAGTATATTGTTCCAAAATTCTGTTACCGAATTACCCAATGGTGTAATTGCTCCCATCCCTGTTACCACAACTCGTTTCATAATGTTTGTTAATTAGTTTATGCCTGTTTGAATTTTGTAGCACAAAAGTAATTAATTGAACTGAAACATGGTCGATTTTAACGCATCATTTGGTAATCAAATGCCCGACCCCGATAGCTATGAGGTGAAACGATGCACATGCCGTGATTTAAACCATCAAATCCAGATAGGCAGTAGGTGTGCGGAGTCATCCCATAGCTATCGGGGTCGAGCAGAATCCCAGTATTTTAATTCTAATATGGAAAGAAGACGGTTGTATGTTTTCGTTCCATAGGTTGATAGCACATTACTGGAATATCGCTTTCGCTCAGTAACTGCTGCGTAACGGTTCCCAATAAGTATTCTTTCATGTTAATTGCTTCCTTATTCATAATTAAAATAAGGTCGGCATCTACCAGATGACCATAATCGAGAATAAGTTGAACTGGATCTTTGCCTCGCAATGTTTTTATTGTGCAACGAATTTTGTGTGATTTAATACTTCTCCATACTTGATTGGCATATGCAAGTAATGTATTTTCAGAACCTTCGTCAGTCTGCGTCAAAACAGAAGCGATGCGAATACTGGCATCGTAATACTTTGCCATCTCAATTGCTCTATCCACTTTTTCTCTTGTTTCCTTTCTGAGTTGAATAGGCAGTAAAATTGTTTTATAGCTTTCTCTGTCTATTTTGCCGCGAATGGTGATCACAGGATTTTTATATTCGCATTCCAATCTAAATGCTTGCCTTCCTGCAAATGAAGTTAAGGATTGTTTGGTATCTAATCCCAGCACCAATATAGAATTAAAAACATCGGCTACTTTTTGAATTTGTTCATGTGCATTGCCTGTTCGAATAATTGTTTCAACTGAACAACCCATTTTCTCGTTTGCTTCCTGTGCTAAAGCAAAGAGTTTTTTTTTAAGTGCCCATATATTCTTGTTTTTGTTAATCGCAAGAAGAATTAACTTTGAATGCGTATATTTTGCCAGATTGTATGCCTGATTGAGAGCTATACTCGATTGCTCTGTTGAATCGATGGGTACCAATACAGAAGTTGTTATAGTTGACATGGGGATTACTTTTTAAAGTGAATAGAACGTTATAATTAACAACAAATTTGAGTCATTGTGATCATTATCTAATCAATAAAAATTCAATGGCATATTTTACTAAACCTGCTGTATTCTTAACTCCGATTTTATGCAGTAAATTTTGGCGGTGTGTATCTACAGTTCGTTTGCTAATAAATAATTTAACTGCAATCTCTTCATTCGTATACTCTGCAACTATATATTTTAAAACCTCCAACTCTCTTTTTGAAAGCAAAACCTCAGTTTTTAAGTTCGGCTCTTTACTCTGATTCTCTATAATTTCTTGATTAAAAAAAATCTTTTCGTTCATTACATTTTCTATCGTTTTAAATAATTCATCTTCATTAATGCTTTTTAATATGAACTCATGGATCCCTATGGTTTTTAAATTTTGGATTATTTCCTCGTCGTACTGGTTGAATAATCCAATAATTTTAGTGGCTGGATTGTGTTTAAGAACAAGCTTAATAATTTTCTCCGCATCAAATTTGGGCCTGTAACAATTAACAATTACGATATTAAAAAAGATCCGTTTTACTTTTTCAGCTGTTTCTTCCAGACTTCTTGCTTCCTCTAAAACAAGCTTACATTTTTTCTCGTTTGATAATAGCATTCGTATTATGCCACAACGAACAATACTGAAATTATCAATAACCAATATTGCTATTTTTTTCATTTGTTCGATTTGATTTTTACGCGTTCAATCATGCTAAAAATTAATCAAGGTGGTAAAATTCATATGTACTTGTATTTTAAAAAATCATTTTTTTAATCTATAATAAATGCTTACTAATCGACAAAAAAATCAATTTAGTCACATAAAAATAATATATCTTAAAATATTATCATTCAAAATAATTGAAAAATACGTATTTACACTTAAATTTATAAATCTATGCGATTTATCAGGCATTGGCGGGCGTTTTCAACTAAAATATTAAATTTCAATGAAGCCAATAGATTTACTTACTTCTAGTAAAAAACATTCTAACTAACGGCAGTGATTTTCTAATTTTATCGTTGTTTTTGTTTTTTGATTTTCATAAAATGATAGAACGGGGATATCGCTTTTACAAACCAAACGTTGGGCAAATGTGCCTATAAAAAACTCTTTAATACTCACTAACTCTTCATTTAAAGTAATAATTAAATCGGCGTTTATGAAATGACCGTAATCTAAAATCATCGTAACCGGATCTCTTCCCTTTAATGTTTTCAGCGTTCCTTTCAAATTGTGCATACGTATTAAACACCAAATTTCATAAGCGTAAGCAAGTAATTTGTTTTCCTCCTTTTCATTTGTCCCATCAAGAATAGTGACAATGCGTATAGTTGCCTGAAACTTTATAGCTAATTCAATTAACTCATTCAATTTTTCAAATTTGGTCGTTTTGAAATGTATAGGTAATAGAATTGTTTTGTAAATAGCACATTCCGTTGGACCCCGAACTGTCATAACCGGGTATCTAAATCCTCGCATAATTTTCAATAAATTCATATCAATAAAATCTGAAATTGTAAACTTAGGTGTAACTCCCATAATTACTAAAGGATTTATTAATTTGGCTTCCTTGTTGATCTCTTCATATAAATCACCATTCCGTGATATAATTTCCACTTTAAAACCCGACTTATCAGATGCTTCCTTTGCCAATGCACCTATTTTATTTTGGTCACAAATGCAATGCTCTCCTACAATGACAAATAAAATAATTTTTAAATCCGCATGGCGAGCTACGCGATATGCATGGTTTAAGGCTGATGAAACAGATTCCAATTCATTCATGGGAACCAAAATTGATGTTATAGCGTTTATCATATTTCTAAAAAGTATTATTTGAATGAATAAAAAAAATCTAATGAATTCTTTCATAATTAAGGAAGACAGAGAATCAGACTTAATACCGATTTATAAAAATCAATTTACTAAGTTGATTAATAAACTTATTTTTGCGCCATGAGATATAAGTCTGCTTATCAACTATAAAAATACTTTATAAGCTGAAATAAAAATTTGTTAACTTATGAAATACCTTCTTAAACTAATGAATACAACACGCAAGCAAGAATTTAAGCTTAATTATTTTTTAAAAATGCATTTTAGATTATTGTATACTAATTCTTAATCGTATGCTTCTATTTTTTTAAAACTATCACTAATATTCCTCATAATTTTTTATAGTTCTAATAAAAAACCCATGTTAAAAGCTTTAATAGTTAATGATAATTCTGAATGCAGACAACTCATTTCGCATTTCTTAAACAAAAAACAAGATGTTGAAATCATTGCATCTACAGATAATATTCTGGAAGGTAAAAGCATTCTTGAGTCCAACATTATCGATATTTTATTTTTAGATATCATGGTTGGAAACAGTATGGGATTCGAGCTTTTAAATTACTTTCAAGCCATTTCATTTAAAGTAGTTTTTACAACCATTGATGAACCCTTTGCATTAAGAGCAATCCGGTATGCAAATTTTGATTTTATTATTAAACCTATAACAGAATGCGATTTCGAAAGGGTATTTAAAAATGTTAGAAAAAAACAAACACCGTTAGTTATAAAACACAAATTAGAATATTTTTCAGGTTCAACGGAACCAAATAGGCAATGCCCGAAACTGGCATTAACTACAAGCAGAAATGAAATAGAGTTAATTGATGTTGAAACAATCATATATTGCGAAGCGGAAGGGTTTTACACAAAATTTCATTTGGAGAATCAATCTGATCTATTGGTATGCAAGAATCTAAAAGAGTACGAAAAATTACTCCCTAAAAACTTTATACGCATACATAAATCATATTTGGTAAATAAAAATAAAATAAAAAAAATTATTCGTTCCGATGGTGGTTACATTGTAATGGATAATAAACAAATGCTACCTATTGGTCAGAAGAAAGAATATTTTATTAACTATTTGATTAATTAAGTTTTGATTTTTTTTGTTTAGTTTAGTAAACCCGACAGATTTTTCAAACCTGTCGGGTTACTGTTAAATAAGCATTACAACGAATAAATATACGCTCCAATCCTATCCACATAAACCCCAGATCCTCCATAGAAACCTAAGATTTGAGTACCTGCAGCTGTTCCTGCATAAAATGGATTCCCACCATTTCCACCATACGAAAAAGATTTTTGATTCGTATAAATTGTTAAGCGATCAAGATAAGATCCGCTTCTTCCCGCAACCGCGAGAATACGCTCTGTTGAAGAAAAAGGCTGAAAATAAAATGCTCCACCGGTACCACCCACACCGTACATATACAATGAACCATTTGTTCTGATATACCAAACACTTAATCCATCAACAAGAGACCCACTACGCACAGCAATTGCATAAATTTTATCGGTGCTGGAAGTTGGATAAATTGAATATGCTCCTCCACCACTGCCGCCCCAAGGACCAACACGTGTTAAATAACTCGCTGCAACTTTAGCTGTTGATGCATTTTCTGCAGTAATCACTTCTGCATTTTTTAAATTTTCTGGCAATTGATCCCAGGTTAACTTCGTTGAGTTGTTTTCTGTAAGTTGTACATCCTGTGTAGTAGCAACTGTTGTAGTCGCTGGTTGGTTAACAGGTTGCACTGTTTCTTTTTGACAAGAGAAAAGAGTTGCTGATACAATTGTCGCGATGATTATAACATTTAATTTTTTCATATTTTTTTGTTTTTATATAGGTTTATAAATAGTTGAATTTTTGTTTTTTAAATAATATTCTATTTTTTAAGCTTGTTATGGATTGCCTCCTTTCTTTTTAAGTTTAACATTTTGTACTCTTTCTGACCTTGCGCAAAAGCCATAAAAAACAGATCGTTTAAGGCGGTTGATCAAACCCGGATTGGTTTTTTATTTTTTTGAATACAGATTGATTTAAATTTCTTCGTCAAAGGAACGATGAAATATTTGTTTTCAACCAAAGGATTTTGACGGTAAATTTTCCAGTGGTTTTCTGGTGAAGAAAAAAACTTACGGCAAGATTTATAGAAAGTGTTCTACAGAAGTTGAGAATAAAAATACGTCAGGTTAATTCTGCTATTATTATACTTTGAATTAATTTTCGTACTATGTGCAAAAAAATTGTTCAACTGAATTTCAAAAAACAATTTCTCCGCTAAAAAAAATGGATCACCTTATTGATGATCCATTTTTTATTTAATTCAATTCTCTTTACAAAGAATATACATACGCACCAATTCTGTCAACATAAGTTTTTGCACCACCAAAAAAACCAAGTATTTGTCCTTGACTTTGATAACCTGAATAAAATGTCCCTCCGCCATTTCCGCCATAAGAAAATGATTTTACAGTGGTGTAAATTGTTATACGATCAAGGTAAGTAGCGCTTCTTCCTCCAATTGCAGTGATGCGTTCTGTTGGTGAGAATGGTTGAAGATAAAATTCTCCACCTGTACCTCCAACAACATAGGAGTAAATAGTTCCATCTGTGCGGATATACCATATACTTATTCCATCTACAACATTTTTACTGCGTACCCCTATTGCATAAATTTTATCGGTACTGGAAGCAGGATAAATGGCAAAATAATTTCCACCACCGCCTCCCCATGGCCCAATTGGCGTTAGGTAAGAAGCTGCTGTTTTGTTTGCTTTACCTGAACTTGTTTCCGGGGTAAGCATTTCTGCATTTTTTAAATTCTCCGGTAATTGATCCCAGGTAAATTTAGTTGAATTGGATTCGTTGAACTGAGCATCCTGCTTTGCATCAACAGTTGTTGCTGTTTGTTCATTCATTGGTTGTATCATTTCTTTTTTACATGAAAAAAGAACGATGGATACCATTACTGCTGCTATTAAATTTAATTTTTTCATAATTTTTAGTTTTTAGATTATTAATAATTAGTTGAATTTTAATTGTTTAATTTCTTAAGCTTCTTGTCAATTACCTCCTTTCTTTAGGGTTTACTTATTTTACTTTTGCTGACGTTGCGCAAAGCCAGCACTAAATAGAATCGGTTCTCAGGTAAATGGACGGGAAAGCGTTTGCTTCCTTACAAGGTGTTTTCACTGGAATTTAAGCAGGGTTTTTCCGGTATGGAAAAAACGTAAGGCAAGAACAGCTGTTTGAAATTTTATTCGCTAAAAAAATAAATTGTTGTAGAAAGAAATAAATGGAAGGATGATTAACGTAGTCGTTTTAATTTGGCCATATAAAAACCATCAAAGCCGTCACTTGGCATTATTTTTTTATCTTCAATCAATTCAAATGCATTTGTATTTTTTTCTAAAAATGCATTCACTTGATCTTGATTTTCACTTGGTAAAATACTGCAAGTAGCATACACCATTATTCCTAGTGGTTTCAACATCGTTGCATAATTGCATAAAATATCTTGTTGGGTTGCTCTTACTTTATTTAAAAAGTCCGGATTGAGTTTCCATTTGGCATCTGGATTTCTGCGAAGCACTCCTAGCCCCGAGCAAGGAACATCCAAAAGCAAACGATCCGCAGATTGTGCTAATTTAGAAATAGCAGCCGGTTGAATCGTTTGTGTTTTAATAATAGAAGTTCCTGCCCGCTCCGAACGTTTTTTTAGTTCTGTTAATTTTCGTTCTTCCACATCCATTGCCAAAATGCTTCCTTTATTTTTCATGGTGGCTGCCAGGTGAAGCGATTTTCCACCGGCACCTGCACAGGCATCAATCACCTGCATTCCTTCTTTTACTTCCAAAAAAGGTGCAATCAATTGAGAAGAAGCGTCTTGTATTTCAAATAAGCCTTGTTTGTATTCCGGTAACTGATGTAAATGCTGACGCCTTTGTAAGATCAGTGCTTGCGGATAATCATCCATTACCCAGGTCTCCACTTGTTGTTCGGCCAGAAGCCGCTGTAATTGTATACGGGTGGTCTTTAATTCATTTACACGAAGAGCCACCTTGGCCTCTGTATTCAGCGCCTCCAGTTCTTTTGCCCATATTTGTTCTCCCAGTTCTTTACTGCCCATTTCATCCAGCCAATCGGGAATGGATTCTCTGTATTTTCGGGTTTGCTCCACTACAAGAGCTCTTTCCAGCAGTTGTAGTTTATCTATCCCTTTAAATTCGGGCCAATCGGGCAGCTCTTCGCCATCCAATACTAATTTTATGGCGACCAGCCTGTAATAATCGGCAATGTTATCATTCTTTTGTATCGCCAGGATTTCATTGAAATAACGCCTCCAGCGTACCATTTCATATACGGTTTCTGCAATAAATCGCCTGTCACGGGATCCCCAGCGTAAATTCTGCTTCAATACCTGTTCTACCGCTTTATCGGCGAATTGATCTTGTTCAAAAATTTGTTGAAGGGTTGCTATAACAGCCTGTACAAGGGTTCGGTGAAGTTTCATTTACTAACAAATTACTGTGTAAAAGTACTAATTACTTGTTTGTGGACATCATAAAAAAGATCGATAAAAAATCGTTATTTTTGATCTATGAATTTTTCATCAAAATTAATTGAAGAGGCTGTTAATGAATTTAGTCAGCTACCGGGTGTTGGAAAACGTACAGCTTTACGTTTTGTGTTACACTTGATGAAACTTAACCAAACTGATGTTGCACAGTTTGGCAATGCATTTATTAAACTCCGAAATGAACTTCGATACTGTAGTAACTGCCACAATGTAGCAGATAAACCATTGTGCAATATCTGCGAAAATCCTAACCGCGATCGTTCTACAATTTGTGTAGTAGAGGACATTCGTGATGTAATGGCCATTGAAAGTACCCAGCAATACAGAGGTTCCTATCATGTATTGGGCGGTATTATTTCGCCTATGGATGGCGTTGGTCCTGCTGATCTGACTATTGAATCACTAGTATCCAAAACTGGTACAGGAGAAATCAAAGAAGTCATCATGGCACTGAGTACAACCATGGAAGGTGATACAACAAATTTTTATATTTATAAACGCTTAAAAGAATTCAATATCACCATTAGTACCATTGCAAGAGGTATTTCAATTGGTGATGAATTAGCGTATGCTGATGAAGTGACATTAGGTCGTTCTATTATCAATAGAATGCCTTATGAAAATTCATTATCCAGCAAATAAAAAATACAACAGAAGTTAACGCTAATACATTTTATAATTTTTTACATTTCCTAGAATGAAATTAAGTGTAATCATCGTTAACTATAATGTTCAGCCTTTTTTGGAGCAGTGTTTACTTTCAGTATTAAATGCCGGAAAAAAAATTGATATCGAAGTATTTGTTGTTGATAACAATTCCGTTGATGGTTCTGTAGCGATGGTGAAAGAACGATTTCCGTTTGTTCAGCTCATCGAAAATAAAAAAAACACAGGATTCTCCCACGCAAATAACCAAGCCATTCGGATTGCGAAAGGAGAATACATCTTATTACTTAATCCCGATACCGTTGTTGAAGAAGACACCTTTGAAAAAGTAGTAACCTTTATGGATGCGCACCCTGAAGCAGGTGGATTGGGTGTGAAAATGATAGATGGGAAAGGTAAATTTTTACCCGAATCAAAACGAGGATTACCTACACCAACTGTTGCCTTTTACAAAATATTTGGACTTGCGGCACTATTTCCAAAATCCAAACTGTTTGGAAAATATCATTTGGGGTATCTTGACAAGGATCAGATTCATCAGGTGGAAATTTTATCCGGTGCTTTTATGCTCATGCGTAAAAGTACATTGGATAAAGTAGGATTATTAGATGAAACATTTTTTATGTACGGAGAAGATATTGACCTTTCTTATCGAATTATTTTAGGTGGATATAAAAATTATTATTTCCCTGAAACCCGTATTATTCACTACAAAGGCGAGAGCACAAAGAAAAGCAGTGTGAATTATGTATTTGTGTTTTACAAAGCCATGGTCATTTTTGCTCAAAAACATTTTTCCCAGCATAACGCTAAACTTTTTTCATTCCTTATCAATTTTGCCATTTACCTGAGAGCAGGAATGGCAATTGTCATCCGGTTTTTAAAATCAATTGCACTTCCTACATTTGATTTTGCATTCATTATGCTTGGACTTTGGGGCATTAAAAATTATTACGAAAAAAACATACGATTTATTGAAGGAGGATCCTATTCGGAAGAACTTATCTCTATTGCATTCCCCGCTTATGCAGTTATTTGGATGCTACTCATTTATTTAAGTGGTGGTTATGATCGCCCCATCCGATTATATAAAATAGCGAGAGGTGTTCTTGTCGGCACTTGTGTTATTTTAATTGGTTACTCTTTATTACCGGAGCATTATCGTTTTTCACGTGCACTCATTGTATTTGGAATGGGTTGGGTACTTATCTCTTACTTAACAACACGGTTCATTGCACATGCTGCTGGTATTGAATCCATGAGTTTAAATGCCACCAAAAGTAAACGCATCGCCATTATTGGCAAGGAACAGGAATTTGTCCGTGTGAATAGTTTGTTGGATCAGACAAGTATCAATAAAGGATTTATTGGGTTTGTAAGTGTTGATGGAAAAGGGAATCAGCATTTGAATTATGTGGGCACTTTTAATCAGATTGAAGATATTATTCAAATTCATAAGATCAATGAAGTAATTTTTTGCTCTCGTGATATTTCTTCTCAGGATATTATCAATCACATGCATACCCTGGTTGCTGCTAATATCCATTTTAAAATAGCTCCACCGGAAAGTCTTTCTATTATTGGCAGTAACTCTATTGATACAGCAGGTGATTTATATATTATTGACTTGGATTCCATCAGTAAACCAAAAAACAAACGCAACAAACGCTTATTTGATTTCTTTTCCGCTGCTATTTTATTGGGGCTCTCTCCTCTCGTTATCTGGGTTCAGGAGAAAAAATTGCATTTTATCACTAACATTTTTTCGGTTCTATTGGGTGTAAAATCCTGGGTCGGTTTTGGTTCAAAAAAAGAAAAGGAAAAGCATCCGCAATTACCAAAATTAAAACCGTCCGTTCTTAGTCCCCTAAGTGGAATCACAGATGAATCCATATCCGAAGACATGAAAAATCGCTTGAACCTGCTCTATTCAAAAAATTATAAAGTAGACAATGATTTGATGATTGTCTGGAGAGCCTTTAAAAAATTAGGCAATTAACCACAGCTCTTACGATTATAACTATATCCTAACCAGAAAATTTGAAACGATTATCATTGACTTAATAGATGAACATAATCAACCAATAGGAACAGAAATTAATCGATCATCCCTTTTGATTTATAAAACCGCGAAACGAACAGATTATTATTGATTACCCATTTTTAGACATGGGAACACTAATGGTCTTTGATCCCTTCTTTTTTCCGTTTTCAAAGATGTCAACAACAAAATAAACCAATACAATTTTTTGCGGACCAAAATTCCCTGTCAATTTTGATTCAGATTTGACAGTGGTCGGATCAAATTTCAGGATGTCTTTATCTGTTTGTTTTAAACTATCCAGTTTGCCTTCATAATCTTTAGGTTCAAAACCTTCATTCAGCACTTTAATAAAATACACTTCATTTGGATTTTTTGGCGAATAGCTGATCCCCATTTTCTTATCATACTCACTAATGGATTCAAGCTTTATCCAAAAATTTTCTTTCCCTCCATTTATTCCATTGTTGATATAAAATTTATACTGCTCCTCCACATTAACGCGTTCCGGTTCGCTTGTATTAAAATCCAATAAGCCAATACTCTTTCCATCTTCCACAAACTCCATAAAATTAAGTCTTAAATTAATGGGCGGATAATCCAATTTTGTAATGCGTCCCGGAGCTAACTCGGTTTTATAGAGTTCTTTCTCTCCTGCTTTTACTTCTTCAAAACCGGTTGTTACATCACCTTTGTATTTTTTAAGGTTAATAACTAATTTAACTTGTTTCTGACTTTTGCTATATATGTATATATAATGTTTTAACTGCCCTTTATTGTTTTCCCAAACGCCCAGTGCATACAGATTTTTAGAAGTCAAACCCATAACTAATTGTTCACCGGCATATGCACCAACTACTACAAAAAACAAAGCGAGAAGACTAACGTATTTTTTCATAAAATTTAATTTAAGAATTAACAGGATCAAAAGTTTGTTTGTGAATTTATAAATTTTTTTCGAAAAAAATAATTTTGAGGTATTTTTTATTGTATATTACCTATTATAAGCATAACACGTAATTTAAAAATTATGAAAAAGATATTTTTTACAAGCTGTTTGCTCAAACTTACCACCTCCTCTGCTCAATATTTTACCAAAGTCGAAAACAATCCCATTTCTTCCACTCCAGGAGATTCCAGGAGTGTAAACTGGGTTGATGTAAATGGCGATGGGTTTATTGATTGCTTTATAAGTAATGGGCCACGCGGTGGACAAAACAATAGTTTATTCCTTAATCATAATAAGGGAAATTTTATGGCTGTTGTTTCCGATTCTATTGTTAATGATCACAACCCTTCCGACGGAGCTACCTTTGCTGATGTGGATAACGATGGCGATCTGGATGCATTTGTAGTGAACTGGTACAATATCAATAATCTTTTTTATTTAAATGATGGGAATGGAAATTTTAAAAAAGTCACCGCCGGAGCGTTAGTGAATGACAGAGGCTATTCGGAAACAGCAGCTTTTGGTGATTTTGACAAAGATGGTTATGTTGATTTGTATGTAACAAATAGTGAAGGAAGAAAAAATAATTTACTTTATAAAAATGATCAAAAAGGAGGTTTCCAAAAAATAACGAGTGGAGAGTTGGTTACGGATACCTGTTATTCACGATGTGCCAATTGGTGTGACATAGACAATGACGGGGATTTGGATTTATTTGTAACCAATGAAAACAAACAAAATGAAAACCTGTACCGGAATGATGGAAATGGCAATTTCACAAAATTAACTGAGGGTTCTTTGCTCAATGACGGCGGCAATACAACCAGCGCGAGTTGGGCAGATATCGATAACGATGGTGACTTGGATGTATTTCTTACAAATGATGGCGGCTACAACTCTTTATTTAAAAATACCGGAAATTTTAATTTCACAAAAGTAATGACAGATACGGTTGCCACCACTCCTGCACATTCATTTAGCAGCGCCTGGAGTGATATTGACAATGATGGAGATGTAGATTTAGTAGTAACCAATTCCTTTTCTGGTAAAAGCAGATTGGTAAATTATTTATATCTGAATAACGGAGATGGTAGTTTCAAAAGAAATACAACAGATGTTGTTGCGAGGGACACAGCCTGGTCGTATGGTTGTGCTTTTGGCGATTATGATAACGATGGTTTTGAAGATTTAGCAATTGCAACCTGCCGCTTTGGAAAAACCGATGATGTTGATTTACTTTATCGCAACAATGGAAATAAAAATCATTGGATCACGATTACATTGAAGACAAAAAATAATCGATCGGTTATTGGTGCGAAAGTATATGTAAAAGCAGAGATCAATAAAAAAACTGTTTGGCAAATACGAGAAGTATCTTCACAAAATGGCTATTGCAGTCAGAATGATATGCGTATTCATTTTGGACTTGGAAAGGCAACAAGTGTTGAAGAAATTAAAGTAATATGGCCTTTGGGTTTAACACAACTATTTAAAAATGTAAAGTTGGATACGTTTATTAATTTTATTGAAGGGAAAGATTAAATTTGAAATAAAAAAACGATATAATGAACAAAGAAAAACCCAATACACAGGAGCAAATTTGGTCATCCTTATTTTTAGTGACCCCTGTCATTTTGTTGACACGATTTACTGATAATTTCAGTAATGATTCAGGGAGTAAAATACTCATCGCTGGAGTTTTGGGTGGAATCGGTGGTCTCTTAGGGTGGGCTGTTTACACTTTTATTAAAAGGAAAACAACGCTTGTTAAAATTATTGCATTGATTGTTTTGATAGGCATTTGCATTACCTCCATTATACTTGCTACTAATTTTATACAGGGACGTAATGCGTAAGCGCTTAGGCTGTTCAATAGTTGTGAGTTCTGCTTACCTTTTCCATTAGCCGAAGTGCTAAAAACAATTACAACTAAAAACAGAATGGATTTTACTGAAAAATTTAAGGATTATAGTAACACGGAGTTACTTCGAATTATAGAAAGTTCGTGTTTATTTAAAAGAAGAAACAATATATAACCCTCCAATCTCTCACTTGTCCGTCGTGGCTTCAGTGAAGACGAATCTATTTATTTCCCTTATACCCGGTACGAGCTAAGCCAATGTGAGAAACGTCACAAGTTTTAAAAACCAGTACTTATTTGTTTTTATTTATTGCCATCGATTCCATTGCTTCCATCATTATTGGAATTGTTCTTTTTCCAATTGTACACTACAATAAAACTACTGCAGTTAAATTATACTTTGTAACCGTTATGGCAAACAATATATCAGTTAGCCTATTTTCCCCTTCTTTGCCTTCTTCTAATGCAGGCCATATTTTCGGAATTGAATATGTACTTAATTTCATTATAGGCTTAATAATGCTGGTCGCTTCAATCCGCATAAACAGGCATTTGAAATAATGAGCAAAACTCAAAACCAAATGGGATTTTTAAGCCAATGGGTGCTTTGTGTTTTTTCTCAATTGAATATATTACATCTATTTACCCCCCTTATACGCTTGCAAAAATTTTATCATTTGCTCCACTTCTATTTCCTGTTGTTCAAATTCACCCATATTGATGCAACATACAAAACTCCACACCTCTAAAATATTTTCAGGTTTTACTGAATAAGGTGTGTAGGTTTTATTATCCGAATGCAATTCAAAAGCACCTGATTTTTTCTTATCACGGAAAACACGTTTATACACAATCCCATCATCTTTTGTAAGAATGATATATGTTTGTCCGTCTTTAATTGCATTGAGCGATTCCACATAACTGCCCACTACTATACTTCCACTTTTCAGTGGTGGCATGGAGTCGCCTTTAATGGCAAAGGAGCGATGTTTACCCACCAGTTTAAATGGCAATTGCATGGTAGGTAACTCTTCAATAAATTGAGGATCAGCAAATCCATTTAAATAACCGGCGCTTGCCTTTAATGGTACCATTTCCAATATATCATTATTGTCCTTATCAACCAGGATAGGAAACAGAAGCCTGTTTTTTCCAATTTTCATTAATGCATCAGGATCCGTTTTGGAAAGATCTGCTCTTACCAACGCATCAACAGAAACATGGAAAAAATCACTTAATTGAATGAGAAAGTCACAAGAAGGCTCTGCCCGTCCTTCTTCGTAAGACCCTATACGTGAGCGGGGTATGTCGAACTCAATTGCTAACTGTTCCTGAGAGATTTTTTTTAATCCTCTTAAAACCCTAATGTTTTTGGCTATTTTTGACATTGCTAAAATATTTAGTACAAATATACTAAATCTATTAGTAATTTTGAAATCAGAAGGAAGAATCATAAAAAAATATTGTTTTTCCAAGGTTAACCAAGTATCTAAAATGCATTAGCATCGGGCCGCGTCCGCCGAAGTTTTAACCTAGGCGGACACCTTTTCGAATATAGAATAAGCACGCCATGGTTATTACATATGAAAAGCCCGATGCCTTGCATTTTTATTTTTTCCTAGCTTAAAACTGCTATATTTACTATCCAAATATTGCAGCTCTATTTTATGAAAAAATGTATCACTTTTTTATACATCCTCATAAGTTCTTTGCAGTTTTCTGCACACGAACTTCCCTACATTGGTTATTGGCAACAAGAAGTTGCATACAACATCAAAGCTTCGCTGGATGATAAAACAGATATCATCGATGGCTCGGAGGTGCTGACCTATAAAAACAATTCTCCCGACAAACTGGATTTTGTTTATTTCCACTTGTATAATAATGCCCAAGTAAAAGGCTCTTACCTAGCGGATCTTTATAAAAATAATAAGCAGGTAATGAAATTCGGAAAATATCAATCACAAGGATTGGGTATTACTGTCTCCTCCATTACCATTGATGGACAGGAATTAAAAACGGAACTTGATAATACCATTCTGAAAGTATATTTACCAACATCGCTAGAGCCTAATCAATCGGTTACATTTACTATTTCTTTTAAAACCTATTTCGATAACGGAACCATTCGTAATCGCATGAAACTATTTAATGCATGGGGTTTTAAACATTATGATGTGGTGCATTGGTATCCGCGTATTTCTGTATATGATCGCAAACAAGGATGGGATACGGATCAGCACATGGATCATGAATTTTATGGTGATTTCGGTACATTCGATGTTGCCTTTACCTTACCTAATAATTATATCTTGGAAGCCACCGGTACACTGGTCAACCGACAAGAGGTATTGCCCGATGACTTAAGAGCAAAACTGGATATTAAAAATTTTAAAAATAAACCCTGGAATGAAAAGCCATCTGTTGTTGTTGCTGCAAATGGCACAACAAAAACGTGGGTGTTCACTGCCAAAGATGTTCATGATTTTGCAATCACAACCGATCCAACCTACCGAATTGATGAGGCTGAATGGGATGGAATAAAATGTTATGCATTTGTCCAGGAGCCACATGCTGCGTTTTGGCAAAACGCTGCGAGCTATTCAGCTAAAATAGTTCAGGTAAATTCTGAAGATTTTGGAAGGTATGCCTATCCTAAAATTACCGTTGCAGATGCACAGGATGGAATGGAATACCCCATGCTTACACTAGATGGAGGTTACGATCCCAATTATCGTGATTTGCTTCCACATGAAATTAGTCACAATTGGTTTTTTGGAATGGTAGGTAGCAATGAAACATACCGGGCTGCTTTGGATGAAGGGTTTACACAATTTTTAGGAACCTGGGCCCGTGAAAAAGTTGATGGCAGACAACGTGTTCGGTATAAATATAAATCGGCATACGTGGAGCGTTTCTCTGAACCCGATTACATTCGAAACAGTGAAGTATACAATGGATACATGAATGAAGCTGCACGAGGTGTGGAGACAAATATCAATGTACATTCGGATATGTACAATGGCGCTTTGCGTCATGGCGGTGGATATGGTCAGGTGTATTCAAAAACGGCTACTATGCTCTATAATTTACAATATGTTTTGGGTGATAAACTTTTTCAGGATGCGATGAAACACTATGTTGAACAATGGAAATTTGCGCATCCGTATTTTGAAGACTTCAGAAATTCCATTATTCAATATACCCATGTTGATTTAAACTGGTTTTTTGATGAGTGGATGGAAACACCCAAAACGATTGATTATGGAATTAAATCCGTAAGAAAAGGAAAAGAAAAAGATGAATATAACATAACGTTTAAACGTTATGGGATGCAAATGCCTATCGATTTTTCGGTGATCGGAAAAAATGATAGCATCTATAGTTTTCATATTCCCAACAACTGGTTTGTGAAAAAAACTTCTGCAACCGTTTTACCTCGCTGGATTGGATGGGACAAAGTAAAGCAAACGTATACGGCAACCGTAAAAATCCCTAGCGGTGTTTACGATGTATTAATTGACAGCAGTACCCGAATTGCAGATGTAAACATGTTGAACAATGAAAAAAAATTCTCCATCAAATATCGTTTTGATTCAAAAATTTATAATCCGGCAGATTGGACACGATATGAACTATTTGCCCGACCGGATATTTGGTACAATGGTTATGATGGGATTAAACTGGGTGTGAGTTTGAATGGACATTACATGAATTACAAACATATTATTGATGCTGCACTTTGGTTTAATATGGGAATTGGACAAACTTACCTGGATCGATATGACTTTGTAAGACCCTCTGGATTTGATCTGGTTAATTACCGCCTGGGCTACAGAACAGCTACCGATAAATTTATGAAAGGATCATCTGTTTATTTTTCTGCAAAATCATTGGATGGTTTAAAAGCGTATGTCGTTGGATTTGATAGAAAAGATGTGAGTGGGCGAAACAAAGTGTATTTATTTTTTAAATCCTTGTACCGCAAAAATTACGATGCGATTTCCTATTTGCTGTTGCCGATGGAATGGGAACCAAATAAGTTAAACAATACGTTGAATGTAGGTATTGAACATACCTATCGTTATAAAAGGGGAAGCGGAAGCATTCAACTGGGTTTACGTTCTACTGCATTGATGAGTGATTATAATTATCAAGCACTAAGTATGAATACAATTAATCGTACACGATTAGGAAAATTAAATTTGAATACCCGTGTTGTTGCACAATATGGTACCGGAACAAATTGGGCTAAGGAATCTTCTCTATTTCTTGCAGGTGGAAACCCGGAAGAAATGATGGATAATAAATACACCCGTTCACAAGGATTCTTTGATCCGTATTGGGCTAAAATAGGTATGCAGACCAATTACTTTCAATATGGTGGTGGTCTTAATTTAAGAGGCTATGCAGGCTATCTTGCGCCACAACTAACAAGCAAAGGGACAACAGTAAATACCTATAGAGGACAAACAGGTGGAGCGGTAAATGCTGAATTGGAATTCAGTGGACTTTTCAAACTAAAAAAACAAAATTGGATTACCAACACTTTTAAATTGGTAACATATATGTTTGGCGATGCTGGACTTATCAATTACAACCTGCCTTCCGAAACAGTTTTAAAGATGAGCGATATTCGTGTAGATGCGGGATTGGGATGTGCATTTACCATCAAAAAATTTGGTATCCTGCAAACAATTAACCCTTTGACCATACGTTTTGATTTTCCATTTTTCTTAAATAGAAAACCGCCTAATGAGAAAGATTTTGTTCAATATCGTTTCATTTGCAGTATAAACCGTGCCTTTTAATATTCACATCTTTTAAAATTTATTCATGAGCGATTCACAAAAAAATACAGATACAGATACCAAACAAGTAAGTAATTTCTCCAAGGGATACAATAAATTTGCAACAAAGATTACAAAAGCTACAGGTAGTCCTTTCGCTACCATCTCTGCTATTTTGTTAATTGTGGTATGGTTAGTTACCGGACCTGTTTTTGGTTTTTCAGATACCTGGCAATTGGTTATTAATACCGGAACTACGATTATCACCTTTATCATGGTGTTTATTATTCAGCAATCACAAAATAAAGATACGACAGCTATTCAACTTAAATTAAATGAATTAATTGCCTGTGAAGAAAGGGCCAGCAATCGGCTGGTATCTATCGAAGATTTAACAGATGAAGAATTAATTGTATTAAAAAAGTTCTACAGTCACCTGGCTCAGCTTTCTAAAGAGGGAAAAGAATTACATACCTCTCATTCGTTGGATGAAGCGGAAGAAAATGTTAAGAAAAAAATCGCGCATCATCAAAATAGACATAAAACTCCAACCTCATGATCGTAAAAAAATTAAAATTGGTGTTACCACTTTTTTTGCTGACAACATACTTAACTGCACAAACTGCTGATGAACAATATACAAAAGCATTAAAACTAAAGAGTGAGTATAATTATAAGGATGCATTGTCAGCTTTCCAACAATTATTAAAAAGCGATTCTACCCAACTTAATTACTTAACGAATACGAGTTATTGTTATACAAAGTTTGGATTTTTCTTTGCCCCGGAGGCAGAAAAACAAAGCTATTATAAGACAGCAGAATACTTATCAAAAAAGGCTATTCAGAAAGACAACAATAATGCGGATGCACATTATACTTACGCGATGGCACTTGGACGCATCAACGAGAATGCAAGCTCCAAACAAAAAATCGCCAATGCTAAATTAATCAAAGCAGAAGTCGATAAATCCATTGCGCTGAATCCTAGACAAGCAGGCGCTTATCACATACTTGGCAGATGGCACCGTACCATTGCGGGTTTCAACATGATTGAAAAAGCAATGATCAATTCCTTTTTTGGTGGTGTTCCTCCGGGAGGTTCTTATGAGGATGCGGTAAAAGCTTTTATATCTGCAATAGCCATTGAGCCAAAAGTAATGGTTCATCAATATGAATTAGCGGTAACTTATCAGGAGATGGGAAAAGATATAGAAGCTAAATTATGGGCAAAGAAAGCGCTTGAAATAAACCCGGTGAGCCCGGATGATAAAAAAGCAAAAACAGATTGTGAAGCGTTGTTGAAGAAATTGGAATGATAAAAAGTAAGTTGATTCGTTTAACTGTTATTCTCTTGCTGTTGTTCGGAGTCAGTTATGCGCAAGAATTAAGTTTTGAGAACGTACAATTAAAGGGGTTACCATCCACAGAAGTGTATAAAGTTCTTCAGGACGCTGATGGTTTTATGTGGTTTGCAACCGATGCGGGTGTTTGCAAATACGACGGAAATACATTAACTACCTATACTGCTGCGGATGGACTCAGGGAAAACCCTGTTATAAAGATGAAACTGGATTCAAAAAAAAGAATTTGGTTTGTAACACCTTCTGGATATTTCTTCTATTATGATAAAGGGCATTTTACTCAGCTTGCCGCAAACAATGCTTTTAAAAAAATATGCATCTATCCTATTTTAGACTTCATGATAGGTGAAAAGGATACATTATTTATTACTGGTTTAAATACAGGGAAGCAAATTGTAAAGGTTCCTCCAGAAGATAATTATAATAAAATCATTGCGACAAACATCTACTCCGAAGGAAACAACATTGGTCGCTTCATCCTAAAAAATAAAGCAAACCCATCTGAATTAATATCACTCGGGTCTTTTCATTTCACAATGCAGGACTCCACCTATAAGGTACAAGTTTTTGACACGATAGTCATAGCGTCTTTAAAAAATATAAAGGAGGATTATTCATCATCGGTAAATTCTTCAACGGTTCTGGGGCCCGATGGAACAGTTTATTTTGTTAGCCGAAATAAACTTACCTATATAAAAGATCGCAAGATAATTAACTACTATAATTTTTCTGCAGATATTTTAAAAATTTATTTTGATGCAGATGGAGACCTTTGGATTGGTGTGAAAGGAAACGGTATTCATTTTTTTAAACATGCAGATCTCACAAAGCCGCCAATTCATTCCATGGATTCCCTAAGTGTTTCTTCTATCGTACAAGACAAGGAAGGGTCAGTCTGGGCAACAACTTTGGAAAAAGGCATTTTTCAGTGCATGAATAAGTATGTATATAGCATCCCTGGTAAAGTCAGGAATTTTAAGGTTGTAAATAATCAATTAAACATTGGGTTTATTTCCCCTAAAGAATTATTGGTTTCAACTACTGATTCTATCCGTTATCTAAATGAAATGAAACTTTTACCCAAAAATAGCGAGTTTAGAAGTTCCTTAAAACATAAAAAAGATAGTTATTATGCATTATTTGCAAGACTTTACTATATTCAAAACAATACTGCCAAAGAGATAATATATGATACGCATAGTATCCCTACTCACTTTCTTTTCGAATCTTATAATGATACCATTCTTGCTATTAATATGAGTTGCATCTGTAAAATTTATAATGGCAAATGTATTTATTACAAACGCACTGACATTCATTTTAATTTTGCAACACAATTACCCGATAAAACAATATTAATTGGTGGCGCGTCCGGCACCGGGATTTTTGAATTCAAAAATAATAGCCTCGTCCCTTACTTGAATCAATTTAAAGAGTTGAAAACAAGGATCAACTGGATAGCAACTGATTCAGTTGGGAATATATGGATAGCAACCAATGAAAAAGGAGTTTTTTGTTACGATAAAAAACAACAACACCTCCGTGTATTTAATGAAACAAATGGATTAGCTTCAAACAAAGTAAATACCTGTGCGGTTGCATCAAATGGAGATATATGGTGCGGTACCCATTCAGGTTTAATAAAGTTAACTGTTTCGCAAGGGTTAGATCGTGTTAAAATAGAAAATTTTGATAAGAATCATGGCGTTGTGGATATGGAAATTGAAAACATTACGTGTTTTAATAATAAAGTCTGGTGTTCTGGAAAAACTGCCTTGTTTTACTTTGAACAAGATAAAATGACAAAAAATAAGCAGGTACCAGGCGTCTATCTGAAATCCATCCATATTAAAAATCAGCCTTTTTTAGTATGCGATTCTTTGGTTTTGAATTACAATCAAAATGATTTTCGCATTCAATATGAGTTAATCACTTATAAAAAAACGGATACCCGGACATTTTTTTATAAGCTGGTAGGATATGATAAAAACTGGAGCATATCCAATACCGGTGACATTCAATATACCAATATCGGATATGGCAACTATACACTCATAGTATATGGTGTTAATAATGATGGATTGAGAAACAAGATTCCTTATTCCATAAACTTTATCATCAAACGCCCGTTTTGGTTTACCTGGTGGTTTATCCTCATTATCGTTATTTTGATAATGGTTCTTATTTATATAAGTGCTCATTACTGGAGAAAAAGAATCGAGAAAAAAGAAAGAGATAAAGCGGTTATTAATCAAAAAGTAGCGGAATTTAAAATGACAGCTTTGCGTTCTCAGATGAACCCTCATTTTATATTTAATGCAATCGGGTCCATCCAACACTTTATTCTGCAAAATGAAGCGAAACAATCTTATAATTATCTGGCTAAATTTTCAATGTTAATACGCAACATTTTGAATAATTCAAGAGAAGAATACATTTCTCTTGAGCAGGAAATTATTACCTTAAAATTATATATTGAATTAGAACAAATTCGTTTTACAAATCCATTTGAATTTATCATTGATATGGATGAAACAATTGATATGGAAATAGATATTCCAACGATGTTGATTCAACCGTATATCGAAAATTCAATCTGGCACGGATTAATGCCGAAGTCATCAGGAGGGATCCTGGAGCTTATATTAAGAAAAACAGATTCGACCCTTCATGTCATCATAAGAGATAACGGGGTTGGTAGAAAAATGAAAACTGCTCATCAACATATTTCAAAAGGGATGTCAATTACAGAACAACGAATAGAAACATTGGAAGCTACCAGCCAAAAAAAGTTCAACACGCGTATTGTTGATTTGAAGGATGAGCAAGGTAATTTGATAGGCACAGAAGTAAATTTGATTATTCCATTTGATAACTAGTTATAATGTGCAGCAACCTCTATTTAATTATTAAATACATACCTAACGCGTTGGGCTACACTATCACTAGAATAAAAAGATTTTGTTTATTCATTTTTCTTGTATTCACACAAATTAGCAATGCTCAGGAATTATCCTTTGAAAATATTCAATTAAAAGATTTTCCTTCTACCGAAACACATAAAATTTTACAAGATGGTGAAGGATTTATTTGGATAGCAACAGATGCTGGTATTTGCAAATATGATGGAAGTAATTTAACAACCTATACTGTAAAAGACGGCATTCCAGAAAATGTTGTTTTAAAAATGGTGTTGGATTCTAAGAATAGGGTTTGGGGCTGTACACTTTCAGGATATTTTTTTTATTATGAAAAGGGGCATTTCGTTTCCATTGCTGCAAACCCCAACTTAAAAAAAATGCTTAAAGACTATTTTCAGGGTGCCTTTTTTATTGGCGAAAAAGACACCCTGTTTCTCTCCTACCCCGGTCCGGGTTTTCTGAAAATACCCCCTAAAGATAATTACCTTAACATTATATTTCAACGTGGTAAATTCTGTGAAGAACCTAATTATGCATTTGTTTTTCAAAATAAAATAAATCCAACTGAATTATTGGATGGTGCCAGCGCACTTAAATTTGAGAACGATTCCACCTATCAACTGCATCTGATCGATACAAGTATTACGATATCCTTAAAAGGCATAAAACCACCTTATGGTAGAAAATATCCTGGTTCAAAAGTAAGCCCAGATGGAAGTATATACATCATCAACAAAAATATTGTAACTGTTATAAAAAATCGCAAACAGGTTTACAGCTATAGTTTTCCTGATTATGTTATGAAAATGTACATTGACAGAGATGGAGATCTATGGGTAGGTGTAGATAGAAATGGAGTTTATTTATTTAAAGGCGCAAATTTAACGAAAACTCCCTTTCACTCTTTACCTTCGTTAAGCGTTACTTCCATCCTATTAGATAAAGAAGGTTCTGTTTGGGTAACTACATTGGAAAAAGGCGTTTTTCAATGCATGAATAAATATGTATATGCCTTTACTGAAAAGGCCAGAGACTTTAAAATCATAGACAATAAATTAAACATTGTTCTTGAATCACAGAAGATGTTATTTGCATCAACTATTGATTCGACGCGTCTTGAAAATTTACAAATTGCTTTGTCTCCAGAGTCAAAATTTACTGGCTATGCAAAAACCAGGCAAACCCAATACTATTCTATTGGAGAGCGTACCTATTGTTTGAAGAATAACAGGCTAACAGAAATAGTACAAAACAGTTTGGATGCTATCACTCGCCACCCCTCTCCTGCATATGGCCGATATCTGCTCAACATGCCAAATGATACAATATTTGGAGTGTCAATAGGCAGTACTTTTACTTTTTATGATTCTAAATTTATTAGGTCATATATGAGTTCATTTTCAATCAACACTGTTTCCCAATTGCCAGACAAACGTATTTTACTTACATCCAGATCTAACGCCGGGGTTTATGAATTTAAAAACGGATCCTATATCCCTTTTTTACCGAATGTGAAAGAACTTAAAACAAGAATAAATTGTATCACAGTAGATTCGTCTGGTAATCTATGGTTTGCTACAAATGAAAAAGGTCTTTTTTGTTATGATACACATCAGCAAGTTCATGTATTCGATGAAGCTGGTGGACTGATTTCAAACAAGGTGAATGCTTG
>C688J18823_10000220_pt1 | contig 32479 bp, 26 predicted proteins | sample HopSoiMetagenom1_FD_18823 | JGI IMG/M metagenome (IMG submission 18823) | reverse complement strand
CGAACACCTCGCCGTGCTGGAACGGCGACATCGTCCCGGGATCGACGTTGATGTACGGGTCGAGCTTGATGTTGGTGACGCGGATGCTGCGCGATTCGAGGATCGCGGCGAGGGAGGCGGCGGCGATTCCCTTGCCGAGGGAGGAGACTACACCGCCTGTTACGAAAACATACTTAGCCATTTACCCAGCGCGTGTAGGGATAGAGGATTTTACAGGATTTTCGTTTTGGCGGTTAGTCGATCTGCACCCAGTTCGTCTCGACCCAGTTGTCGGCGCGATGTACCGCGCGCACATTCTGGCGCATCGCCCACGGAATCACCTGCCGGTGCAGCGGCACATGGTGGATCTGTGCGTTGTGCTCGGCGAGCGCATCGGCGACGAGCTTCTTGCGCTTTCCAGCATCGTTTTCCACCCGCGCGGCGTCGATCAGCTGGTCGAGCTTCTTGTTGACGTAGCCGCCCCAATTGAAGTCGCCGTCGCCCTTGGCGTTCGGGCTGTGCAGTACCGGCACGAGCGTCGTCTGGGCGTCGGTAATCGCCCCGCCCCATCCCAGCATGTACATGCTGGTGTCCCGCTTCTGCATCCGGGCGAAGTAGATCGCGCGCGGCTGGGCGTTGACCTTCACCCGCAGGCCGATCTTGGCCAGCATTCCGGCCACCGCGATGCAGATCTGCTCGTCGTTGATGTAGCGGTTGTTCGGGCAGTCGAGCGTGAAGCCAAACCCGCTTGGATAGCCGGCCTCGGCGAGTAGCTGCTTTCCCCGGTTGGGGTCGTGGGGCAGCCGCTTCTCCGCCTCGGGCGTCGAGCCGAGCGGCGAAGGGGTGATGCCGCCAGTTGGCAGGGCTTGGCCGCGCATGGTCACCCGGCGCAGCGCCTCGATATCGATGGCGTGGTACACGGCCTCGCGCACGCGCTTGTCTTTGAAAGGGTTTTTGCCCTTCACGTCGGCGTAGAGGAGCTCGTCCCGGTGCTGGTCGAAACCGAAGAAGACGATGCGGTTCTCCACGCCGTCGATCACCTTCAGCTTCGGCTCCCGGCGCAGCCGCGCGATGTCCTGGGGCGGCGGATCGATCACCAGATCGACGTTGCCCGATATGAGCGCGGACATGCGCGTCGCGTCGGACTTGATGGAGAGGTAGGTGACCTCGTCGACGTTGCCCTGCGGCTTGCCCCACCAGTTCGGGTTTCGCACCATCACGGTCTTCACGTCGGGCTGGCGCGACTTGAGCGTATAGGGACCCGTGCCGTTGGCGTGCGTCGAAGCGAACGACTCCTCCTTCTTTGAGAAGTCGAGCGGCTGGACAACCTTGTTTTTCTCGCACCAGGCCTTGCTCATGATCTGCACCAGCGTCGCGTGCTCGAGCATGATCGGATTGGGCTCCGGAAGCTTGAACTCGACGGTGCTGTCGTCGACCTTGCGCGGCTTTCCCATCGCCACGGCGTAGACACGGATCTGCGAGCTCGGCTGCGCCGCGCGCTGGAACGAAAACACCACGTCATCGGCGCTGAACGGCGTGCCGTCGTGGAATTTGACGCCGCGCCTTAGCGTAAAACGCCAGGTCAGCGCATCGATCTGCTTCCACTCGGTGGCGAGGGTCGGCACGATCTCGAGCTTCGGGCCGCGGTTGACGAGCGTCTCGTACATCTGCCCGTTGATCGCGTTGGTGAGGAGCTCGTTTTGCGAGTGCGGGTCGATGGTCTGCGGGTCACCCTGGCTCGCCCAGCGGAACGGTTTGCCGTGCGCCGTGCCGAGCGCGGCCACCAATAACACAGCAGCGATCAGCCTCATGCGCGCAGCTCCGCGCGGTCCTTGAAATGCTCGAGCGCCTCTGGGTTGGCGAGCGCCTCCAGGTTCTTCACGGCGCGGCCGTGCACCACGTCGCGCACGGCAAGCTCGACGATCTTGCCGCTGCGCGTGCGCGGAATGTCCATCACCTGCAGGATCTTGTCGGGCACATGGCGCGGCGTGGTGTTATCGCGGATACGTTGCTTGATGGCGCGCGCGAGCGCGTCGTCGAGCTTTAGTCCCTCGCGCAGCTTCACGAACAGGACCACGCGGACGTCGCTTTCCCAATCCTGGCCGATGACGAGCGACTCCACGACCTGCTCGATCCTCTCGACCTGGCGATAAATCTCCGCCGTGCCGATGCGCACGCCGCCGGGATTGAGCACCGCGTCGGAGCGGCCGTAGATGATGATGCCGTCGTGCTCGGTGATCTCGGACCAGTCGCCATGGCGCCAGACGTTCGGATATTTCTCGAAATACGCTGCCCGGTACTTGGCGCCGTCCGGGTCATTCCAGAACCCGATCGGCATCGACGGGAAAGGCTTGGTGCAAACCAGCTCGCCTTTTTCGCCCTGCACCGGCTTGCCATGCTCGTCGAACACCTCGATCGCCATGCCGAGGCCCTTGGCCTGGATCTCGCCCCGCCACACCGGTGCCGTCGGATTGCCGAGCACGAAACAGGACACGATGTCGGTGCCCCCGGAGATGGACGACAGGCAAACGTCCTTTTTGATGTTGCTGTAGACGTAGTCGAACCCTTCGGGCAGGAGCGGCGAACCCGTGGAGAGCACGGCGCGCAGCTTCTGCAGCTTGTGCGTGTCGATCGGCTTGAGACCCGTCTTGCCGAGCGCGTCGATGAACTTGGCCGAGGTGCCGAAGTGAGTCATGCCCTCGGCGTCAGCGAAGTCGAAGAGGAGGCGCCCGCGATTCACGAACGGCGAGCCGTCGTAGAGCAGGAGCGTCGCGCCGGATGCGAGGCCGCTCACCAGCCAGTTCCACATCATCCAGCCGAGCGTAGTGAAGTAGAACAGGCGATCGCCGGCGCGTACATCGCTCTGCAGCCGATGCTCCTTCAGGTGCTGCAGCAGCGTGCCGCCGGCGCCGTGGACGATGCATTTCGGCACGCCCGTCGTGCCCGACGAGTACAGGATGTACAGCGGGTCGTTGAAGGCCACGCGCTCGAACTTGAGCGGCGCCGGGTCGAAGGGCTCCAGGAACTCGTAAAGCGAGGTGCCTGTCGTCTGGGTCTCGCCGATGTAGTCGACGATGACGCACTCCTCCACGCTCGGCAGCTTGTCGAGGATCTGCGCCGTCTTCTCCTGGCAGTCGTATTCCTTGCCGCTGTAGATATAGCCGTCGGCGGCGAACAGCACTTTGGGCTCGATCTGGCCGAAGCGATCGAGCACGCCCTGCACGCCGAAGTCCGGCGAACAGCTCGACCACACCGCGCCAAGGCTCGCCGTCGCGAGCATGGCCGCGGTGGATTCCGGCAGATTGGGCAGGTACCCGGCGACGCGATCGCCCTTCTTCACGCCCACGTCCGCCAGCGCTTGCGCCATGCGCGAGACCAGCTCGCGCAGCTGCCGGCGGCTCATGCGCCGCCTGATGCGGTCCTCGCCCCAGAAGACGATGGCGTCGCCGGGGCCATCGTGGCGCAGGAGGTTCTCGGCGAAGTTGATCCGACCCTGCGGAAACCACTTTGCCCCGGGCATGCGGTTGCCGTCGATGAGCGTCTCGCCGCCCTTCTCGCCGATGACCTCGCAGAAATCCCAGAACAGGTTCCAGAACTCGACGCCGCGCTCGACCGACCAGGCGTGCAGCTCCGCATAGCTCTTCTTGCCGGCCGCGCGCATGAAGCGCGCCATGTCGGTTTGCGCGGCGCGCTCGGCGCTCGGGGTCCAAAGCGGCGCGCTCACTGGAGCCTCGTCCTTATGCTTTCGGGGATGCGCGTCGCCTTCTGCCGCTGCATGTCGATGAACACCACCATTGCGGCGCCATCGGCGTAGAGCTCGCCCTCCACCCACATCTCGTAATGCGTGCCCACGCTCGAGCCGCCGGGCGCGTCGGTGTAGACCTTGACTTCCACGGTGCCCGGATAGGTCATCGCGCGCTTGAAATTGCAGGACGCGTTGGCGATCACGATACCGGTGGACTTCCACGCTTCCTGCTCCGGGACCAGCGCGTCGAACCAGCTGATGCGCGCCTGCTCCATGTAGCGAAAGTACACCGTATTGTTGACATGGCCCATCGCGTCCATGTCGCCCCAGCGGATGGCAATGCGCTCGACGTGCACGAGCTTACGGGGTGAAGTGGGCATCGGGGCGCCGATTATAATTTGCCGCATGCCGCGCGAATCGATGCAGTACGACATCGTCATCGTCGGCGCCGGTCCCGCGGGTCTCGCGGCCGCCATCCGAGCCAAGCAAATCAACCCCGAAGTCTCGGTTTGCGTGCTGGAGAAAGGCTCGGAGGTCGGCGCGCACATCCTCTCCGGCGCGGTGATGGATCCGCGCGCCTTGCATGAGCTCACGCCCGACTGGAAGGCCAAGGGCGCGCCGCTCAACACGCCCGTGACGAAGGACCGCTTCCTTTTCCTCCGCGAGAAGGGCCACGTCGAGACGCCGGCGTTTCTCCTGCCGGCCTGCTTCCAGAACCACGGCAACTATGTGGTGAGCCTGGGGAATGTGGCGCGCTGGCTCGGCAAAGAGGCCGAGGGGCTCGGCGTGGAGATCTTCCCGGGCTTCGCGGCGAACGAAATCCTGTACGACGGCGACAAGGTGAAGGGCGTCGCCACCGGCGACATGGGGGTCAGCAAGAAAGGCGAGAAGACCGATGCCTACCAGCCGGGCGTGGAGCTGCACGGGAAATACACGTTATTCGCCGAAGGCTGCGCGGCCAGCTCGCCCGCCAGCTCGAGGCCCGTTACCGCCTGCGCGAAGGCGCCGACCCGCAGGTCTACGGCATTGGGCTGAAGGAACTGTGGGACGTGAAGCCGGAGAAGCACAGCGCGGGCCTCGTGATGCACACCGCCGGCTGGCCGCTGGACTCCGATACCTACGGCGGTTCGTTCCTCTATCACCAGGAGAATAACCAGATCGCGGTGGGCTTCGTCGTAGGGCTCGGGTATACCAATCCGTACCTCTCACCGTACGAAGAGTTCCAGCGCTTCAAGACGCATCCGGCGATCCGCGATTTCTTTGCGGGCGGCAAGCGCGTCGCCTATGGGGCGCGAGCGATTACCGCGGGCGGTCTGCAGTCCTTGCCCAAGCTCGTCTTTCCCGGTGGCGCGCTGATCGGCGACGACGCCGGCTTTCTCAATGCCTCGCGCATCAAGGGCAGCCACGCCGCCATCAAGTCGGGCATGCTCGCCGCCGAGGCGGCATGCGCGGCTCTGAAAGCCGGCCGCGCTGCCGATGAGCTGAGCGCCTATCCGGAAGCGTTCCGACAGAGCTGGCTGTACGAGGAGCTCCACAAGGCGCGCAACTTCAAGCCCTGGATGTCGAAGGGCTTGTACACGGGCACTCTGATGGTGGGAATCGACCAGGTGCTGTTCCGCGGCAAGGCGCCTTGGACCCTGCACCACGACCACGCTGACAACGAGACGCTCAAGCCGAAGTCCGAAGCGGCGCGGATCGCCTACGCAAAACCCGACGGCGTGCTGACCTTCGACCGGCTGACCGATCTTTCGTTTTCCAACACGAACCACAGCGAGGACCAGCCCCCGCATCTCACCCTCAAGGACCCGGCGATCCCGGTGAAGGTCAACCTGGAAAAATACGCCGGTCCCGAGCAGCGTTACTGTCCCGCCGGCGTGTATGAATTCGTCGACGTGGAAACGAACCCGCGGCTGCAGATCAACGCGCAGAACTGCGTGCACTGCAAGACCTGCGACATCAAGGACCCGACGCAGAACATCGTCTGGGTCGCGCCCGAGGGCGGCGGCGGCCCGAACTATCCGAACATGTAGCGGTGAAACGTCGCCAAGCCCTCAAGGTATTGGCCGGCGCGGCGAGCGTGCTCGTGCCGGCGCGCGCGCGGCCGCAGCCGGCCAAGCTGCCGCGCATAGGCTTCATCACTTTCGCCGCGGCGCCGCCGTTCTACAACGCCTTTCGTGCCGGCATGGCCGATCTCGGCTACGTGGAAGGGAAAAACGTGCTCTACCACCCGCGCTTCGGTGGTGGAAGCGAGCGCCTCGAAGCCCTCGCCGCCGCACTGGTGAACGAGCGACCGGATCTGATCGTCGCGGCCGGCGGCCCGGCCATGCGTGCTGTGCGCGCCGTGTCGGCAACTGCGCCGGTCGTCTTCTCATTCAGTGGCGACCCCGTCGCGGCGGGATTTGCAAACAGCCTTGCGCAGCCGGGCAACAACACGACCGGCATCTCGCTCCTTTCGCTAGACCTCGTCGGCAAGCGGATGGAGCTCCTCAAGGAAGCGATGCCGCATGTGAGATCCGTCGGCATCCTCGCCAATCCGGACCATCCGGGAGAGCAGCTGGAGCGCAAGGCAGCAATCGCCTCTGCAAATGCATTGGGCTTCGAAAATGCCTACTTCCAGGCGCAGAGCCCAGCCGAGATCGACTCCAGCATGGCGGCGATCACCAAAGCTCGACTGGCGGGGCTGGTGGTCTTCCCCGACGCACTAACCGTCACGCATCGCCAGCGCATCGCCGAAGCCGCGCTCAAGAGCCAACTGTCGGCGGTATCGGGCTGGGGTGAGTTCGCCGACAGCGGATTCCTCATGTCATACGGACCGAACCTGCAGGCCAGCTACCGCAGGCTCGCGACTTTCGCCGACAAGGTGCTGAAGGGAGCGAACCCAGGCACGCTGCCGATCGAATTGCCGACGATGGTGGAACTGGTGGTCAACACGCGCACCGCGCAGGCGCTCGGGCATGAGATTCCCCGCGCGATCGTCCTGCGCGCCGATCGCGTGGTGAGTTGAACCGCTAGACGACGAAGAGGCGCGCGGCAGCGCCCGCGCGCAGCCGAACCGCCGGCGCACGCAGCTTCGACTTCTGGACGTGCAGCATGCCGCGGCAAAGCAGGCATCCGGCGCAGCCTTTCGGCGCTCCGTCGGCGCGGCGGGAGGGATCTCGCTCTTTGCGTTGCATGGCACCGTGATCATGCGGGCCCCGGACGAAAGCGCGTATCGCGCATCCCGCATTCGGACGTAGAAACAACATGAAAAAAGTGGCGCCGTTTGGCGACGGGCGCGGCCCCTCAGCCGGGGAAGCGCTCAAGGACGTTGCGTAGGGTTTCGACCGTCACCGGCTTCACGAGATGCTCGGCGAAGCCGGCCTCGCGCGTGCGGCGCCGCGCTTCGTCACCGTCGTGGCCGGTGACCGCGACGAAGGATACGCGCGCGAAGGTCGGATCGGCGCGCAACCGCTCTACAACGTGATAACCATCGACGCCGGGCATGCCGATGTCGAGCAGCACCACGTGCGGCCGGTTCATGCGGGCGGCTTCGAGAGCCGCGTGGCCATCGTGCGCGACCTGCACGTCGTGCCCGATCTGCACGAGGAGGAGGCCCAGGCTTTCGGCGGCGTCCACGTTGTCATCGACCACGAGAATGCGCCGGCGGGGCTCGACCGATACGTGAGCGGCGGCATGGACGACCTGTCTTCGCGATGCAACGCGAGGCGCGTCGTGTAAGCCCGCTCGATGAAGCGCCGGGACAGGGCGAGCTCGACGGCGCGCGACAGCACCTCGTTCGGGATCGCCGCGCCATCATCGATGATCGTGACCACGGCGTCGCGCTCGTCGACGCGGATGCTGAGCGAGAACTGGCCGCCTTGCGTCATGCGGGGGCCACTCGTGGAACGCGCCGCGGCGCATGGGGGAAGCGCGCCTGCGAGAAGTTGACGCCGGCACGCTTCAGCCGCTCGATGCCGGCGGCGAGCTCGTCGGCGCCGACCGCGAGCCGCACGAGCGGCTGCGCTCCGGAGCGAAAATGCAGCGTGGCGGCGCCCTGGATGAACTTGCCGCCGGCGAGATCCGCGTCGGCGAGCCGCTGCAAGGGTTCCTCGGGGCCGCGCGCGCCATAGATCGGGATGCAGGCCGCGAGCGCGATGGCGACCACGTCGAGCACGCCGTCGGCGAGCGGCGTGCGCCCGGCATCGCCGAGCGCGAGGTAAGCCTTCGCGGCAGCGGCGGAGAGTGGTACGAGCTCGTGCGGAACACTCATGATGCGCGCGCAGTCTAGCGAGCGCGCGCACGTCGTTACAGTCGGCAGTCGCCGGAAAGTAACGTCGAATCGTTGCGACCAACCGGTCGCGCGCTTACGACTTGTCGAAACCCGCCGACAACCGTCGCGAGAGTTCGACGGGGAGCCGCTACGCCGCGGCGATGCGCCGACGCAGGCTCGAGTCGGCGTCCGGGCGCAACATCTGCGCAACCTGCGGCGCGGGCAGCGCCGCGCTCGCGTAGAAGCCCTGGATCTGGTCGCAGCCGAGCTCCTTCAGGAGCCGTACCTGGGCGTCCTCCTCCACGCCTTCGGCGACGACCTTCAGGCCCAGGGTGTGGGCGAGCGAAACGATCATGGCGACGATGTTGCGGGGGTAGCCGGCCTCGCCCATGCGAACCACGAAGCTGCGGTCGATCTTGAGCGTATCGACCGGCAGCCGCGCGAGATAGGAGAGCGAGCAATAGCCGGTGCCGAAGTCGTCGACCGACACTTCGATGCCGGTGCGCCGCAGCGTCTGCAGCTTGCGCGTGCTCTCCTCGATGTCCTCCACCAGCACGCTCTCGGTGATCTCCAGGTCGATCAGCTGCTCGCCTTCGCCGGAGACTGCCTCGAGCACGGAGTCGACGAAGTCCTTCTGGCGCAGCTGGATGGCCGACACGTTCACCGCCACGCGCGGCACGACGATGCCGAGCGAGCGCCAGTGATGGATGTCTTTCGCCGCCTGGCGGAAGGCCCAGCGCCCCGCGACGAGGATCATGCCGGTCTCTTCCAGGAGGCCAACGAACTTAGACGGCGGCACCGCGCCGAGCTCCGGATCGGTCCAGCGGATGAGCGCCTCGAGGCCGGCGATAGTGCCGGATTTCACGTCGATCTTCGGTTGATAGTGGAGCGCGAGGCGGCCCTCTTCCAGGGCGCGGCGCAGGCGATTCTCCATGGCGAGCGACTCGGCGACGCGCGCGTTCATCTCCGGCGCGTAGAAGAGGTAGCGCTGGTTCGTATGCTTCGCCTTGCTGAGCGCGGTCTCGGCGTTGGCGCAAAGCGATTCGGTCGATTCGCCATCCGCGGGGAACACGGCGATGCCGCACTTGAGGTTCACGCGCAGCTCGACGCCGTCGACCTGGATCGCCTGCGCGAAGGCCTTGTCCAGCCGGTCCATCAGCCAGTGCGTCGTGTCGCCGGGCCGCTCGAAGGGCGCCACCGCTATCGCGAAGTGATCGGCGCCGGTGCGGGCGACCGTGTCCTGCTCTCGCGCGGCGCTGCGCAGGCGCGCGCCGATGGTGCGAAGAAGATCGTCGCCCGCCTTGCGTCCGAAAGTCTCATTCACCATCCGGAAGCGCTCGACGTCGAGGAAGATCGCCGCCGCGAAGCGCTTTTCGCGCCGCGCGGCGTTCAGCGCCTGCGTCATGCGGTCGGTGAAGAGGCTCCGGTTCGGAAGGTCCGTAAGCGAGTCGTGGTAGGCGAGATAGTCCATCGTCGCCTTCTGCGCGAGGTGATGCAGCGCGAACGAGATGTCGCCGGCGAGCTCGTGCAGGAGCCGCATCTCCTCCTCGTCGAAGAAGTCGCGCACGCGCGCGTAAAGCAACAGCACACCGACCGGCTCGTCGTTCACGATCAGCGGCAACGCGACGAAGGAACCGGCGCTGGCGTCGTTCCAGATCATCGCCTGGGTGCCCGGGCGCAGTCGCTCGAGCTCGCGCTCGGGGCTGCCTTCGCCGGCGCGCGCCGCCAGCGTCACGCGCCGGTTGCGGTCGCAGACCCCGATGGCGGCGAGGCGGAACCCGCCTTTGTCGACCGCGATGCGGCAAGCCTCATCGAGGAGAGCCTGCCGGTCGTCGGCGCGCACGATGAGCGCGTTGATGCTGGAAAGCATGGCGAGGGTGCGGTTCAGCTGCTCGACGCGCTTTTGCTGAGCCTCCAGGGCGCCGGTCTTCTCGAGGAGCTGGTCGACCATCAGCCGCAGGTGCTCGCGATCGAGGCCGCCGGCCGTGTCCGTCGGGGCCGCCGGGCGCGCCCCGAGCACCTCATTGACGGCGCCTACGATGGCGTCGTTGTCCGAGGGCTTGACCAGGACGCGGGCCACGCCGAGGGCCTGGGCCAGCTGCTTCGCGTCCTGTCCGCCGAAGTACGCGGTGTAGAACATCACGCTGATGTTGGCCGTCGCCGGCTCGAGCTTGAGGCGCCGCGTAAGCTCATAGCCGTCCATGTGCGGCATCAGCACGTCGGATATCACGAGCTCCGGCGCGTGCTCGAGCGCGAGCTTCAGGGCCTGCTCGCCGTCGGGTGCCGTCAGCACGTAATGGCCGGAGGCTTCGAGGAGCGCCCCCAGCGCGTCGCGGTTGGCGCGGTGGTCGTCGGCGATGAGGATTTTTGCCACTAGCCTATCGACCCGGGCGCGGCACTATTGTTCCGGCCCAGTACAATCACTGGCATGGGAGAAAGCTCGCAAGTAGTCGGCACTTATCGCAGTTTTGGCGAGTTTTATCCGTTTTATCTATCTCAACATGCCGATCGGACCTGTCGGCGGCTGCATTTCGCCGGCACGAGCCTCGGCCTTGCGGCGGCCGGCTGCGCCGTGGCGACGCTAAACGGGTGGTGGATCCTGGCCGGGCTCATCGCCGGATACCTGTTTGCCTGGATCGGGCACTTCCGCTTCGAGAAGAACCGGCCCGCGACCTTCAGCTACCCGCTCTATAGCTTCATGGGTGACTGGGTGATGTGGAGTCAAATGCTCACCGGACGAATCCGCTTCTGATGCTCGACCACGATTACAGCCTGACCGAGCTCCTGCATTCCGAAGTCGGCTGGCTCACCGTGCTTGCCCTAGCGCTCACCGCGCTTCTGCTGCGCTTCCGGCCGCACGAGCGCGGCATGTATCTCAACACGCTATGGGTGTTCCTGATCGGGGTCTTCGGCCAGGGCCTCGCCTTCGCCTTCGAGGCCCTCGCATTCCCCGGCGCCGCGGCCGTGCTGCAGACCATCTTCCGCATCGTCGCCGCCATCGGGGTGATCCGCCTCCTGGGCTTCGCCACCTTCCGCCTGGTGCTGCCGATGATGGGGCGCGAATGGCCGCGCATCATCGAGGACCTGGTGATCCTGGTTGCGTACGTGGTGTACGGGTTCGTACAGCTGCGGGTCGCGGGCCTGGACCTCTCGAGCCTCGTCACCACGTCCGCCATCCTCACGGCAGTGATCGCCTTTGCCATGCAGGACACGCTCGGCAATGTGCTCGGCGGACTCGCCATCCAGGTCGACAACACCGTACAGGTGGGCGACTGGGTGCGCGTGGACCAGGTCGAGGGCCAGGTACGCGATATCCGCTGGCGCTCGACCCTCATCGAGACGCGCAACTGGGAAACCATCGTCATCCCAAACAGCGTCATCATGAAAGGCCGCGTCTCGATCCTCGGCAAGCGCGAGGGCCAGGCGCGGCAATGGCGCCGCAGCCTTCGATTCATGGTCGATCCGCGCGTCCCGCCCGCGCGAGTGATCGCCACCGTGAACGAGGAGATGCGCGACGTGCCGATCAACAACGTCGCGCGCACCCCGGCGCCGCAAACCGTGCTGCACGACTTCGCCCACGGCAACCTCCAGTACGAGCTGCGCTATTTCCTGAGCGAGCTCATGGACGACGAAACCACCGATTCGATGGTGCGCGTGCACCTGTTCGCCTCGCTGCAGCGCGCCGGCATCCGCATCGCGGAGGAGCAGCGCACCGTGCACGGCGTGGCACGCGACCAGGCGCACGACGACGCGGTGAGGAAGCGCGAGATCGGCCGGCGCCTGGACATGCTGCGCGGGATAGATCTCTTCAGCATGCTGTCGGAAGACGAGATGAGCGAAATCGCCGAGCGCCTGCAGTACGCGCCGTTCGCGCGCGGCGACGTCATCACCAAGCAGGGCAACATCCCGCACTGGCTCTATATCGTCGCGTTCGGCGAGGTGGAGGTGCGCTACGAGCCGCCGCATGGCGCGCCGCAGACCATCAGCACGCTGCGCTCGGGCCAATTCTTCGGCGAGATGGCGCTTCTCACCGGGGAGACGCGCACGGCGACCGTCGTCGCGCTCACCGACGTCGAGTGCTACCGGCTGGATGGCAAGTCGTTCCAGGGGCTGCTGTTGCGCCGGCCCGAGATCGCGGAAGCCATGGCCCGCGTGATCAACGCGCGCCGGCCCGACCTCGAGAAGGTGCGAGATGCGTTCGCCAGCCAGCCGAGCATCGCGGTCGTGCAGCAGACCGACCTGCTGACGCGAATCCGCCGCTTCTTCGGCTTAAGACGCTAGTCGGCGTAGACGCCGCTCTTGCGGATGATCGGCGTCCACTTGTCGATCTCCGATTTCAAGAGCGTGCGCAGCGCATCCGGCGTGGCTTTGGCGATCGGAACCGGTTCCGCGCCGAGGTCGGCGAGCCGCGACTTGAACGCCGGATCCTGAACCGCCGCCTGTAGCACTGGCACGAGCTTGTCGAGCGCCGCCTTTGGCGTGCCGCGCGGCGCGAAAAGGCCGTTCCACACCACGAGGTCGAACCCTTTCACGCCCTGCTCGTCCAGGGTCGGCACATCCGGCAACGATGCCAACCGGGTGGCGGTCGTCACTGCATAGACACGCACATTTCCCGATTTGATCTGCGGCACCGTGTTGGTGGTCTGGTCGCACATGAAGTCGACCTGGCCGCCGACGAGATCGTTCATGGCCGGCCCGGTGCCCTTGTACGGCACCTGGGTGAACTGTGCGTCGATGCTCGTCATGAAAAGCAGGCCGCACAGGTAGGAGGCCGAGCCGATGCCGGCTTGGGCGTAGGTCACCTTCTCGCGGTTCGCCTTGATGTACGCGAGGAACTCGCGGAAGTCGCTCGCCGCCGTGCCCTTCCTCGCGATCACGGTCATCGGCACGTCGGCGACCTCGCCGATGTAATCGAAGTCGTTGAGCGTGTCGTAGGGCAGCTTTCGATAGAGCGACGGCGCGGTCGACATGCCGATGTGATAGAGGAGCAGCGTGTAGCCGTCGGCGCGTGCCTTCGCGGCCTTGTTGATGCCGATGATGCCGCCGGCGCCGCCGGCGTTTTCGATGATGAACTGGTTCTTCATCGCATTGCTCATCGACTGCGCGAGCACCCGGGTAAGCGTGTCCGTCGGGCCGCCGGCGGCTGCCGGCACGACGATGATGATCGGCTTGGTGGGATAGTCCTGTGCGGCGGCGAGCGTAGCCGCAACGAGAAGAACGAAACCGACGAGGATTTTCATGCGGCGAGGAACTGGTCTTCGCTGAGCGCCATTACGGCTGACGCCCCCTTGACCACCGTATCGCGCAGCCCTTGCGCCTGTACCAGGACGTGATCACCGTAGAAGCGCGCCGTTGAGATCTTCGCTTCCAGGAAGGATTTGTCGCCGGAGCCGAGCTTCTTTTCTGCCGCGAGCGCCGCGCGGGCCATCTGCCAGCCGCCGGCGACGATGCCCATGAGTTTCAGGAACGGCACCGCGCCCGCAAAGGGGGCGCGCGGGTCTTTGCTCTCGACGATGAAGTTCACGCAGTCCGCGACAGCCTGCGCGCCCTGTGCGAGCTGCGCGCGCAGCGCCTTGATGTCGGCATTGCCGGATTTCCCGAGCTCGGCGTCGAGCGACTTCAGCGAGGCGAGCCAGGCTTTCGCCGTTGCGCCGGCTTCGCGGCCGATCTTGCGGCCGACGAGGTCCATCGCCTGGATGCCCGTCGTGCCTTCGTAGATGGTGGTAATGCGGGCATCGCGCAGGTACTGCGCGGCACCCGTCTCCTCGACGAAGCCCATGCCGCCGTGCACCTGCACGCCGAGCGAGGCGACTTCGATGCCGGTCTCGGTGCACCAGCCCTTGACCACTGGAATCATCAGATCGACGAAGGCCTGATGGCGCTTGCGCGCCTCCGGGTCGGGGTCCTTGCGCGCAAAATCCATCGCCGCCGCGGTGGTGTAGGCAAGCGCGCGCATGGCTTCGGCCTGCGACTTCATCAGCATCAGCATGCGGCGCACGTCCGGATGCCGGATGATCGGCACGGCCTTGCCGCCCTGCACGAGGTCACGGCCCTGCACTCTTTCTTTTGAGAAGGCGAGCGCGCGCTGGAATGCCCGCTCCGCAATCGCCAAGCCCTCCAGACCGACGGCGAAGCGCGCGGCGTTCATCATGATGAACATGTACTCGAGGCCGCGGTTTTCCTCGCCGACCACATAGCCGACCGCCTTGTCGTAAACCATCACCGCGGTCGGGCTCGCATGAATTCCAAGCTTGTGCTCGATGGACGCGCACCTCGCGCCATTACGCTTGCCGTCGGCCAGAAACTTCGGCACCACGAAGAGCGAAATGCCTTTGACGCCTTCGGGCGCTTCCGGCGTGCGGGCGAGGACGAGGTGGATGATGTTCTCCGCCATGTCGTGCTCGCCGTAGGTGATGAAAATCTTCTGGCCCGAGATGAGGTAATGGTCCCCCTGCCTTTCCGCCCGGGTGCGCACGAGCGACAGGTCGGAGCCCGCCTGCGGCTCGGTGAGGTTCATGGTGCCGGTCCAGCGCCCCTCGACCATCTTCGGCAGGTACTTTTGCTTTAGCTCGTCCGATCCGCGCAGAAGCAGCGCCTCGATCGCCCCTTGGGTCAGGAGCGGGCACAAGGAAAAACTCATGTTCGAGCTTTTCCACATCTCCTGGACCGGTGTGGAAACCAGGCGCGGCAGGCTCTGCCCGCCCCATTCGGTTTCGAACGGCAGCGCGTTCCAGCCGCCCTCGCAGAACCGCTTGTAGGCCTCGGCAAAGCCCTTCGGCGTGCGCACCGCGCCGTCGGCCCATTTGGAGCCTTCCTGGTCTCCTGAATAGTTAATCGGATCAAGGACTCCCGACGCGAACTTCGAGGCTTCCTCGAGGATTGCTTCGACCGTATCCGGGGTGGCTTCCTCATATCCCGGGAGCTTCGCCACTTCGCCCAGGCCCGCCAGCTCGTTCAGCACGAACTTCATGTCCTTCAGCGGGGCCTGGTAGGCGCTCATTTTTTCAGCTCCTCGATGACCTTGGGCACCAGCTGGAAGAGATCGCCCACCAGTCCATAGTCGGCGACCTGGAAGATGGGGGCTTCCTCGTCCTTGTTGATGGCGACGATGACGCGGCTGTCCTTCATGCCGGCGAGGTGCTGGATGGCGCCCGAGATGCCGACGGCGATGTAGAGGTCGGGCGCGACGATCTTGCCGGTCTGCCCGACCTGCCAGTCGTTCGGCACGAAACCGGCGTCTACCGCCGCGCGCGACGCACCCATCGCCGCGCCGAGCTTGTCGGCGAGCGGCTCGAGCACCTTGGTGAAGTTCTCGCCCGAGCCCATGCCGCGGCCGCCGGAAACGATGATCTTGGCTGCGGTCAGCTCGGGTCGCTCGGACTTCGATACCTCGCGCCCAACGAACGACGAAAGGCCGGCATCGGCCGGCGCAGACACGTTGTCAATGGCCGCGCTGCCGCCGGTGGCGGCGCCGGCATCGAACGCCGTCGTGCGCACGGTGATGACCTTCAGCGCGTCCTTCGATTTGACCGTGGCGAGCGCGTTGCCGGCGTAGATCGGTCGCACGAACGTATCCGGGCCTTCGACGGCGACGATGTCCGAGATCTGCTGCACGTCGAGGAGCGCCGCAACGCGCGGCAGGACGTTTTTGCCGTTGGACGTCGCTGGCGCGAGGATGTGCGAATAGCTTTTGGCGAGCGACACGATCAGCGCGGCCACGCTCTCGGCGAGAAATTCACCCAGATGCGGCGCATCGGCGTGCAGCACTTTCTTTACCGCGGGTACGTGCGACGCCGCCTTCGCGGCCTCACCGGCCTGGTGGCCGGCGACAAGGATATGCAGGTCGCCACCCAGCTTCTGCGCGGCCGCAACGGCATTGAGCGTGCTCTTGCGAATCGACTTGTTGTCGTGCTCGGCGATGACGAGGACGGCCATCAGAGCACCTTGGCTTCGTTGCGCAGCTTGTCGACCAGGGCCTTGGCGTCCGCCACCTTGGTTCCTGCCTTGCGCTTGGCCGGCTCCACCACCTTCAGCGTCTGCAGGCGCGGCGCGACGTCGACGCCGAGCGCGTCGGGTTTCAGCATCTCGAGCGTCTTCTTCTTCGCCTTCATGATGTTCGGCAGCGTGACGTAGCGCGGCTCGTTCAGCCGCAGGTCGGTCGTCACGACCGCGGGCAGCTTGATGGAAATGGTCTCCAGACCGCCGTCCACTTCGCGAGTGACCCTCGCGCCCGGCGGAACGAGCTCGATCTTCGAGGCAAAGGTAGCTTGCGGCCAACCGAGGAGCGCCGCCAACATCTGTCCCGTCTGGTTCGAATCGTCGTCGATCGCTTGCTTGCCCAGGATCACGAGCTGCGGCGTCTCCTTCTGCACGATCGCCTTTAATAGCTTCGCCACGGCGAGCGGCTGCAGTTCCTCCGCGCTCTCGACGAGGATGGCGCGATCGGCGCCGATCGCAAGGGCAGTGCGCAGCGTTTCCTGGCAGGCCTGGGCGCCGCACGACACGGCGACGATCTCGGTGGCCTGCCCCGCCTCCTTGAGGCGCACGGCGGCCTCCACGGCGATCTCATCGAAGGGGTTCATCGACATCTTCACGTTCGCGGTCTCGACGCCGGTGTTGTCCGCCTTGACGCGGACCTTGACGTTGAAATCGACCACGCGCTTGACTGCTACGAGGACTTTCATGGGGGAAAAATTATAGCCCCCACCTACTTAGCGGCCTCCACGAGGGCATCGAGGGCGACGGCGCCGGTTTCGAACACCGCGACGGGATTGATGTCCACCGAAGCAACCGTGCCGTCCCATGCCACCATCGCTTCGCCGAGCCGGACTGCCATGCGAGCAAATGCACGCACGTCGCGCGCGGGTTGTCCTCGCAACGCGCCCAGTAACGGCGCGATACGAAGCTCGCCGAGCTTGCGTAGCACATCGTCCTCATCGAAGGGCGGGAGAAGCAGGCGGAAGTCCTTCAACGCCTCGAGATAGATGCCGCCATCGCCGACCAGGACGACAGGGCCGAACGCAGGATCGATGCGCGCACCGAGGGCTAGCTCGCGGCCGCCCCGCGCGCGCCGCGCGACGACAACCCCGTCAAAGCGTGCGCCGAGCGCGACGCACTGCTGCCGCTGTCGCTGGAATTCGGCTTTCGGATCCGCGGGGCCGATGGCAACCAGGCCATGGTCGCTCTTGTGCGCTACGTCCGGCGAGCAGGCTTTCAGCACGACGTCGCTGCCGAGATTTGCAATCGCCTCTTCCAGCTCTGCCTCGTTCCGGCAAAGGCGGTGCTCGATCACCGGCAGGCCGACATCGCCCAGCATGGCCAGGCTCTCGGCCTCGTTCAAGAACCGGCGGGCATTGCCCGACCGGACGGCTTTCAGTGCGCGGGGAATCGGTTTGCGAAGGAGCGAGGTATGGTCGGCCAGCTGCGCGAGGGCGTCCATCGCTTCGGCTTCCGCGGCGAACGTCGCCACGCCTGCAGCCGCAAAAGGCAACCGCACTGCCGGTTGGGGCGCCGCGACCGCGCTCGCCACGCCATAGCGTTCCTGGAACCCAGCCAGCTCTCTCGCAAAGCGCGGCACGTCGTAGCCGGCCCCCGCCACTGGGATCGCGAGAAGAAGAACGTCGCATTCGCGTGCGTCGCCGACGAGGGGGAGCACCGCGCCAAACAGGCCCGAGTCGCCGAGCAATGCCCCCGTGACGTCGATTGGATTTTCCGCCGCCGCGAAGGGCGGCAGCACGGCCTTCAGCTTGTCTTTCGGCACGCGGGCAAGCGGGATGCCGCGGCCTTCGGCATGATCGGCGCCCATCACGCAACTCGCGCCGGAATTGCTGAGGATAACGAGGCGCTTGCCGCGCGGGCGCTGACCGCTCACATAGAGCTCGGCGGCCGAGACGAGGTGCTGCGGATCACGCGCGCGCCAGATGCCGTGCTGCTCGAAGAAAGCATCCACCACGCGGTCTTCGCTTGCGAGCGCGCCGGTGTGCGAGCTCGCCGCCTTCTGGCCGCTTGCGGTGCGGCCGGCCTTGAGCGCCACGATCGGCACGCCGCGCTGGCGCGCCGTCGCGGCAGCGGCGGCGAGCATCGAAGGATCCTTGATCGCTTCCATATAAAGGAGCACGAGGCGCACGCCGGGATCAGCGGCCACCGCACCGGCGAGCTCCGCGACGGTGACATCGGCTTCATTGCCGGTGGCATGCACGTGGCGGGCATACAGGCCCTTGTCGCGAAGGAGCGAATACAACGCCTGCGAATTCGCCCCGCTCTGGCTGACAATCGCAACCGGACCGTCCTTCGCCTGGATTTCATTGAAGATGGTGGAGAAGTTCGCGACCAGGCCGGTGGCGAAATTGGCGAGGCCCTGACAGTTCGGGCCGATTAGGCGCATGCCATGGGTCCTCGCCGCTCCCACCATGCGCGCCTGGGCGGCGCGGCCGGCTTCGCCGGTCTCGCCGAAACCGGAGGTCATCACCACCGCCACCTTCACGCCGCGCGCGGCGCACGCCGCCACGGCGTCCACTGCTTCTTCGCCCGCGATCGCGACGATCGCGAGCTCGGGTGCCTCCGGCGTCGCGTCGATGCCCGGATAAGCCCGCAGCCCCTGCACGGTCGCCCGGCCAGGGTTGATCGGGTAGATCGCGCCGCGGAAGCCATAGCGCTGCAGGAACAGGATCGGCCGCCCGCCGACCTTGTGCGGGTTGTCGGAGGCGCCGACGATGGCCACGGACTTCGGGTTGAGGGCGCTCTCGAGCATCGCGCGGGATAATAAATCGATGCTCGAAGGCAAAGTGGTGCTTGTGACCGGCGCCGGTGGCGGCATCGGACGCGATTTCGCGCTCGCCATGGCGGCGGCCGGGGCAAAGGTGCTGGTCAACGACCTCGGCACGTCCGTGAAAGGCGAAGGCTCAAGCAGCACGCCGGCCGACCAGGTGGTCGCGCAGATCCGTGCGAAGGGTGGAACAGCGGTCGCGAACGGCGATAGCGTGGCCGACTGGACCGGGGCGAACCGAATCGTGCAGGCGGCGCTCGATTCGTTCGGCCGCATCGACGTGGTAGTCAATAACGCCGGCATTCTGCGCGACCGCTTTTTCTTCAACATGTCGGTCGAGGAATGGCGCGCCGTCATCGACGTCCACCTGAACGGCTCGTTCTACGTTTCGCGCGCGGCCGCTGCGCACTTCAAGTCGCAGGAGTCGGGCGCCTACGTCCACATGACCTCGACTTCAGGCCTGGTCGGCAATCTCGGGCAGGCGAACTATTCGGCGGCGAAGCTCGGCATCGTCGGGCTCTCGAAGTCGATCGCGCTCGACATGCAGCGCTACCACGTGCGCTCGAACTGCATCGCACCCTTCGCCTGGAGCCGCATGATCGGCTCGATCCCGACCGAGACGGCGGAGCAGCAGGCGCGCGTGGAGAAGCTGAAAAGCATGGAGACCGCAAAGATCGCCCCGCTCGCCGTCTACCTCGCTTCCGACGCCGCGCGCGAGGTCAGCGGGCAGATTTTCGGCGTGCGGGCAAACGAGATCTTTCTCTTCTCGCAGAACCGGCCGCTGCGCTCGGTGCACCGCGACGGCGGCTGGACGCCGGAAACGGTCGCATCGCAGGCGATGCCGGCGCTACGGGCGGGCTTTTATCCGCTCGAGCGCTCGCAGGACGTCTTTAGCTGGGACCCGGTTTAAGCAGCCCGGGCGAGGCGCTCGTTGGAGTAGACCAGGCGCTCGATCAGCACGCGCATGCAGGCCTTGGTGAAGGTCGACTGCAGCGCGTCGGTGGCGGCGCGCATGGCTTCCGCCTTCACTTCCATGACGGTAATGCCGCTGGTGGCCGTGACGGTCGTGGTTCGACGCTGCTGCTTGTCCGCGAAGACAATCAGCTCGCCGAAGCAGCGCCCCGGCCTGATCGTGGCCAGAGGCTTGGCATTCAGCGTCACCTCGACTTCGCCATCGATCAGGAAGTAGAAGCTATCGCCGGTCTCTCCTTCGCGGATGAGCGACGCCTGCGGGCCGAAGGTTTTCCAGGCGCCGATGCGGATCAACTCCCAGAGCGCGACGTCATTGAATTCCGCGAAGAACGGGAAGTCGCGCAGCTTGGTGAAGCGCTCGGACTCCGACACCGAGGCGCCCGCCATGCGCAGGCTGGCGAATGCCTGGCTGAGGTCCTTGCCGAACTCGAGCCACGACTGGTAGCGCGCGGTGAGATCCTTCTCCATCGCTTTCATTACGACGGCGTCGAGGAGTCCCGGCAGCTCGGGGCGCAGCTTTGCCGGTCGCACCGCCTCGGTATTCATGATCGCGTACATGAGCGCGGCCTGCGTAGACGCGACGAAGGGCAGCCGCCCCGTGAGCAGGCGGTACATGGTGACCCCGAGCGAGTAGATGTCCGTCTGATGCGTGAGCGATTCCATGCGGATCTGCTCCGGGGACATATAGGCCGGGGAGCCCACGCCGCTGATCTGCGTCGTCTCCTGCATCTTCTGCTGGAAGGAAGCGCCGAAGTCGCTCACCTTCGTTTCGCCCGATTGCGAGAGCAGGATGTTGCCCGGCTTGATGTCGCGATGGATGATGCCGTGCCGGCATGCGTACTCGAGCGCGCGGATGCACTTGAAGACGATCTCGACCACCTTGCTCACGGGCAGCAGCTTGGAGACGTCGGCAAACGCCTCGAGCGTGGTGCCGGGGACGTATTCCATCACGAGGTAGCTGCGATCCGGCTCGACCACCGCATCGTAGATATCGACGATGTGCGGGTGGTTGAGCTTCCCGGCGAGCGCGGCCTCGGCGACGAACGACTTGTGCAGGAGCCGCTCCTGCTGCGCGTCGGCCTGCTTGTCGAACAGGAACACCTTGATGGCGACGTCGCGGTCGCCGAACGGGTCGCGCGCGAGATACACCTTGCTCGTCGCGCCCGCGCCGATCTCGCGGGTCACCGGGTACTTGCCGATCGTCTCGTGGATCTCGAACTTCATCGGCGAACGAAGGTGGCGATCTCGCGCAGGAGCTCGGACTCCTCGTAGGGCTTGCCGAGGTAGACGTTCACGCCGAGCTCGGCGGCGCGGCTGCGGTGCTTGGGCGCGGAGCGCGACGAGATGACGATGATCGGGATGTCCATGGTCTTCGGGTCGCCGCGCACGTTGCGCGTGAGGTCGAAGCCGTCCATGCGCGGCATCTCGATGTCGATCAGCATCACCGCCGGACGCTCTCCCTTCAGCTGCTCGAGCGCGTCGACACCGTCGCGCGCGGTGAGCACGCGGTAGCCTTCCCGCTCGAGAAGCCGCGTGGTGATCTTGCGAACGGTGATCGAGTCGTCGACGACCATCACGATCGGCGCGGCCGCCGTGACGTTCGACGTGACCTCCATGCCGATCGTGCGCGTGAGCGTCTGCTGGCGACGCGCGGCGAGCTGCACTGCATTGAGGATGAGAACGATGCTACCGTCGGGCATAACGGTCGCGCCGCTTACCCCCGGCAGACGGGCGAGCTGCTGGCCGATGTTCTTCACCACCATCTCGCGGTTGCCGAACAGCTGGTCGACGTGAATCGCGGCGCGTTGGGTACCGCCGCGCACCAGCAGCAGGGAATTGGATGGCTGAATGTCGGTTGCGCCGCGATGGCCGAGCAGCTCGCGCAGGTAATGCAACGGGTAGTCGTGTCCCTGGAAGGGCACGGCGCCCTTCTCATAAAGGCCGACGAGGTCGCCTGCCTTGACGCGCAGCACCTGCTCCACCGCGCTCGAAAGCACCGCTGCCGTTATCGCGCCCGCGCGCACCATCACCGTCTGTGTGACGGCCAGAGTAAGGGGCAAGTAGATGGTGAACGTCGTGCCGCGGCCGGCTTCAGTCGCCACTTCGACGCGGCCGCCGATCGCCGAGATTTCGGTCTTCACCACGTCCATGCCGACGCCACGGCCGGCGAGCTCCGTCACGCTGTCGGCGGTGGACAGGCCGGACAGGAAGAGGAGCTGCACCTGCTCCGCCTCCGGCAGCACTTGGTCGGCGCCGATCAGGCCTTTTTCGATCGCCTTTTCGCGCAGGCGCTCGAAGTTGATGCCCTTGCCGTCGTCGGTGAGCACGATGACGATCTGGTTTGCTTCCTGACGAAGGGCAATCGCGATGCGGCCGCCCTCAGCTTTGCCGCCGGTGATGCGCGCAGCCGGATCCTCGATGCCGTGGGCGAGCGCGTTGCGGATCAGGTGCTCGAGCGGCGCGGCGATGCGCTCGAGGACACTGCGGTCGAGCTCCACCTGCGCGCCGTCGATCTCGAGTTCGGCCTTCTTGCCGACGTCGCGCGCCGTCTGGCGCACGATGCGGTGCAGTCGCTCGCTCAGGTTGCCGAACGGCAGCGCGCGCATGCGCATCAGGTCTTGCTGCAGCTCGCGGCCGATACGCGCTTGCTGAAGCAGCGCCGCATCGGTCTCGCCGAGATTCTTCACCAGCCCCTGCTGGATCGAGAGGGCGTCGTTCAGGCCCTCGGCCATCATGCGCGTCAGCTCCTGCAATCTCGTGTAGCGATCGAACTCGAGCGGATCGAATTCCTGCTCGCGCTCGGGTAGTACCGCGCTGCGCGACTGCATCTGGCTGTCGGCCTGGATTTCCACTTCCTTAAGCTGCATGCGCAGGCGGGCTATGCTCTCGTCGAGCTCGGTGAGCGATTGCTTGACCTGCCGCAGTTCGGCCTCGATGCGGGCGCGGGCGATGGCCACTTCGCCCGATTCATTGATGAGGTTGTCCAGCCGGTCCGCGTTCACTCGCAGCATCGCGGCCGGCTGCGGCGCCGGCGCAGCGACCGGTGCGGGCGCCGGGACGGGGTCCGCCGTTTGCACCTCGATCGGCGCCGGCTCTGTTACGGCAGCTGCTGGAGCTGCCGCCGGCTGCAGCCGCTCGATGTCGACGCTCAGCCGGTCCATCTGCCCCTGCAAGTCCTCGAATACGCTCGACGACAACTCGCCCGCCTCGAGGGCGAACTCGATGCGGCTTTCCATGATGTGGGCGAGCTCGCCGAGCCGGATCGCGCCCGCCATGCGGGCACTGCCCTTGAGGGTGTGCAGCCCGCGCTTCACCGCATCGGCGATCTTGCGGTCGGCCGCATTCGCCTTCCAGTCGCGAAGGTCGCCAGCGAGCTGCGGCACCAGCTGCTGCGCTTCCTCGAGGAAGATCGGCAGCAGCTCGCTGTCGATATCGTCGCGAAGGATGCGTTTTTCTTTCGGCTTGGCCGGTGGCTGGAGGCGCGCGCAGAGCGCCTGCATGCGCGCCACCAGCTCATCGGCCGGCGCAGGCGCCTTTTTCTCCTGCACGCCGAGGACCATTTCGGCGAGACCGGCTACGACGCTGGCGATCAGGGCGGCGTCCGCCTCCTCCACCGTATATCCGGCGATCGGCATCCATTGCTCGAGTGCCGCGGCCAGGTCGGCGACCGGCTCGTAGCCCGCGGTCCGCGAGCTCGATGCGAGGGTGTGCGCCGCGCGCATGAATTCCTCGGGTGCCGAGGTGCCGCGGTTAGCGCACCAGCGCTTGCACTGCGCCTCGAGCGTTGCCACATGCGCGCGTGCTTCCTTGAGATAAATCTGCGCGACATCGGGCTTTAGCCGTTGCGCGAGGCCGGCGATGATGCCCGGATCGATCGAGGGCTGCTCGCCCGCGCCCAGCTTTTCGATCCAGACGGCAAAGTGCTTGGCCGCCGCGCCCGCCATGTCCAGCAATTCGGGAGAAGCCGGCTGCTTTTCCTCCAGCCATCGGTTCATGACCTGTTCGACTTCCCAGGCTGCGTCACCCAGCGCGGTCAGGCCGACCATGCGGCCGCTGCCCTTCAGCGTATGGAAGCCGCGCCGCAACGTGGTGAGAGGTTCGGGGTTTGCAGGTTCCGTTCGGGAGGCGGACAAGGCGCTTTCGATGTTGGCCAGTACCTCGCGCGCTTCCTCGAGGAAGATCTGCAGGAGCTCGTCCGACTCGGCGCTCTGCGCAGGCTTCGCCGCCTCCGGCGCCGCCGGACGCGGCCGGTTATCGAACCGCTCGATGAATAGCGCGAGCGGCCCCTCGCGCGGCGGGCGGCCGTCAAGGCAGGGCGTGACGAAGAGTGCGAGGCTCGAAAGCCCTTCGGCGAGCCAATCGATGTCTGCGCTCCCGGGTGCAATGGAGGAAAGGAGCTCCTCGCACCGCTCGAGAGCGCCGACCGCCTGCTGCCATCGCAAGACCGCGAGCGCGCCGTGGATCTGGCGCAGCTGCGGCCCAAGCGGCTGCACATCCTTCGGCGAGCCGTGCCCGCGCGCGAAGCGATCGAGCGCCTGCTCGATGTTCTGCAGATTGACCAGGATTTCGCGCGCCACCTGCGCGCGCAGCTTGATGGCGCCAATTTCCTCGATAAGTTCCGGCCGCAGGCCCGCCGGCAACGAGTCCGTGGGTTTGCCGTTCGCAGCGTCGAGAAGCCACTTGGTCAGCAGCGCGACTTGCTCGTCGAGGTCTTCGGGCGCGCGTCCGTAGGTATCGAGGATCTGGTCGGCGAGCAGGAATGCGGCCGCCATCTCCACCAGCAGCGCATCGCTGTCCTGCGGATGCTGGTCGGGCAGGCGCTCCGCCGCCTGGGCGATGCTGTCCAGGAGCCGATCGAAATTGGAGTTCTGCAGTGGCTGCGCTTTCGCCTGCAAGGTGCGCGAGCGCTCGCGGATGACGTCGCGCGCCTTCGCTTCACCGCCAATGTACTGGCGCCAGAACTTCTTCAGCTTTCTCAGCTTCTCCCGTACTTCGTCGAGGACCGGCTGCAGCGTATCGGGCGCAGATGCGGCGCCCGAACCCAGCGCGACCGGCATCAGCGCGTCGAGGCCGTAGAGCAGCTTGATGTCGCGGATACGCTGCGTGAGGGGTGCGCTGCGCCCGATGGCGAACAAGAGCTCGCGCATCAGGCCTTCGTTATCCGGATAGGTGCCGGTGGCGAGCTCGCGCAGATAAATGTCGATCTTGGTCCAAAGGCGGCGTGCGTTATTCAGCTCTTTGGGATCCGAGACATCGAGCAGCGCATCGACCAATCCGACCGCCACCCACCATATCGCGCGCCGCTCCGGCAGGCGATGCGCGACCGAGTACACGGCGTCGAGCGTATCGCGCATCTCGTCGAGCCCGGCTGCGTCCTTGCGTAGCCAGGCGAGAATGCCGCGCTGCCAGCGGGTGCGGCTCGCCTGCAGGAACGACTTGAGCTCGGCGCCATCCTCTGCGCGCGGGCTCGGATGCGAAGGCGCCGGCGGCGTGAGATCGGGAAAGAACAGATCCACCTCGGAGGCGTCGCTGCGCCCCGTGATCTCGGCGATATCCCGGTATGCCGGATAAAGGCGAAGCGCGACGTTCGGCTGGCCATGCACGAGGTCGTCGACGAACTTCTTCAGCTGCACGACCGCCTCGTCGATACGGGTCACCTTCTCGGCCGCATCGGCGCTCAGGCCGCCGAAGCTCTTTTCGAGGACCTCGCAGAAACGCGTCGCGCCCGCCAGGCCCACCATGCTGAGGGCCCCGCTCACCTGGTGAAGATGCTCGGGGCAATTGCCGAGTACGGAAGCGTCCTGCGGGGCGGCGGAGTACGTCGCGATCTGCGAGCGAACGCGCTCGAGCGCCTGATCGACTTCGGCGCTGATCCAGGAAAGGATCGTGGTATCAGGCATCGCGCTCCTGCTACGCGACCTTGAATCCCGCCACCGAGCTCTTCAGCCCGTCGGCGAGCTGCGTGAGGCGCGTCGCCGCGAGCGCGGTCTTCTTGGTGCCTTCCGTCGTGAGCTGGGTGACGCCAAGGATGATCTTCATCTTGCCCGCAACCTGGTCGGCGGAGGTCGCCTGCTGCCGCGTCGCGTTCGAGATCGCGCCGATCAGCTCGGCGAGGCGGTTGGAGATCTTCTCGATCTCGCGCAGGGCCTGGTCAGCTTCGTCCGCGGTCTTAGTCCCTTCCACTACACCGCGCGTGCTGCGCTCCATCGCCTCCACTGCATCCTGCGTATCGCGCTGAATGCTCTTCACGATCGCGCCGATGTGCTTGGTCGCCTCGGCCGAGCGTTCGGCGAGCCGCTGCACCTCTTCGGCTACCACGGTGAAGCCGCGTCCGGCTTCGCCGGCGGAAGCGGCCTGTATAGCCGCGTTCAGCGCGAGCACGTTGGTTTGCTCCGTGATGTCCGAGATCAGCTGCACAATCTCGCCGATCTCCTGCGAGCTCTCGCCCAAGCGCTTGATGCGCTTCGAGGTCTCCTGGATCTGGTCTCGAATATCGTTCATGCCGCGGATCGCGTTCTGCACGGCCTGCGCGCCCTTCGCCGCGGCGGAGAGCGACGTCTCGGCGACCTTCGCGGAGTCGTCGGCGTTCTCCGATACCTTGCTCATGGACTGCGCCATTACGGTTACCGACTGGCCAGTCCCCTGGATTTCGGTGGCCTGCTTCTGCGCGGCCTGCAGGAGCTGCGTGGAGATGTTCTGCGCTTCCTGCGTCGCCACCGTCACCTGCTGCGCCGCTACGTTGATGCCGGCCACCAGGCGCCGCAGCTCGTCAATGGTGTAATTGATCGAATCGGCGATGGCTCCGGTCATGTGCTCGGTCACCTTGGCGCGCACCGTCAGGTCGCCGCTCGCCAAGTTGCCGATCTCGTCGAGGAGCCGCATGATCGCCGACTCGTTCTCCTTGTTCTGCCGCTCGCTTTGCTCCGCGCGGCGGCGGCTGTCGTCGATGTACGCCTTGCCGATCAGCAGCAACAGTGCCAGGGCGAGGAGCGAGACGGCGCCCATCGCGACGAAGTGAGCCGTACGCGCGGCCAGCAGGCCTTCGTACCCGTCGGCCAGGCGGCCAGCGGCGCCGAGCAGCGTCTCGCTGTCGTTGAAGATGTCGCGCGTCGCGCGCTTAGCGTTTACGAGCCGCTGCATGTTGCCGAGGATCTGGCTCACGCCGGTCTGGTATTGCTTGAAGCCGGTTTCGAGCTCGCCCAGCTTCGCGCGGATCTCGGCGTCATTCACCCGCGCGATCCGCAGGCCTTCGTTACCCTGAAGCAGGCCGTGCAGCAGGTCGCGGAAGGTATTCGTGTCCTTGCCCAGCAGGAACGCCACTTCAGGGTCGACCACGTCGCCCGCCAGCATGGCGTTGGCGTTCTTCGCCATGCGCTGCGTCAGCATCACCAGGTGCGCCGTGACGGCGTTCTGGCGCGCGCTGCCGCCGTTCTGCACGCTCAAGGCGGCGATTTCGTCCGCCATCTCGAGGAGCGCCGGATTGTTGTCGTTGATCGTGCGCACCGCCGCGCCGAGGGCGACGAGGTTCGGCTCCTCGCGGATCACAAGGCCCGCATTGCGCTCGGTCTTCTTCCACTCCGCTTCGAGGGCCACAAGGTGGGGCCGCACGCTCTGGGGCGTCGGCGGCAGGGTCACCCCGCTCGCTACACCGCCGGCCGAAAGTAGCGTCACGCTCGCCGCAAAGTCGTCGCGGCTATCGCGTAGCTGCTTGAACGCCTCACGGTTGCCCTGCGAAGCCTGCTGCGCCGCCTTGGCGAGGCGTTGCGAGAGCATGCGGATCTTTCCGACCGCGGCAACGTATAGGGTGTTGAACGTAGCCTCGCGCGCGTCGTAGACGACGATCGCCGCGTCGACCAGGATCACCACCGCGAGCAGCGCCGCGAGGAACGGCAGCTTGCGCCCGGCAAAGGCGCCACGCAGGCGCCCGAGGCGTCCGACGGAGCCGCCCGCTACGCTCGGCTCAGCCGCCGGCGTGCGCGCCATGAAAGGCATCTTGAAGAACTCGAGTCTGTTTCCCATGGAAATCCCCTAGCGCAGAAACTTGCCATTGCGCCCGATGATCGTCAGGTCGACGAATTTCGAGCCGGCGTGATTCTTCGGTGAATAGCTGACGTAGAAGCCGCCAAGATCGACGTCCTGCATCCGCTCCAGTGCATCCACGAGGCCTTCGCGCGTCGGATTCTTGCCCGTGCGGCGCAGCGCTTCGACCATCACCTTCGCGGTGAGGAAGCCTTCCATGGCGCTGAAGTTGTAGTCCTTGAAGCCGCTCTTGGCGGCGAGGCCCTGGTACTCCTTCACTACCGGCACCGAGGTTCCCCATGGGAACGGCACCACCTGGGAAATCGCCACCCCGCTGCCATTGTCGCCGAGTGCGTCGGCGAGCGCCTTGCTGCCGACGAAAGAGACGTTATAGAACGTCGCGCCGCTACCCGACTTCTGCATCTCCTTGATGAACTCCGCGCACGCCGCGTATGCGCCCACCATCACGATGGCGTCAGGCTCGGACGCGTTGATCGTCTTCACCGCGTCCTGCACTTTCAGGGTATTGCGCTCTACTGTGCCATTGGAATGAATCTTCATGCCGCGCTTGCCGAGAGCCATCTCAGTGCCCTTGCGGCCGGCCTCGCCATAGGCATCGTTCTGGTAGAAGACAGCGATCTTCTTGCCTCCGGTGGAGACCACCTGCTCGACGATCTTTTCGGTCTCGTCGTAGTAGCTCGCTCGCACGTGGAACACATAGCGGTTGAGGGGCGCGCGCAACGCCTCGGCGCCCGTGAACATGCCGATCAGCGGTACCTTGGCCTGCGTGACGACGGGCAAGTGCGCGACCCCGGTCGGCGTGCCGACGTAACCGAGGAGCGCGAACACCTTGTGCTCCTCGATCAGTCTCTTGGTCGCCGCCGGCGCCACTGAGGGCTCGTAGCGATCGTCCTCGCTCACCAGCTCGATTTTGCGGCCGTGCACGCCGCCTTTCTCGTTCACGTAGTCAAGGTAGGTCTTGATGCCGTTTCGCATCTGGATGCCGAGCTGCGCGGCGGGCCCGCTGAACACGGCCGCCTGGCCGAGCAGGATTTTGGTCTGCGTGACGCCATCCTCGGCGGCCGCCACGGTGGAAAAGAAGGCAGCTGCAGCGAGCAGGCAGGCAGCGTGACTCTTCATACACTCACCTCCAGGAATGCTTCGTCTTGAATCAGGGCCGAAACGTCGAGCTCTTTCCAGCGCTGGCCGTGCGCATCCTCGTAATGGGCGCGCACCCACCGCTGCCGCGCCGCGTCGGGCTGGTAACGCAACTCCTCGGCATTGCGAAGGCCGAGAGAACTTTCGATGAGCAGCGCCGCCCCGGCACGGAAACGCTCGGCAACCAGGAGCAAGCGCGCGCGATCCGTCATGGGCGTCGTCTGCAGACCGAGAAGCGCGCCCAGATCGCTCACGCTGTAGAGGTTTCCACGCACATTCGCGACGCCCTTGAACCATTGCCGGGCAAGGGGCACCGGTGAGATGGCGGGCACCGGAATGACCTCGCCTGCCTCCTTGAGATCCACGAGCCACGCTTCGCCGCCCGCGCGCAGGCCAAGCTTCGACGCGACGCGGGTTCCGGCCGCAGCACTCTGCAGCCGCTCGGAGAGCGAAAGCTGATACTCGCGAAGCGAGGCGTACGCCATTTAGCCCAGGGCCGCGATCTTCGCGAGGAGGTCTGCCTGGTTTACCGGCTTGGTGATGTAATCGCGGGCGCCTTGGCGCATGCCCCAGACCTTGTCGGTCTCCTGGCCCTTGCTCGTGCACAGGATGATCGGAATCGCCTTCGTCGCCTCGTCGCGCGCCAGCGTGCGCGTCGCCTGGAAGCCGTTTTGGCCCGGCAGCACCACGTCCATCAGCACGAGATCGGGGCGCGACTGCTTGACCTTGGCGAAGGCATCTTCCGCGCTGTCCGCGGTCGAGACGCTGAATCCGTTTTTCGCCAGGAGGTCCGTGAGGAACTGACGGTCGGTCGGCGAGTCGTCTACGACGAGGATTTTTTTAATGGCCATGGGTTTCCTTTCAGGAAGCGACCGAAGTCGGTTTGACGTATTCGTTGACCGCGGCGACCAGGCCCTCCTTGGTGAAGGGCTTGGTGAGATAACGGTCGGAGCCGGCGAGACGGCCGCGCGCGCGATCGAATACCCCGTCCTTCGAGGACAGCATGATCACGGGCGTGGTTTTCAGCTTGGGGTTCTGCTTGATGAGTGCGCAGGTCTGGTAGCCGTCGAGGCGCGGCATCATGATGTCGACGAAGATCACGCGCGGCTGGTGGTCGGCGATTTTCGACAACGCATCGAAGCCGTCTTCGGCGAGGATGACTTCGAACCCCGCCTGCTTGAGGAATAGCTCTGCGCTTCGACGAATGGTGTTGCTATCGTCGATGACGAGCACTTTGACCGGCGCCGCTTCGGCCTGATCGGCCACCGCTGCCTCCCCTTATCAAATCGAGACTTCTCTTTACGGGACCTGCATTTACGGACGTTTCTTTAAGTGAAATAATGCATGGGCCGTTTTATTCCGTCAAACAACAATGTCTCGCGTCTGACCCTAGGGGTTATCCGCTTGTCCAATGCGAGCGCTCATTCGACGAGCGGCTTGCGCGAGCGAACGAACGGAAGAAAGTCGGGCCGCCCCCCGTATATTTGGCCCCCTCATGCAGAAACTCCTGATCGCAGCTTTGCTGGCCCCGGTGCTCGCCCACGCGCAAGGGTGGCCGACGAAGCCCATTCGGTGGGTTGTCCCCTACACGGGCGGGGGAATCACGGATGTGGTTACCCGGGTGATCACGCAGCGCATGCAGGCGCCGCTTGGCCAGCCGATCATCGTCGATAACCGCCCCGGCGCGAACAGCATTCTCGGCTCTGACATCGTCGCGAAGGCGCCGCCCGACGGGTACACGATCCTCACGGTGATTGCGGGGTACGCCGCCAATGTCACTCTCTATTCCGGCAAGCTGCCTTTCGATCCGCGCAAGGATTTGATTCCGGTGTCGCTCGCCGGCATTGCACCGCTGATCCTCACTGCGAACACCAATTTCCCGGCCAAGGATGTGAACGAGCTGATCGCCTATGCGAAAGCGAATCCGGGGAAAGTGAATTTCGGCTCTTCGGGGATCGGCGCCGCCGCGCACCTCACGACCGAGCTCTTGAAGCAGACCGCCGGCATCGACATGGTCCATGTCCCGTACAAGGGCACCGCGCCGGCGTTGACCGCACTCATGGCGAACGACATCCAGATCCTCGTCGACGTGCCGAGCACGCTGATGCCGCACGTGCGCGGCGGCAAGATCAAAGCGCTCGCGATGTTCTCCGCGAAGCGGATCCAGGGCGCGCCGGAGGTGCCGACCTTCGCCGAGGCTGGCGGACCGCCGCTGGAATCGTCGACCTGGGTGCTCTTCATGGCGCCCGGGAACACGCCGCGGGGCATCGTCGAGCGACTTGCGCAGGAGACCGCAAAAGCGATCAACGAGTCGGACATCAAGGAGCGCTTCAACCAGATCGGCATCGAGCCCGTGGGCAACACCCCCGACCTCGCAGCAAAATTCCTCGATGCCGAGATCGCCAAATGGGCGAAGGTGATTAACACTGCCGGCGTAAAAGCCGAGCAATGAAGATCAGCGGGATCCGGGCCTACCCGACCTCGTTTCCCATTCCAACAGCAAACCGCGTAGCCCTTGGCATCGGCACGGCGGTCAAGCGCGATGCGGTGGTGGTCAAGGTGACCACCGACGAAGGCCTCGTCGGCTGGGGCGAAGCGCATCACGGCCGCGCGCACACGGCCGTCGCCAAGCTGATCGAGACGACCCTCACGCAGCTCGTGCTTGGCATGGACGCCCACGACGTGAACGGCGTGTGGGAAAAGATGTACCGCTTCCAGCTCGCGAGCCACGGCATGGGCGCCGGCGCCTGCCTCGCGATCAGCGGCATCGACATGGCGCTCTGGGACATCCGCGGCAAGGCGCTCGGCTTGCCCCTCTACCGCCTGCTCGGCGGGCGGCGCAAACCCGTTCCCGCGTATGCCGGCGGAGTTTCACTCGGCTACCAGCCGCCCGCCCAGCTCGTCGACGAAGCGCGAAAGAGCATCGACGGCGGTTACAAGGCGATCAAGCTTCGAGTCGGCGACTCGCCGAAGGCCGACACGGAGCGCATGCGCGCGGTGCGCAATGCGTTCGGCGACGAGCTCGTCATCCTCACCGACGCGAACATCGGCTATCGAGTCGAGGATGTGCGGCGCGTGATGCCGGCGATGGACGAGCTCGGCATCGGCTGGCTCGAGGAGCCCTTCCCGGCGCACGACCATCGCAGCTATCGGGAAGCGCGCACGTTCGGCCGCACGCCATTGGCTGCCGGCGAGAACCACTACACCCGCTTCGAGTTCGACCGGGTGATCGAGGATGGCGCGATCACCATCCTGCAGCCGGATCTGTCGAAGACCGGCGGCATCACCGAAGCGCTGCGCATCGCGGCCCTTGCCTCGGCGTGGAAGCTGCCCATCCATCCGCACAGCTCGATGACCGGCCTCAACCACGCCGCGACCATCCACTTCCTCGCGGCCATCGACAACGGCGGTTATTTCGAGGGGGACGTTTCGCGGGCGAACAAGTTTCGCGACGAGCTGGTCTCCAATCCGGGCGAGATCGACCGCGACGGCAACGTCTGGCCGCTGGAACGCCCCGGGCTCGGCGTCGAAGTAAACGAAGCGTTTCTCTCCGCGCACCCGGCGATCGAAGGCCCCGGCTATATTTGACGCC
>C688J18823_10000219_pt1 | contig 32512 bp, 35 predicted proteins | sample HopSoiMetagenom1_FD_18823 | JGI IMG/M metagenome (IMG submission 18823) | reverse complement strand
CGGTGCGCTAAGGCTCGGGCAGCGTGCGTTGACTGCATCCGCAGCGGGGCTGCCGCTTTCGGCCGGCTTGAACCACGGCGCGCTGCAGCTTTCCGGAAAGAAAGGCGCTGAAGGCAGCCGCGGCGACGGCATCGCCGTGGCGGCCAGCATCGCCGAATCCGCCCCGCCATCGCGGCTCCTCGCGTCGCGCACCTTTCGCGACGCCATGGCCGAAGCGCGGCCGGGCGCGGAGGCGGAGCTCGTTCCGGCGGGCACGTTCACGGATGTGGGCCTGCGAGCGCATGAAGTCTTCACCCCCGATCCGCGGGCGCTCGCGCGACGTCGCCGCCGCTACGGCACGGTGAGCGCGGCGCTGGCGATCGCGCTCGTCGCCGGCGGTGTCGGCTGGCGGATCGGCACCGACGGACAGGCATCGTTTATCAAGCCGGCAATGGCCCATCCTTATGTGCGGGCGCTCGTGCACCGCGTGAGCCACTGATGGCGAAGAAGACCACCAAGATCGGCCGCTACAAGATCCTGAGCGAGCTCGGCCGCGGCGCGATGGGCATCGTGTACAAGGCCGAAGACCCGAACCTCGACCGCATCGTCGCACTGAAGACGATCATCATCGCCAACGACGCCGATGGCGCCGCCGAATATCGCAAGCGCTTCTTCCTCGAGGCGAAGGCGGCCGGCAAGCTCACGCATCCGAACGTCGTCACCACCTTCGATTGCGGCGACCACGACGGCATGGCCTATCTCGCCATGGAGCTGGTCGAAGGCACGGACCTGCGCACGCGGCTGACGAGTGACGGCGTGTCGCCGCTCGAGGCGGTCGATATCGTGCGACAGGTGGCGGAAGGCCTCGCGTATGCGCACGAGCGCGGCGTCGTGCATCGGGACATCAAGCCCGCCAACATCATGATCGACGGCAAGGGCCGCGCGAAGCTGATGGACTTTGGTCTCGCGCGCGTACGCCTCGCCGACCACAAGACGACCACCGGCATGGTGCTCGGCACGCCGCGCTACATGTCACCGGAGCAGATCGCCGGCGAGCCGGTCGACGCACGCTCGGACATCTTCTCGCTCGGCATCGTGCTTTACGAAGCCCTCACCGGCACGCGCCTTTTCGCCGGCGAAGGCATCGAGCAGGTCCAGCACAGCATCATGAACGTCGAGCCGGTGCCGCCGACCCGGATGACGCCGGGGCTGCCGGCGATGCTGGACTTCGTCGTCGCGCGCGCGCTGAAGCGCGATGCCGCGGTGCGCTACCAGGATGCGCGCGAGCTCGCCGGCGATCTCGCCACCTGCCTGGCCGAGCTGCGCAGCTCGGAATCCTCGCCGGAGAGCGGCAGCCGCACCGTTCGGATGGAGCCGTCGGCGGGTAAATTGGACGAGGCGCCCGCGGCCGGCGCCATCGCCGTCGACACGCGCCTGCCGCTTTCGCATCTCTTCGACAACGCCGCGGCGCTCAAGCGCGTCGCGTCGTCGAAGGATCTCGCGCGCCTGCCGCGCCGTGTAGGCATCCTGCGACGGGTGTGCGCCGACGCGGCAGTTCGCCGCTTTTTTCTCCTCATCGTCTTCGCCGGCGCCGCCGGCGCCTACGTCGCCTTCGTCTAGGCGAGCGCCGCCTTCACGCGCGAAGGCGTGAAGGGCAGGTCGCGCAGCCGCACCCCCGTCGCATTCGCGACCGCATTGGCGATCGCCGCCGCCGCCGGTCCTTGCGAGCCTTCGCCGACGCCAAGGAAGCGTTCATTCGGCTGGTCGAGGATCACCACGTCCACTTGCGGCACTTCCTCGAAGCGCAGGATCGGATAATCGGCCCACGAGCGCGTCCTGACGCGGGTTTGGTCGAAGCTCACCGCCTCCTTCAGCGTCCAGCTCGCCGACTGGATCACGCCGCCCTCGATCTGGTTCGTGACCCCATCGGGATTCACCACCTGGCCGACGTCGACCGCAGCAACAGCTCGCAGCACGCGGATGTCTCCCCGCTGGCGATTTACCGAAACTTGGGCCGCAACGGCGCAGTAGCAGGCAAGATTCTTGTACCTCGAAAACGCAAATCCCCAGCCGTCGTTAGCTCCCGCACGCCAGCCGGCCTTGGACGCGGCGGCTTCAATGACGGCGCGCGCGCGCGGGTCCTTCATGTGCCGCAAACGATATTCGACCGGATCGACGCCCGCCTGCGCGGCGAGCTCGTCCATGAATGACTCGAGCGCGAAGACGTTGGCATACGCGCCTAGCGTGCGCAGGGCAGAGGTGCGCAGCGGCGTGTCGACGATGAAATGCTTCGACACCTTGACGTTCGCAAAGTCGTAGAGCGGAATCGAATTGCGGTCGGCGCCGCCCGAAGGTTGCGGTACGTCGCCGACCGGCGCGTGGCCGACCGGGGTAGCGAGATGGCGGGCGGCCAGGGTGAACGCGCCCTTCGCAGTCCCGGGGCGCGTACTGTGGGGATGACTCCATAGCTCGTGGCTCCAGCTCGCGACATTGCCCTGTCCATCGAGCACCGCCCCGAGCTTCAGCACCATCGCTGAGCCGTACGGCTCCCACATGAACTCGTCCTCACGCATCCACTGCAGCTTGACCGGCCGCCCGTTCGTCGCTCGCGCCACTAGCGCCGCGTCGAGCGCCACGTCGTCCGCGCCGTTGTGGCCGTAGCAGCCGGCGCCTTCGGCGTGCGTGCAGCGGATGTCCTTCGCGTCCATGCCGAACACTTGCGCGAGATCGCTGCGCAGCGGGTACACGCCCTGGCTATGGGTCCAGAGGCGCAGCTTGCCATCGGTCCATTGCGCGACCGCACACGAGGGTCCGATGGAGCCGTGCAGCTGGAACGGCCGCGTGTAGCGTGCTTCAATCTTGCTTGCCGTCGGCGAGCCCTTTTCCAGCACCGTCTGTGCCGAGCCGCCTGTACGCTCCATATGCTCATATAAGGCGGCGCCGGACGGCGGCAGCGTCGCGCTTTCTTTCCACTGGGCGCTCTTGGCGAGCGCCGCGCGCGCCTTGATTGCCTGCTCTTCGCGCTCGGCCGCAACGCCGATGAAGTTCCCATCGCGCACTACCGCTATTACGCCCGGTATTTTCTTGGCCGCAGCTTGGTCGACGGACAGCAGCGTGGCGCCGGGCGAGGGCGGCCGAACCACGCGGCCGAACACCATGCCGGGCAGCCGGATGTCCTGCACGTAGGCCGCGCCGCCGGTGAACTTCTTCGGGATGTCGCGGCGAGGCACGCTCTTGCCGACCCATTTGTGCTCCGACGCGGGTTTCGGCTTCGCGTTGCCGCTCGCTTCCCTCTTGAGATCGGCCTCGCCGGCGAGCGTCCAGTACGTGAGAGCGTCGTTGATCGTGCCGTCGACCACGCGCAGATCCGTGGTGCCCAGCTTCGTGGCGGCTGCGCCGAGCAGGATTTCGCGTGCTTCCGCGCAGGCGAAGCGCACGGCGGTGCCGCTGTCCTGCACCGACAGGCTGCCTGCGGTCTGACCTTCGTTCGGCGTGAGCGCGGTGTCGCCATGGATGAGCTTGATGCGCTTCATGTCCACGTCGAGCTCGTCGGCGGCGATCTGCGCGAGAGCCGTACCGATGCCCTGGCCGAGCTCGATCTTGCCGGTAAAGATCGTCACCGTGCCCTCGGGATCGATGCGCAGCCACGCGTTCAACATGCGGTTGTTGTTCAGGCTGCCGGGCAGGCGCGTCTGCGCCGCGGCGGGCAGGGCAAAGGCGATGACGAGCCCGCCGGCCCCCTTGAGGAAATCGCGGCGGGAAGTCATGAGTTCATCTCCTTCGCCGCCTTTTGCACCGCTCGCACGATTCGGTTGTGCGAGGCGCAGCGGCATAGATGCCCGTTCAGCGCCTTGCGAATGTCCTCGTTCGTCGGGCGCGGATTGCTGGCGAGGAGCGCTTTCGCCGACATCACCATGCCATTGCCGCAATAGCCGCACTGGCAGGCCTGCTCCTCGATGAACGCCTTCTGGATCGGATGCAGCTTCTCCTCGGTGCCCAGGCCTTCGATCGTCTCCACGGCGCCTTTCACCGAGGAGATCGGCGTGACGCACGAGCGCACGGCCTTGCCGTCGATCAGCACGGTGCAGGCGCCGCATTGCGCAAGGCCGCAGCCGAACTTCGGCCCGTTGAGCTCGAGATCGTTCCTCAGGACATAAAGAAGCGGGGTGTCGCCTTCGACGGCGACGTCGCGCGGCGTGCCGTTTACGCGTAGGGTGTACTTGGCCGTGGTGGGCTCCTCCTCGGAGCGCCATGGTAGATCAACTCTCGAAGGTGATGAGCCCCATGCCGGTGGTCATCGGCGCGTAGTAATGGCGATGCACGCGCGTGCCGCGCACGGCGCCGCGCATCGTGAGCCACATGATGAGCTCCACCGCCTCGGCGCCGGCCTCTTCCATGATGCGCTGGTGCGTGATCTGCGCCAGAGCGTCAGGATCCTTCTCCAGCGTGTCCAAGAACCACTGGTCGAACTTTTCGTTCATGTAGCCGAAGCGTTTGCCCTGCAGCTGGTGCGACATGCCGCCGGTGCCCATGACGACGACGCGCACCTCGTTTGGAAACTTCTCTATGGCGGAGCGCAATGCCTGGCCCAAGCGATAGCAGCGCCGCGCGGTGGGTAACGGGTGCTGCACCACGTTCACCTGCAGCGGAATAGCGCGCACCGGCCAGGCGTCCTTCTGGTGCGGGAAGCACAGGTTCATCGGGACGAGGAAACCGTGCTCCACCGCGATTTCCTGGCAAAGCGTGAGGTCGAACTCGTGCTCGTAGATCAGCGTTTCCGCCAGGTGGATGGAAAGGTCGAGGTCGCCTTGCACCTCCGGCAGCGGACGCGTGCCGAATCCTTCGTCGCCGATAGCGTAGCGCTCCGCGACGCCGAGCGCGAACGTGGGGTATTTGTCGAAGGAGAAATCGGCGGCGTGATCGTTGTAGACCACGATGGCGACATCGGGCTCGAGCTTGCGCAACCATTCGCGCACCGGGACATAGGCATCGAAGAGCGGTTTCCACGCCGGCTCTTCCATCCGCTTGCGGTCGACCACCGGGCCGATCGACGGCACGTGAGAGAGCCCGATACCGCCGACCACCGTGCCCATTACGTAGCGCCGCTGATGTTGCGGGTGGAGAGAAACTGCTCGTACGTCTCGCCGCGCATCTGCGCCCCCATCTTGTAGAGCCCATTGCCGGTCACCGAGCCGATTTTCAGCAGGTAGTAGATGTTGGTGCCGGCGTCGATCAGGCCCTGGAAGTCGCGCTTGCGGATCAGATCCTTCTCGGCATCCGTGAGCGCGAAGCGCGCCATAAACGCCTCCTCATCGCGCTTGAACGCATCGCGCTCGTGCGGCGAGCACAACGCCGCGCAAAGCTTGTTCAACCGGTATCCGCGCCGCGACAGGCGCAGGTCGAAGAGGCTGGTGTCGGGAATCGGGTGCAGCATGCCGCTAGCTTACAGCGCGAAATCGCCGAGGAAAATCCGCTTCACCTCCGCCGAGCCCAGCAGTTCGGCAGACGGACCGGAGAGCGCGGTGCGTCCGGACTCGAGCACGACGCCGCGGTCTGCGAGCCGCAACGAAAGCTCCACGTTCTGCTCGATGAAAAGCACGCTGATCCCCTGCTCGTCGCGGATGCGGCGTACGAGCGCGCCGATCTCGTCCACCATTCGCGGCGAAAGACCGAGGAACGGCTCGTCGATCATCAAGAGCTTCGGCCGTGCCATTAGCCCGCGTGCGATGGCCACCATCTGCTGCTCGCCGCCGGATAGGGTATGAGCGAGCTGGGAGCGGCGTTGCTTGAGCAGCGGAAGCAGCCCTTCCAGCCGAGCGAGCGTCTCGTCGCGATGGGGGCGTGCCCGGGCGTTGTGCGCACCGAGCACGACGTTGTCGTGCACCGTGAGGAATGGGAAGAGCCGCCGACGCTCGAGGACGTGAGCAATACCGAGCTGGGCGCTGCGGTGAGCGGGAGAGCCGTCGATGCGCTGCCCTTCAAAGGTGATGCTGCCGGCGCGCGGTCGCAGCAGGCCCGAGATCGTATTCACCAGCGTCGATTTGCCGGCGCCGTTGGGTCCCAGCACGGCGACGATTTCACCGGCCGCCATGGAGAGCTCCGCGCCCCACAGGACCTGGTAGTCGCCGTACGCGACGTCGAGGTTATGGACGGCGAGCATCATGCGACGTACGCCTGGCCCAGGTAAGCCTCGACCACCCGGCGATCACGCGCCACTAGCTCGGGTGGGCCGTCTGCGATGAGCTCGCCCATGTGGAGGGCGAGGATGCGCTTCGCGACCGCGGTGACGACGCGCATGTTGTGCTCGATCAGCAGCACGGTGAGGCCGCCGGCATGCAGCTCGCGCACCAGCTCCACCAGGCCGGGGATCGAGCGTTGGTCGACGCCGCCGGTCACCTCGTCGAGGAGGACGACGCGCGGCTGGGTGGCAAGCGCGCGCGCCATTTCCAGGCGCTTGCGCTGGCCGGTGGAAAGCGTGCGCGCATGGGCATTCGCTTTTTCTACCAGCCCGACGCGCCGGAGCCATTCATGCGCTTGCTCGCGCGCGTGCTTCACGTTCTTGGTGCGCGTCAGCGCGCCGACCATCACGTTCTCAACCACCGTCATACCGGAGAACGGCCGCAGCTTCTGGAACGTGCGCGCGACGCCGAGCCGGCACACGCGGTCGGGCGACAGTCGATTGAGCCGAGCACCGTCGAGCGCGATTTCGCCGGCGTCCGGCGCGTAGAAGCCGCTGATGCATTCGAAGAGGGTCGACTTGCCCGCGCCGTTGGGACCGATGATGCCGACGAGCTCGCCGGACGCCACGTCGAACGTGATGCCGCGATTGGCGCTGATGCCGCCGAAAGTCTTCGTCACGCCGTGCACGCTGAGGAGGCTCATCGCTGCCGCGCCCAGCCGACGATGCCCTGCGGGGCGAAGCGCACCATCAGGATCAGGGCAACGCCATAGAGGATCAGGTACATGCCGATCAGGTTGGAGCCCAGCCCGCCGAGCTCGGCGCGCAGCCAGGTCTCCACCATCGTCACCAGCACCGCGCCCAGGAACGGTCCGAGCGCGGTGCCTAACCCGCCGATGATGGCGGCGAGCGAGAAGCGCACCGAGAGGTCGAGCGAGAACACGTACACCGGGTCGACGAAGCCGACGTATTGCGCCCAGAAGGCGCCGCAGATGGCCGTGAACGCTGCGCTCACCGCGATGGCCACGACTTTCAGGCGCCGTGCCGGTACGCCGAGGGACAGCGCCGCGTCCTCGTCCTCGCGCACGGCGGCGAGCTGAAAGCCGCGGCGCGAGCGCTCCAGGTATGCCTGGACGAGGTATACCAATAGCGCGAGGCCGAGGACGATCCAGACCCATAGGCGCTTATCCGCGATGCCAAGCGTCCAGAAGCCAGGACGGAACGGGACCGGAATCCCTTCGGAGCCGGCGGTGAAGCCGCGCCAGCGGCTGGCGCCGATGAGAAGGATCTGCGACACGGCGATCGTGGCGATGACGAAGTAAGGCCCGCGCAGCCGGTTGGACAGAAAACCGATCACGGTGCCCGCCGCCATGGCAAGCGCGGCGCCGATCGCGACGCCGTACCACGGCGAGATGTTCCAGCGCACGCCGCAGAGCGCCGCGGCGTAGGCGCCGAGACCGAAGAAGGTGGCATGCCCGAGCGAGATCTGCCCGGCGTAGCCGCCGGCGATGTTCCACGCGCCGGCCGCACATCCCCAGACCAGCATCAGGACCAGCGTGTCGAGGAAGAACGCGTCGCGCACGAAGAGGGGCGCAAGGCCGGCGGCGGCAAAAAAGACGATTGCCGCGGCGAAGGTCTTCACGCGCCAAGCCCTTCGGCGCCGCGCTGGCCGAACAGGCCGGCCGGCCGCACGACGAGGATGGCAATGAACAGCATTAGGTAGAGGAGCTCCTTCCACGACGTGCCGATGGTGTACGAACCGATCACCTCCACCGCAGCGACGATGAGCGCGGCGATCAGCGCGCCGACCATGTCGCCGAGGCCACCCAGCACGACGGCGATGTAGGCAATCAGCACGAATTGCAGGCCGGCGGTCGGATACACCGCGTAGATCGGCGCGAGCAGCACGCCGGCCGCGCCGACGCACACGATGCCCACCGCCCAGGTCAGCGCGTAGATGCGATCCGTGTCGATGCCCATCAGCATGGCGGCCGAGCGGTCCTGCGCCGTGGCGCGCATCAGCTTGCCGGTGTAGGAGAGCCGCATGAAGAAGAACAGCCCCGCCGTCGCCAGCACCGCCAGCCCGAACGCCACTGCCTGCGCAAAGTTGAGTACCGCGCCGCCGATGCTGATCGTGCTGCCGTAGTAAGGGGTGCGCACGAACCGCGCCTCGCCGCTCCACAGCACCAGCGCCGTGTTCTGCAGCACGATGGAAAGGCCCACCGTCGTGAACACCTGCGCGTTGTGCGAGTTGTGCACGATGGGCCGCATGATGAGCGCGTAGCTGCCCCAGCCGACGGCAAAGAAGAGCGGCAGGGCCACCAGCAGCGTGAGGTAGGGATCCGCGTGCAGCAGCGTGAACGCCCAGAACGCGGNGTACATGCCGAGCATGAGGAACTCGCCGTGCGCGAAATTGACCACGCGCATGACGCCGAAGATCAGCGTCAGCCCGACCGCAATGAGCGCGTAGATCCCGCCGAGCAGGATCGTCGAGACGACGAGCTGGGAAGTCAGGGCGCTACTTGCGCTGGTTCCAAGGGCCGAGCGGCAGCCACTTCGCGCGCTTGCTCGTGAATTGCTCCGGCCACACGGTGACCAGCTCGCCGTTCTGCCACTGCAGCATGTAGTGCTGCACGCGCTCGTTGGAGTTCTGCCCCGACTCGTCGAACTTCACGCCCCAGCCGTTGATCAGGCTGCCGACCGGGATGTCCATCTTCATCACCGCGGCGCGGAACTTGTCGAGCTCGTCGGTCTTCGCGTTGTCGAGCACCACTTTGAGCAGCCACAATCCGCCCGCGGCAAGCTGGTGGCCTCCGCTCGGCACGTCGGAGCCGGTCTTCTTCTTCACCGCCTCGCGGAAGGCGCGCTCGATCTTCTGTCCCTCCGGCCGCATCTGGTCCAAGATGAAGCCGGTCCCCGGCTCGAGCAGCGCGAACGGGCCGTTCGAATCGGCGCCGAGCGCCTTGCCGAAGCCCGGATTGCCGTACCCGGTCGCGCCGGCGTGGACCACCGCCTTCACCTCGAAGTTCTGCTCGCGCGCCTGGCGCCAGAAAAGGATCGCGTCCTGGTCGCGGGCGATGTGATGCAGGACGTCCGGATTGGCCTGCTTGAGCTTGAGGATCACCGGCGTGAGGTCGTTCGTCGTGTACGTGTAGTACTCCAGCGCGACCTCCTGCATGCCGAACTCTTTCTTCGCCCGCTCGCGCGCCGCTTCCGTGGCGCCCTGGCCGTAGGACGAGTCCTCGGCGATGTACGCAATGCGCAGCTCGCTCGGCTTCTTGCCCAGCTTCGGCGCGAGGTACTTGGCGATGAACTCGATGTTGTACCAGCCGAAGCCGATGCCATCGATCTCGGTGCGAAAGACGTTCTTCAGGCCCCGTCGCGTGAAGCGCGGATCGACGCAGGACGTTTCCCAATAGATGACGTTCTGCCGGGCCGCCGCTTCGCTCGCCGCGCCGCAGAGGATGGAGGAGAACGTCCCGGTGATGACCTTCACTCCCTCGCGGGTGGCGAGGCGCGTCGCTTCGGAGGCGGCGGCCGTGGGATCGGGCGCGTCGCCCACCACCAGCACCAGCTTTCGACCCATCACGCCGCCGAATTCGGTGTTGATGAGATCGCGCATCATTTCGTAGCCCTCGAGGTGAAGCTTGCCCTGCGCCGCGAGATTGCCGGTGAGGGGCTCGAGAACGCCGAGCTTATATTCGCCCTTCAGTGCCTGGGCGTGGATGAGACCGATGTGGAACGAAAGCGCGGCGCCGAGCGCGCCGGCAATGAGCTTCTTCATGTCCCGCCCCCTCCTCAAGGTTTGCTGACGGGGGAAGGATGCCTTAATGCGCCGCTGCGGTAAACGACCCCGCTACTTGCCGCCCCAGACTTCGTTGGCCACGTCCATGCAGAGCTTGAGCTTGGCCTTCTCCTGCTCGACCGTCAGGTTGTTGCCGTGGTGCGTGCTCGAGAAGCCGCACTGGGGCGAGATGCAGAGGTTCTCCAGCGGCACATACTTCGCCGCCTGCTCGATACGGCGCTTGAGCGCATCCTTGGCTTCGAGCTCGGGCAGCTTGGAGCTCACCAGGCCGAGCACGACTCTCTTGCCCTTCGGCACGAAGCGCAGCGGCTCGAAGCCGCCCGAGCGCTCGTCGTCGTACTCGAGGAAGAAACCGTCGACGTCGAGGCCGTTGAACACGCCGTCGGCGACGAAGTCGGCATAGGCGCCGGCCGCGAGCCAAGTGCTCTTGAAATTTCCGCGGCAGGTATGGATGCAGACCGTCATGTCGTCCGGCACATCCTTGATCGCCTGGTTAACCGCTTTCGCATACAACGCGGCGTCCTTCTTCGGGTCCTCGCCCTGGCTGCGGAACTGGTCCTGCACCTTGGGGTCGCCCCACATCGCAATCGTGGTGTCGTCGATCTGCAGGTACCGGCAACCGGCCTTGTAGAGGTCGGCGATTTCCTCGCGGTAGGCGCGCGTCACGTCGGCCCAGAACTCTTCCAAGTCCGGATAGATCTTCTTCAGCGATTCGCGATCGCTCCGTGCGTGCGCCATGGCAGGCGAAGGCATGGTGAATTTCGGCGTGCCCTTGGTCACGCACGATTTCAGGAACTTGAAATGCTCCAGCATCGAGGGCTTCGTGCGGCGCACCTTGCCCACGTACTTGAAGAGCGGCGGCTGCTCGTCCGTGGCATGGAAGGTGTGCTGCTTGTTCACGGTGAGATCGACGCCGTCGAAGCCGTGGATGAAGTCGATGTGCCAGAAATCGCGGCGGAACTCGCCATCCGTGACCGACTGAAGCCCGAGCGCCTCCTGCAGCTTCACCACCTCGCGGATGTCCTTGTCCTGGATCTCCTTCAGCTTGGCATCGGACAGCTCGCCCTTGCGGTTCTTCGCGCGCGCATCATGCAGCTCCTGGGGACGCAGCAGGCTGCCGACGTGGTCGGCGCGGAACGGGGGTTTTTGCATGCGGGACTCCTGGAAAGACAAAGGCCCCATTCGGGGCCTTTGGGTTATGCGATGGGTCAGGCCGCCTGTTTCAGCGCGAGCACCTTGTCGGTGGCTTCCCAGCTGAAGTCGCGGTCTTCGCGGCCGAAGTGGCCGTAGGCGGCGGTCTTCTCGTAGATGGGGCGTAGCAGATCGAGCATCTGGATGATGCCCTTCGGGCGCAGGTCGAAGTGCTTGTTGACGAGCGCCGAGAGCGCGTCGTCCGACATCTTGCCCGTACCTTGCGTGGTCACCATTACGCTCGTCGGACGCGCGACGCCTATGGCGTAGGACACCTGGACGAGGCACTGACTGGCGAGGCCTGCCGCGACGATGTTCTTCGCCACGTAACGGGCGGCATAGGCGGCGGAGCGATCCACCTTGGAGGGATCCTTGCCGGAGAACGCGCCGCCGCCATGCGGCGCGGAGCCGCCGTAGGTGTCGACGATGATCTTGCGGCCGGTGACACCGCAGTCGCCCTTCGGCCCGCCGATCTCGAACGAGCCGGTCGGGTTGACGAGATAATTCAGCTTGCCCTTGATCATGTTCTTCGGCAGCACGGGCTTGATCACTTCCTCGATCACTGCCTCGGAGAGCTTCTTGTGCTCGATCCCGGGCGCGTGCTGCGTGGAGAGGACGACGGTGTCGATCGACTCCGGCTTGCCGCTGGCATAGCGGATGGTGACCTGCGACTTCGCGTCGGGACGCAGCCAGCCGAGCCGGCCGCTCTTGCGCAGCTCCGCCTGGCGCTCGACCAACCGATGTGAAAGGAAAATCGGCAGCGGCATGTACGAAGGCGTCTCGTCGCACGCATAGCCGAACATCAGGCCCTGGTCGCCGGCGCCCTGCTCGAGATTCAGTCCTTTGCCTTCGTCCACGCCTTGCGCGATGTTGGGGGACTGCTGGCCGTACGCAAGGAGGATCGTGCAAGTGGAGGCGTCGAAGCCGATCGTCGGATCGGTATAGCCGATGCGCTTGATCGTGTTGCGCGCCACTTCGTCATAGTTCACGCGCGCATGCGTCGTTATCTCGCCGGCGAGCACGACGAGGTTGTCCTTGACGAGCGTCTCCGCCGCGACACGCGAGGTCTTGTCCTGCTTTAGAATCGCGTCGAGCACCGCATCGGAGATCTGGTCGGCGACCTTGTCCGGATGGCCCTCGGACACCGACTCGGAAGTGAAAAGAAAATCGCTCATTGCGTCCGTATTCCCCTTGGAGAAGGCCGCAAGGATAACCCAATTTGCAGTGCTTTCCGCGCCTTAGATGCTGCTCGTCCTGCGCCTGATCGCGCGCCTGCCGCTCTCGTTCTTACACGCGTTGGGAACCGTCCTCGGATGGGTGATCTATGGGATGTCCCCCACCTATCGCCGGCACCTGCGCGAGAACCTGGCGGCCGCCGGATACAGCGCTGCGCGAGTGCGCCGCGGCGCGATCGCAGCGGCGGGGAAGATGGTGATGGAGCTGCCCGCCATCTGGTTCCGTCCGCACGATGCGGTGGTTGCATTGGTGAAGTCCGTCGAGGGCGCGGAGGCTGCCTACGAGGCGCAACGCAGGGGCAAGGCGCTTCTCTTTCTCACACCGCACATGGGGGCATTCGAGATCGCGTCGCTGTACGCCGCGCGCGACATGCCGATCACGGTGCTCTATCGCCGGCCGAAAGTAGGGTGGACCGAGCCGCTCATGAAAGCGGGCCGCGGTCGCAGCAACGTGCGGCTCGTACCGGCGGATCTGACGGGGGTGCGGGAAATGTTCGCTGCGCTGAAGCGCGCCGAGACAGTGGGGTTCCTGCCCGACCAGGTACCGGGCGTCGGTGAAGGCGAATGGGCCGAGTTCTTCGGGCGGCCGGCCTACACCATGACGCTCGCCGCGCGCCTCGCCGCGCGCGAGCACGTCGCGTGCTTCCTCGCATTCGCGCGGCGGCTGCCGCGCGGCGAAGGTTATTCGATCCACGTGAGGCCGCTGCTGCCGGCGCTCGCGGGCGAAAGCGCGCCGCGTCGCATCAACCGCGCGCTCGAGGCGCTGGTGCGCGAGTGTCCGGAGCAGTACCTGNGGGGCTACAACCGATACAAGCAGCCGAAAGGTGCGCCGCCCCCTCCATGAGCCGTATCGTGCTGGCACTCATGTGGCTCGTCCATTGGCTGCCATTCCGCGCGCTGGCTGCGATCGGCAACGCTATCGGCGTGATCGCCTTCTGGCTGATACCTGAACGGCGCCGCGTGACGCGCCTCAATCTCGAAAAATGTTTTCCCGCCCTGAGCCGGCAAGAGCGCGAGCGCCTCGCCCGCGGAGCGTTCAAGGCGTTCTGCCGCGGCTTCATCGACCGCTCGGTGCTGTGGTGGGCGCCCCCGGAGCGCATCAAGCACCTGGTGCGCATGGAGGGCATGGAGTACCTGGGAGGAGCCGGTCCGCGCGTCGTTCTCCTGGGACCGCACTTCGCCGGTGTCGAGGCGGGCGGCACGAGGCTCTCGATCGACATCAACCTGTCGACGCTCTACCAGCACCAGAAGGACCCGGTGCTCGATCGGCATCTTCTCAGGGCGCGCACGCGATTCCGGCCGAACATCGTCTCGCGCCAGCAGGGCCTGCGAAAGGTGCTGCGCTGGATCAAGGCCGGCATTCCTTTCTACTACCTGCCGGACCTCGACTTCGGCCGCAAGGGGACGGTGTTCGTTCCGTTCTTCGGCGTGCCGGCGTCGACCGCGGTCGGCTTGTCGTATATTGCCCGCGCCACCGGCGCCGCCGTCGTGCCTTGCGTGACGCGCATGCTGCCGGAAGGCGGTTACGTGACGCGGTTCTATCCAGCCTGGACAGATTTTCCGAGCGGCGACGAGACGGCGGACGCGCGCCGCATGATGGCGTTCGTCGAGGAGCGCGTGCTGGAGATGCCGGAGCAGTACCACTGGCTGCACAAGCGATTCAAGACGCGCCCCGAAGGAGAAGAGAGCTTCTATTGAAAGCTGCGGTCATCGGCGCCGGACACATGGGGCGCTACCACGCCGAGAAACTCGCGCGACTCGGCGCGCTCGTCGGCGTGGTGGACGCCGACTCGGCGCGCGCCCGCGCGGTCACCGACAAGCTGGGCGGCGCGGCGCTCGCTGACTACCGCGAGCTCTTCGGCAAGGTCGATGCCGCCGTCATCGCCGTGCCGACCGACCGGCATCACGCCATCGCGCGCGACTGTCTGGCGCATGGGGTGCATTTGCTGATCGAAAAACCCATCGCCACCACGCTCGCCGAGGCCGATGAGCTCATCGCCCTGGCGGAAAAGAAGCGCCTCGTGCTGCAGACCGGACACGTGGAGCGCTACAACAAGACGTTCCGCGCCCTGGCCCAGCGCATGGACCGCCCGGTGTTCATGGAAGCGGAGCGCCTCGCCGCCTTCAAGCAGCGCGGCGCGGAGGTCGACGTGGTGCTCGACCTCATGATCCACGACCTCGATCTCGCCTGCGCGCTGGCGCGTGCCGAGCCCGTGAACGTGAGCGCCACTGGCTTTCGCGTGCTAACCCGCGACATCGACATTGCCAATGCGCGCATCGAATTCGGCAACGGCTGCGTGGCCAACCTGGCCGCGAGCCGCGTGAGCCAGGCAGCGGTGCGGAAGCTGCGCGTCTTCCAGCAGGACCTGTACGTCTCGGCCGACCTGCAGGCCGGAAAGCTGCGCTACGTAGGCCAGCAAGGCGGCGTGATCGAGGCCACGGACGAGACGCATGAAGGCGGCGATGCGCTGGCGGACCAGGCAGCGGCATTCATCTCGGCCGTAGAAAAGAAGGCCCCGGTTGCGGTCGACGGCCGCCAGGGACGACGCGTGCTCGAGCTCGCGCTTACCGTGGGGCGGCTGGTACGCGAGCGGCTGGAGCGGTTCAAGTGAAGCTCGCCTTCACGAAGATGCAAGGTGCGGGGAACGATTTCGTGGTGCTCGACTGCACGCGCACGCCATTTGGTCTTTCCGCTGCTCAACTTAGGAGCATCGCCGACCGTCACCTGGGCGTCGGCTGCGATCAGATATTGGTGGTGGAGAAAGCGCAGTCGGGCGCCGACTTCCGCTATCGCATCTTCAACGCCGACGGCGGCGAGGTGGAGCAGTGCGGCAACGGCGCGCGCTGCTTCGTCAAGTTCGTGCATGGCCATGGTCTTACCACCAAGCGCGAGATCGCCGTCGAGACCCTCGGCGGGATGATCCGGCCGCGGCTCGAGCCGGACGGCGAGGTGAGCGTCGATATGGGCAGGCCCGTCTATTCGGGCATCGAAACGATCGATGGCGTTGAGATGGCGATCGTCTCGATGGGCAATCCGCACGCCGTGCAGGTGGTGGCGGAGGTGGCAAGCGCGCCGGTCACCACGCAAGGGCCGCAGATCGAGCGCCATCGGCGTTTCCCCCAAGGCGTGAACGCGGGCTATCTGCAGGTGGTGGATCGGCATCGCATCAAGCTGCGCGTATGGGAGCGCGGCGCGGGCGAGACGCTGTCGTGCGGTACCGGGGCGTGCGCCGCGGCCGTCACGGCGATCGAACGCAAGCTCGCCGATTCGCCGCTTCAAGTCGAAACGCGCGGCGGCACGTTGACCATCTCTTGGAAGGGCGGCGACAATCCGGTGATCATGAAAGGTCCGGCACAGGCTGTTTTCGAGGGCACTTTGGAAATCCAGTGAACGCAGACGATCTCGCCCGCTTCCTGCGCGCCAACCCGCAGTTCTTCGACCAGAATCCCGAGCTCCTCGAATCGATCCACGTGCCGCATCCATATGGCGGCCGCGCCATTCCGCTTGCCGAGCGCCAGACCGTCGCGCTGCGCGAGAAAGTCAAAGGGCTGGATATCCGTCTCGCCGAACTGATCAAGTTTGCCGAAGAAAACGATCAGATCAGCGAGAAGGTGCATCGCCTGTCGGTCGCGGTGGCCGGGGCGCGCGACTTTCCGACGCTGATGCGCTCGCTTTATTTCCACCTGCGCGACGATTTCGCCGTGCCGCACGTAACGCTGCGCGTCTGGGGCAAGGCTGTGCCGGCGGACTTCGACGAGGCGCAACCGGTGAGCGGCGCGCAGCGGCAGCACGCGACTACCATGGGCGGGCCGCAGTGCGGACCGGCGCAAGGCCACGTCTTTGCTTCCTGGTTCGGCGACGCCTCCGAGCGCATCCGCTCGCTCGCGCTCGTGCCGCTCGGCGATACGGCGGTGTTCGGCGTGCTTGCTCTGGCTAGCGAAGATCCGAAGCGCTTCTATCCGGAAATGGGCACGCTCTATCTGCGGCGCATCGGCGAGCTTTGCGCCGCCGCCGTCACGGCGCGCCTGTAACCCGGTGGATGAGCGTCTCGCGCACGAATACCTCGATGCGCTGAAGCACCAGCGCCGTCTAGCCGGGGCCACGCTCGCCAACTACGCGCGCGCGCTGGACGTACTCCTGCAGCTGCACAAGAAGCCGATCTCCACGCTCGAGGTGGCGGAGGTGCGCCGCGCCGTAGCCATCTTGCATGGCAAAGGCCTGTCGCCGCGCACGCTGGCACTCGTGCTCTCGGCGTGGCGCGGCTGGTTCAACTGGCTGGTCCGGCACCGCGGCTTCAAGGCCAATCCGGTGCTCGGCGTGCGGGCACCGAAAGCCGGTCGTCCGCTGCCGAAGGCGCTGTCGGTCGAAGCGACTCAGCAGCTGCTTGACAATAAGACGCAGGGTGTCGCTGCGGCGCGCGACCGCGCGATGTTCGAGCTCCTCTATTCCTCGGGTCTGCGCCGCGCGGAGCTGATCGCGCTCGACGCCGCGGACGGGCGCCTCGACCTCAAGCAGGCCGAGGTGACGGTCACCGGCAAGGGCTCGAAGACGCGCACGGTGCCAGTTGGCGCGAAGGCGCGCGAAGCGGTGCGAGCCTGGCTCGAGGTGCGCAATCAGCTCGCGCATCCCAATGAGAAGGCGCTCTTCGTCGGCTCGCGTGGCCGGCGCATTTCCGCCGCCGTGATTGGCGCGCGGCTCGCCGCCTGGGGCCGCGCGAGCGGGCTGCCCGAGCGCGTGCACCCGCACATGCTGCGGCACTCGTTCGCCACGCATGTGCTGCAATCGTCGCAGGACTTGCGCGCGGTGCAGGAGATGCTGGGCCACTCGAGCATCTCGACCACGCAGATCTACACGCACCTCGATTTCCAGGCGCTCGCGAAGGTCTACGACGCGGCGCATCCGCGGGCCCGTAAGAAATGATCCAGCTCAAGGCCGGCCGCGAGAAATCCCTTCGCCGCCGCCATCCGTGGATCTTTTCCGGCGCGGTAGAAAGCGTCGCTGGCAAGCCCGGGCCGGGTGACACGATCGAGGTGAAGGACAAGGCGGGGAAGCTGTGGGCCCGAGCGGCGTACAGCCCGCAATCGCAGATCCGCGCGCGCGTCTGGACGTTTGATCCGGCGGAGGAAATCGATGCGGCGTTCTTCCGCAATCGCATCATGCGGGCGGTGGCGCTGCGGGAAACCCTGCACGCGGCGAAAGTCGGCAATGCGCTTCGCCTCGTGCACGGCGAGTCCGATGGGCTGCCGGGCCTGATCGTCGATCGATATGCGGACGTGCTCGTCGCCCAATTCTTGTCGGCCGGCGTTGAGCGTTGGCGCGATCCGATCCTCGACGCGCTCGCCGAGCTCACCGGCTGCGAAGCGATCTACGAGCGCTCGGATGCCGAGACGCGCAAGCTCGAAGGACTGGTGCCGCGCTCGGGCTTCGTGCGCGGCAATCGCAACGCGTCACGCTGCCCGATCATCGAATACGGCCTCAACTTCAAGGTCGACGTGGAGCAGGGACAGAAGACCGGCTTCTTCCTCGACCAGCGCGAGAACCGCCAGCGAGTGCGTGCGCTCGCGACTGGGCGCGAGGTGCTCGACGGCTTCTCCTACACCGGCGGCTTCGCCATCAATGCGCTCGCCGGCGGCGCGAAGCGCGTCCTCGCCATCGAGAGCTCCGGCCCGTCACTCGAGGTCGCGCGCGAGAACGTGGCGGCGAACCCGGTCGACGCGGCGAAGGCAGAGTTCGTCGAGGCCGACGTCTTCCAGCACCTGCGCAAGCTTCGCGACGCGGGCGCGCAGTTCGACCTCGCGGTCCTCGACCCGCCGAAGTTCGCGCCGACGGCGGCGCAGGCGAAGAACGCCGCGCGCGCCTACAAGGACATCAACCTCCTCGCCTTCAAGCTGCTGCGCCCCGGCGGCCTGCTCGCCACGTTTTCATGCTCCGGCGGCGTCGATGCCGCGCTCTTCCAGTCCATCGTCGCCGGCGCGGCGCTCGACGCCGGCGCGGAAGCAAAGATCGTCGAGCGCTTCGGCGCCGCGGCCGACCATCCGGTCGCGCTCGAGTTTCCGGAAGGTGAGTATTTAAAGGGTTTGCTGGTCCTCAGGACCTAAACGGGTTCGGTCGGCGAACCAGCGCCTCCAGCGCCGCCATCTCCTCACTTGTATGGCGCTCCATCGCTTCGCGCGCGATGGGAACGTTCGGCCGGATGAGACGGGCCTCGTGCTGGTGCGCAGACACGGTTATTCGCTCGTTTAGGGACGAGCTGAGCTCCGTGGTGCCGAAGCAGGTGCAGGCGTAGGTCCACTGCGGCGCCGCCTCGATGTAGACCCCGGTGCCGCGGATGCCGATGCTGGCCGTGGGGGTAACGATCGAGCGCTGCATGCCCGGCTCGAACGTCGCGCCGAGCCCGCCGGTGAGCAGGCGCAAAAAGTCGATGAAGGGCTCCGAAGGGCGCGAGGCGTCGAGGCGCATGCGGCTGTTCGGGCGCAGGAAAAAGGCATCCTTGCCGACGGTGAAGCGGACTTGCCCGTCCGCGCCGGTGGCGAGCGTCTGCCCGGCCTGCAGGGCGCTCTGCCGCGTGACGCGCAAGCCGTTCAGCGTGACTTCACCCGCCAGCTCGCGAACGGCGCCGATCCGGAATTGCGCCGACGCGGGGAGCGGGAGGAGGGTGCCGGCGAGGGCGAGGAAATCGCGTCGCGAAATCATGGTCAGCTAAAATCCCCCGATGGCTATGCAAGAGCAGCAAGAGCAGAACATGGTCCCCGTGACCATCCTGACGGGATTCCTCGGCGCCGGCAAGACGACGCTCCTCAACCGGATTCTCAAGGAAGACCACGGCCACAAGATCGCGGTCATCGAGAACGAGTTCGGCGAAGTCGGCGTCGACAACGCCATCATCGAAAAGTCCGACGAGCAGATCGTCGAGATGAATAACGGCTGCATCTGCTGCACGGTGCGCGGCGATCTCATCCGCATTCTCGGTTCGCTGAAGGAAAAGCGGGACGACGGCTCGCTCAAGTTCGACCGCGTGGTGATCGAAACGACCGGCATGGCCGATCCGGGGCCGGTGGCGCAGACTTTCTTCACCGACGAGGAGATCGGCAACTACTATCTGCTCGACTCCATCATCACCGTGGTCGACGCCAAGCACGCTCCTAAGCAGCTCGACGAGTTCCACGAGGCGCAGGAGCAGGTCGGCTTCGCCGACAAGATCCTCATGTCGAAGACCGACCTCGTCGGCAAGGACGAGGTCGACCAGCTCTCGCAGCGCATCCGCAAGATGAATCCGCGCGCGCCGATTAAGCCGGTGCATTTCGGCGAGGCACCGATCGACGAGGTGCTGGACCTGCGCGGCTTCAACCTGAACGCCATCCTCGAGCTCGACCCGACATTCCTCACCGACGCGTCGCACGAGCACCACGACCAGGTGGAGTCGTTCGTGTTCCGGTCCGACAAGCCCTTCAACGGCGAGAAGCTGGAGCAGTTCCTCTCCGGCATGATCCAGGTCTACGGCCCGGACCTCTTGCGCTACAAGGGCATCCTGTGGATGAAGGGCAACCCGCGCCGCGTGGTATTCCAGGGCGTGCACATGATGATGGGCGGCGACATGGGCAAGCCGTGGACCAAGAACGAGAAGAAGCAGTCGATCCTGGTCTTCATCGGCAAGAAGCTGCCGCGCGACCTTTTCGTCGCCGGCCTCGAGGAATGCCTCGCCAAGTAGCGCTCCGCGTTTTCCTCATCTTCGCCGTGCTGCTCGCGCAGCAGACGGCGCTGGCGCACCAGTATTGGCATGCAACGAAAGCCCCCGCGGAGAAGAGCCAGCCGGCGAAGGGTGACAAGCTTTGCGACCTGCACGACCTCCTCGGCACGGTGCTCGGCGTCGCCGCCGGCGCGATCATCCTGCCTGCCTTCCTTGCGCTTTCGCAACCCGGCTTCTCTGCGCATGCGGCGCTCATCCGCGAAGCGCTTCGCCTAGCTCCGCACTCCCGGGATCCGCCGCTCGCCTCCTGAACGATTGATCGGCACGCCGCGCGGCGTGATCGCAATCAACGGGAGAGAAACATGCATCGCAGGCTGGTATGCGCCGTGGCGCTCACCATGGCGACCGCAGCACACGCACAAGATACAAAGAGCGAGATCGAGGCGCTCAAGCGCCGCGTCGAAGAGCTGGAGAATCGCGCCGCGGCGAAGCCGGCGACGAACGCGTTCAATCCGGATATCTCGCTCATCCTGCAGGGCACCGCGGCCCGCGCTTCGCAGAATCCGGATGACTATCAGATCACCGGTTTCCCTCCAACGGGAGGCGAGGTCGCCCCGCCGCGGCGGGGCTTCGGCCTCGGCGAATCGGAGCTTGTCATCAGCTCCAACATCGATCCGTATTTCCGCGGCCAGCTCGTGGCGGCGCTGAGCGCGGACAACGAGGTCGAGGTCGAGGAGGCTTTCTTCCAAACGCTCGCTCTGGGGAGGGGCTTCACCATCAAGGGCGGGCGATTCCTCTCCGGCATCGGCTATCAAAACCCGATCCACCAGCACGCCTGGGATTTCCAGGATGCACCGCTCCCATACAAGGCGTTCCTCGGCGGGCGCCTTAACGATGACGGCGTGCAGGCGAAGTGGATAGCGCCAACCGATCTCCTCGTCGAGCTCGGCGTCGAGGCGGGCAGGGGGCGGCAATTTCCCGGCAGCGACCCGAACAAGAACAGCGCGGGGCTATGGAGCCTGTTCGGCCACCTCGGCGGCGATGCCGGCGCCGGCGGCGCATGGCGCGCGGGCCTCTCATACCTGAAGACGTCGCCGCAGGAGCGCTCGTTCACCGACGCCGGCGTGCCGCAATCGTTCACCGGCGACAGCAAGCTGTGGATCGCGGACGCCGTTTTGAAATGGGCGCCGCAGGGCAACGGTTCCGTCACCAATCTCAAGTTGCAGGGCGAGTACTTCCGCCGCACGGAGGACGGCTCGTTGACCTACGCCGGCGTACCCGGCGGCTACGGCAGTCGGCAGTCCGGTTGGTACGCCCAGGCGGTCTATCAATTCATGCCGCGGTGGCGGGTGGGTTATCGGTACGACCGCTTGAATCACGGCGCGGTGTCCTCGGACCTGACACCGGTTCAGGCACCGCTCCTCCTCACGGATTACAACCCGACGCGCAATAGCGTGATGCTGGATTGGAGCCCGACGGAATTCAGCCGCCTGCGCCTGCAGCTCGCGCAGGATAAGTCGCGTGCCGGAGCAACGGATAACCAGGTGCTGTTGCAATACATCTTCAGCCTCGGCGCGCACGGCGCGCACGTCTTCTAATGAAAGCACTCCTAGTCATCGCCCTACTCGCGCCGCTCCAAGCGGTGGCCAACCTCAACATCCTTGCGTGCGAACCGGAGTGGGGTGCGCTCGCCAAGGAGATCGGCGGCGACAAAGCCAGTATCTATGTGGCGACGACGGCGATGCAGGATCCTCATCGCGTCGAAGCCCGCCCGAGCCTGATGGCGCGTGCGCGCAATGCCGACCTCATGATCTGCACCGGCGCGCAGCTGGAGATCGGCTGGGTGCCGCTCCTTCAGAGCCAGTCGGGGAACGCGAAGATCCAGAACGGTCAGCCCGGGTACTTCGAGGTGACGAGCGTGTTGTCGCTTCTCGAGAAGCCGTCGAGCGTCGATCGCTCGCAAGGCGACGTGCATCCGGCGGGCAACCCGCACGTGCACCTTGATCCGCGCAACCTGGCGAAGGCGGGAAATGCGCTCGCGCAGCGCATGGCGGCGCTCGATGCCGGCCAGGCGCCGTACTACCAATCCCGTAGCAAGGACTTCGAGAAGCGCTGGACCGAAGCAACGGCGCGATGGGAACAACAGGCGGCGCCGCTCAAGGGCATGCCGGTCGTCGTGTACCACAAGGATCTCTCCTACCTCATCGCCTGGCTCGGCATGCTCGAAGCGGGCTCCCTCGAGCCCAAGCCCGGCATTCCACCCAGCACGGCGCACCTTGCAGATCTCCTCGAACGCTTGAAGCAATCGCCGGCGAAGGCGGTGTTGCGCTCGGCGTACAACGATCCGCGGCCGGCGGACTGGCTCGCCGAACGCGCGAAGATTCCGGCGGTGGTGCTCCCGTACACCGTCGGCGGCACCGACCGGGCGAAGGACCTCTTCGGACTCTATGACGACACGATCGCCCGCCTTCTGGCGGTGACCCGGTGATGGGCGAGTATTCGCTGATCTGGCCCGCGCTGATCGCCGGGCTTCTTGTCACAGCGACCCACGTGCCACTGGGCGTGCAAGTGCTGAACCGCGGCATCGTCTTCATCGATCTCGCCGTGGCGCAGATCGCCGGCCTCGGCGTGATCGTGGCCGATCGCTTCGGCTTCGAGCCACAAGGCGCCGCGGTGCAAATTGCGGCGCTCGCGGCGGCGCTGCTGGGAGCGCTGCTCCTCAACTGGACCGACAAGCGCTGGCCTCAGGTGCAGGAGGCGCTGATCGGCGTCACGTTCATCCTCGCCGCCAACGCGGCGATCCTGCTTCTCGCCAGCAACCCGCATGGCGCCGAGCATCTCAAGGACTTGCTGATCGGCCAGATTCTCTGGGTCGATAGCGGCCGGCTGCTGCTGGTGGCGGTGGTCTATGCGCTCATCCTCGGCGTCTGGTTCGGCATGCGGCAGCGAGTCGGCAGCATTGGCTTCTACGTGCTATTCGCCTTCGCGGTCACCGCGTCCGTGCAGCTCGTCGGCGTATATCTCGTGTTCACCACCCTCATCGTGCCGGCGCTCGCCACCCGCGCGATGGTCCGCGGGCGGCTTGTCGCCTGCTACGCTTTGGGCGTGCTCGGCTATGCGGCGGGGCTCGCCCTCTCGCTCGTGTCCGACCTGCCGCCGGGGCCGCTCATCGTCTGCACGATGACTGCTCTCGGGCTTGCGATTTTTCTCTTGAAATCGCGGGCACCGTCCACCACGTAAGGAGTCCAATCCCGATGGAACACTTCCATGGCACGACGATCTTGTCGGTGCGCCGCGGCTCGACCGTGGCGCTGGGCGGCGACGGGCAGGTCACGCTCGGCAACGTGGTGGTGAAGGGCGGCGCCAAGAAAGTGCGGCGCTTGCATCACGATCGCATCTTGGCCGGTTTCGCCGGCGGCACCGCCGACGCCTTCACGCTCTTCGAGCGCTTCGAGGGCAAGCTCGACAAGCATCAGGGTAATCTCATGCGCTCGGCAGTCGAGCTCGCCAAGGATTGGCGCACCGACCGCATCCTGCGGCGGCTCGAAGCGATGCTGGCCGTGGCGGACAAGGAGCATTCGCTGATCATCACCGGCGCGGGCGACGTGCTTGAGCCGGAGCATGGCATCGTCGCCATCGGCTCGGGCGGGCCGTTTGCCCAGAGCGCCGCGCTGGCGTTGCTGCAGAACACTCCGCTGGGACCGCGCGAGATCGTCGAGAAGGCGCTTGCCATCGCGGCGGATCTTTGCATTTACACGAACCATCAGCGGACGATCGAGGTACTTGAGTGAGTGGCATGACGCCGCAGGAAATCGTCCACGAGCTGGACAAGTACATCGTCGGCCAGGCAAAGGCGAAGCGCGCGGTCGCGATAGCGCTGCGTAACCGCTGGCGCCGCCAGCAGGTGCCGGACCCATTGCGGCAGGAGATCACGCCGAAGAACATCTTGATGATCGGGCCGACCGGCGTCGGTAAGACCGAGATCGCGCGCCGGCTGGCCCGGCTCGCGGATGCCCCTTTCATCAAGGTCGAGGCGACGAAATTCACCGAGGTCGGCTATGTCGGGCGCGACGTGGACACCATCGTGCGCGACCTGGTGGAGATCAGCGTGAAGCAGACGCGCGAACAGGCGATGAAGCGCGTGCGCGCTCGGGCGCAGGAAGCGGCGGAAGATCGCGTGCTCGATGCGCTCGTGCCTGCGCCGCGCAGCGTGGGCTTTCAGGACGCGTCGACGGAGGAGAGCGCCACGCGGCAGAAGTTCCGCAAGAAGCTGCGCGAGGGCGAGCTCGACGAGAAGGAGATCGACATCGAGGTCGCGGTGGCGAATCCGCAGATGGAGATCCTGGCGCCCCCGGGGATGGAAGACCTCACTTCGCAGATCCAGGGCATGCTGTCCAACCTGGGCGGCGGCCGCCGGCGGCTGCGCAAGATGAAGATTCGGGAGGCGATGCAGGCGGTGACCGACGAGGAAGCAGCGCGCCTCGTGAACGACGACGAGCTGAAGGGTCGCGCTCTGGCGAACGCCGAGCAGAACGGCATCGTATTCCTCGACGAAATCGACAAGATCACCAGCCGCTCGGAAATGCAGGGCGCCGATGTGTCGCGGCAAGGCGTGCAGCGCGACCTCCTTCCATTGGTGGAAGGCACGACCGTCTCCACCCGCTACGGGATGGTAAAGACCGATCACATCCTGTTCATCGCCTCGGGCGCCTTCCACCTCGCCAAGCCATCGGATCTCATCCCCGAGCTGCAGGGGCGTTTTCCCATCCGGGTCGAGCTCGACTCCCTCTCGGTGGAAGACTTCGAGCGTATCCTTACCGGCACCGATGCGAGCCAGGTGAAGCAGTACCAGGCGCTCCTTGCTACGGAGGGGGTGACGCTGGATTTCAAGTCCGACGCCATCCGGCGCCTCGCGCAGATCGCCTGGCAGGTCAATGAGAAGACCGAAAACATCGGCGCAAGGCGCCTCTATACGGTGCTGGAAAAGCTGCTCGAGCAGATTTCCTTCGAGGCCGGGCAGCGGGGGGCCGGCGACGTGACGATCGACGCCGCTTACGTCGACCAACGCCTTGGCGAGCTGGCTAAGGACGAGGACCTGGCGCGCTACGTTCTCTGAGCTCCGCTTGCAGGCAAGCGGGGCATAGGCAATCGCGTCCGGCGATGGGCTGTAGCGCGGGCAATTCCTCGCACCAGCAGGCCTCCCCGTCCGCGCCGCAGCGGAAGGCCTTGCCGCACCGGGCGCAACCGAGCTCCCTCATGGCGCGAGCTTACCCCCTTGAAATGCGCCCGACCGCCCCTACCTCCTTGTCTGTACAGGGGCAGGAGCCCCCGGAACTAAAGGAGATAGCCATATGGCGAGCATTCAAAGGTTCGACCCCTTCAACGAATTGGTCGACGACCTGTTCAAGGGCTTCCTGGTGCGCCCCCTGGCCTACCAGGGCAACGGCGAGGCCTTGCCTCGCGTGAAGGTGGACGTCGCCGAGCGTAACGGTGCGTACGTCGTCGCCGCGGAGCTGCCGGGCGTCAAGAAGGAAGACATCCAGGTCTCGATCGACGGCGCCGAGGTGACCCTCGCGGCCGAAGTGAAACGCGAGCGTGAAGTCTCGAAGGAAGAGCGCGTGCTGCACACCGAGCGCACGTTCGGCAAAGTGACACGCACCTTCACGCTGCCGCAGGAAGTGGATGAGGCGAAGGCCGAAGCCAAGTTCCGCGACGGCGTGCTGGAGCTCACGCTGCCGAAGAAGGTGGCGGCGCAGCGCAAGCAGATCTCGATCCAGTAAGTTTTTCCGCCTCATCGAAGGGCCGGCGTCAGCGACGTGCGGCCCTTTATGTTTGTAGAATCGGCGGCAATGAACGCGCCGCTCAATCACAACCCTGAGGCTGCCGAGAAGGCGCGCGTCCTCGCCGAGGCGCTGCCGTACATCCAGCGCTTCCACGGCAGGACGATCGTCGTGAAGTACGGCGGTAACGCCATGACCGACGACGGACTGAAGCGCGACTTTGCCTACGACGTGGTGCTCCTCAAGCTCGTCGGCATGAACCCGGTGGTGGTGCACGGCGGCGGCCCCCAAATCGAGCAGCTCCTCGCCCGGCTGGGCAAGAAGGGCGAGTTCGTGCAGGGTATGCGCGTCACCGATGCCGAGACCATGGACGTGGTCGAGATGGTGCTGGGCGGCCAAGTGAACAAGGAAGTGGTCGAGCTCATCAACCAGGCGGGCGGCAAGGCGGTCGGCCTCACCGGCCAGGATGGCGCCTTCATCCGCGCGAAGAAGATGCTCATCTCGTCGAAGGAGAGCGGCGACGTCGACATCGGCCAGGTGGGCGAGATCGAGAAGATCGACCCCTCCGTGATCCGCACCCTCGAGACGGGCGGCTTCATTCCGGTAGTCGCGCCGATCGGCACCGGGTCCGACGGCACGACCTACAACATCAATGCCGACCTCGTCGCCGGCAAGCTCGCTGAAATACTGGCGGCGGAAAAGCTGGTGGTGATGACGAACACGCCGGGCGTTCTCGACAAGCAGGGGAAGCTATTGACTGGCCTGACGCCGAAGAAGATCGACGATCTCGTCTCGAAGGGCGTCATCTCCGGCGGCATGCTGCCGAAGATCGGCTCGGCGGTCGACGCGGCGCGCAACGGCGTGAAGAGCGTGCACATCATCGACGGGCGGGTGCCGCACGCGCTCCTTCTGGAAGTCCTGACCGACCAGGGCGTCGGCACTCTCATCCGCAGCAAGTAATGCGCATCGCGCGCCTGCCGCCATCCCGGCGGGTGTGGATCTTCGACCTCGACAACACACTGCACGACGCGCGCGCGCGCATCTTTCCGTCGATGCACGAGCAGATCAACGCGTATCTGCAGCGCTACTTCAATGTCGATGAGGCGGGCGCCGACGCTATCCGGGAGAAATTCTGGCGCACCTACGGCACCACGCTGAACGGCCTGATGCGCCACCACGGCGCCGACCCGCGGCATTTCCTGCGCGAGACGCACGTGTTCCCGGAGCTAGGCGACATGGTGGTTAGAGAGAACGCCCTCAAGCACGCCCTGCGGCTCCTCGGCGGCACCAAGCTCGTCTTTTCGAACGCGCCGCGGCACTATGTCACGGAAGTGCTGCGTGCCCTGCGGCTCGGGCGCTACTTCGACGGCGTGTACGCCATCGAGGACGCCCGTTATCGCGGCAAGCCCGCCCTGCACGGCTTCCTCTACTTGCTGCGCAAGCACAAGCTCGATCCGCACCGCTGCGCGTTCGTCGACGACATGCTCGACAACCTTCGGGCTGCGCACCGCCTGGGCATGTCGACGGTCTGGGTGTCGAATACGCGCCGAAGTGTGACTTTTGTCGACTTGCGCGTCGCTTCGGTCGTCGACTTGCCGCGCTTGGTTTTCCGAACGAGCTCGGCATAGAATTTTCGCCGAATGCCCCGCGCCAAAGGCGAACGCCGGCTCGAAATCCTGAAGGCCCTCGCGCAGATGCTCGAGGCGCCGAAGTGGGAGCGCATCACCACTGCCGCGTTGGCGGCAGCGCTCGGCGTGTCGGAAGCGGCCCTCTACCGGCACTTCGCGTCGAAAGCGCAGATGTACGAAGGCCTGATCGAATTCATCGAGACCTCGGTCTTCACGCTCGCCAACCGCATAACGCAGGACGAGGCGGACGGACGCCGGCAGGCGGAGCAGCTCACCGAAATGCTGCTCGCGTTCTCCGAGAAGAATCCCGGCATGGTGCGCGTGATGACGGGCGACGCTCTGGTCGGCGAGCACGAGCGCCTGCAGGCGCGCATGAACCAGTTCTTCGACCGCTTCGAGGCGACGCTCAAGCAGTCGCTGCGCGCCGCCGAGGATGGCGATGCGGCCGCGCGCGCGGCAGCGATCATGCGCTACTCGATCGGCTGCATGCACCAGTTCGGCAAGAGCGGCTTCTCGCGCAAGCCGAGCGAGAGCTTCTCGGCGCAGCGCAAATACCTCCTAAACTAGCCGCACACCTTGCACGCGGGGTCGCGAGCGACCTTTATCGTGCGCCATTCGGCGGCATGTGCGTCGATGATCAGCAGCCGGCCGCTCAGCGTCTTTCCGCTTCCGACGAGTAGCTTGATCGCTTCCATCGCCTGGATCGAGCCCACCATGCCGGTGAGGGGCGCGAACACGCCCATTTGCGAGCACAGCACTTCCTCCACCTCGGCGTCCTCCGGGAATACGCAGGCGTAGCAGGGCGCTTCCTTCCGGCGCAGATCGAACACCATCAGCTGGGCGTCGAAGCGGATTGCCGCGCCCGATACCAGCGGCTTCTTATTCGTGACACAGGCTCGGTTGATCGCGTGCCGAGTCGCGAAGTTATCGGTGCAGTCGAGCACGATGTCGACTTTCCCGGCGAGCTCCTCCAGCTCCGGCGCCTGCACGCGCGCGGCAATCGGCACGATCTCCACGTCGGGATTCATGGCGCGCAGCGCGCTTTTCGCCGCGACGACTTTCTGCGCGCCGACCGTATCGGTGCGGTACAGGATCTGGCGCTGCAGGTTGGTGAGGTCGACCTTGTCGGCGTCGGCGAGGATGAGCCGGCCGATGCCGGCGGCGGCGAGGTAGAGCGAGGCGGGACAGCCGAGGCCGCCGGCGCCGATCACGGCCGCAGAGGCGGCGCGCAGCTTCTCCTGTCCTTCTATCCCGATCTCGGGAAGAAGGATGTGCCGGGAGTAGCGGAGAAGCTGCTCGTCGTTAATTCGGTTTCGTCGTGCTGCGCGACGAATCCTGCTGCGCGACCGTCGGNGCCTGGCTCTTCACCGGCTCGCCCTTCAGGAAGGCGACGGCCTGCGAGAGCTGGAAGTCGTCCTTGGAGCCGAAGTCGGTCGGCTTCTGCTCGGCCGGCGAGGGCTGGGGCACGGTGCGCGGCTTGGCGACCGGCTCCTTGCCCTTCTCGACATCCTTCTTCTGCTCGGCGCGGTTGTTCTCGAGGTGGCGCTGCAGGTCCGCCTCGCGCACGCGCGTCATCGTGTCGCTCGGGTCCTCCACGATGATGTCGGGTGTGATGCCGAGCGCCTGAATCGAGCGGCCGCTCGGCGTGTAGTACCGCGCGGTGGTGAGCTTGATCGCCGTGTTGTTGCCGAGCGGCATGATGGTCTGCACCGAGCCCTTGCCGAAGCTCTGCGTGCCGATCACTTTCGCGCGCTTGTGGTCCTGCAGCGCGCCGGCCACGATCTCCGAAGCGGAGGCCGAGCCGCCGTTCACGAGCACCACCATCGGCACGCTCTTCACCGACTGCGGCAGCGCCTTCAACACGTCTTCGCCGCGCCGCGCATAGTCGTCGGGCGAGGCGTAGAACTTCTTGCGCGCGTCTTCCGTGCGTCCGTCGGTCGAGACGACGAGGGTCTTCTGCGGCAGGAAAGCGGCGCTCACCGCCACCGCGCCATGCAACAGGCCGCCGGGATCGTTGCGCAGGTCGAGCACGAGCCCCTTCAGCTGCCCCTGCTTGAACAGACCGTCGAGGTGCTTCACCAGCGACTCGGTCGTGTTCTCTTGGAACGCCCGCACGCGCACGAAGCCGTATCCGGGCTCGATCATCTTCGACACCACGCTCTGCACGCGGATGACGTCGCGCGTCAGCGTGATGACGATCGGCGCCGCCTCGCCCTTGCGGGTGATGGTCAGCGTGATCTGCGTCTTCGGCTTGCCGCGCATGCGCTTCACGGCGTCGTTCAGCGTCATGCCCTTCACCGGCGTGTCGTCGAGCTTGATGATGAGATCGTTCGGCTTGACGCCGGCTTTGAACGCGGGGGTGTCCTCGATCGGCGAGATCACCTTGACGAAGCCGTCTTCCATGCCGACTTCGATGCCGAGGCCGCCGAATTGACCCTGCGTGCCGACCTGCAGCTCCTTGAACGCTTCCTGGTCGAGGTAGGCCGAATGCGGATCGAGGCCGGTCAGCATGCCGTTGATGGCCTCGGTGATGAGCTTCTTGTCTTCCACCGGCTCGACGTAGTTCGTCTTCACCGCACCAAAGACCTCGGTGAACGCACGCAGCTCCTCGTACGGGATCGGCGCGCGGCCCGCGCGATCGGCGATGGCCTGGAAGTTCAGGCTGATGAGCACGCCGGCGACCGCGCCGACGAGGATGAATCCGACACTGCGAAGCTTTTGCATAGGGTGGGGATCGCTTATTTCAGCCTGACCCAGCGTAAGGGGTCGAAAGGGCGGCCTAAATGCCGTAATTCAAAGTATAAACCCGATTCTTCGTTGCCACCGCTCGCGCCCGTGACGGCGATCGGATCGCCGGTCGCCACGACGTCACCGACGGTTTTCAGCAGCGCCTCGTTGTTCGCGTAGATGGACAGGTAACTCTCGCCGTGGTCCACGATGAGAAGGTTGCCGAAACCGCGCATCCAGTCGGCGTAGACCACCTGGCCTCGCGCCACCGCCCTGACCGGTTCCCCCTCCCGCGCGCGGATAAAGACACCTTTCGCCTCCATGCCGCTTGCTCCCCTTGGAGCGCCAAACCGCCCGGTCAGTTCCCCGCGCACCGGAAGCCGCAGATTGCCGCGAAGCTTCGAGAAAGGTTGCGCCGGCTCGACCTTGGACAAGACGCGCCCGAGACCGTCGATCAGGCGGGCGAGCCGCGACTCGTCCGCCTTGAGGACGCTGATCTGGCGGCGGTTCTGGCGTATCTCGCCTATCGTGCGGTTCAGAACCAGCTGGCGCGCCTGCCGTTCGCGCACGATACGCGCCCGATCGGCGCGCGCAGCCTGCTCCACGGAGCGCAGGCTGTCGCGCTTTCCCTGGGCGTCCCGGGCGAGGCGCTCGAGCGCTTCCAGGTCGGCGCGGTAGCTGGCAAGAAGCGCCGCGGCGGCGCGGGACACGTAGCTCATGTAGTGCAACCGCCGGCCGGCGTGCGCCGGGTCATCGCCGGAAAGCGCCGCTCGCAGCACGTCGGGGCCGGCGAGGAGCTGACGCGCGAGGAGCAGGCGCTCGGCGCTCGCTTGGCGCTGGGCCAATGCGCGCTCGACGCTCTTCTTCTGCTCGGCGATCTTTGCGCTTTCGGCGCGCAGCTGGCGTGCCTGGGCTTCCAGTTGCGCGAGCGTGCGGTTGGCCTCGGAGATGGCACGCTCGGATTCGCGCAGGGCGTCGCGCGCCTCTTGGCGCTCGCTCTCCTTGGCGTCCAACTCCTTCTGGAGTGATTCGATCCGCCCCCGTAGAGCTCGCAGGTCGTTCTCGCTCGGTGCCGCCTGCCCGGCGAGCGCCACGCAGGCGAGCACGAGCGCGGCAGCGCGGATCAGACCTTTGCCTTGCCCTGCGCCGAGACGGCGGCGATGCGCTTGGCGATCTCCTCGGCGTCGCCGAGGTAATAGTGCTTGATGGGCCTGAGCGAGCTGTCCAGCTCGTAGACCAGCGGAATGCCGGTCGGAATGTTGAGGCCGACGATGTCGGCGTCGCCGACGTTGTCCAGGTGCTTCACCAGCGCGCGCAACGAGTTGCCGTGCGCGGCGATGAGTACGCGCTTCTTGCCGCGTATGGACGGCGCGATGGTCGAGTTCCAGTAGGGCAGCACGCGCGCCACCGTGTCCTTCAGGCATTCACTGCGCGGCACGTCGATGCCGGCGTAGCGCGGGTCCTTGCCTTCGTAGCGCGCGTCGCCCGGCGAAAGCTCCGGCGGCGGCGTGTCGTAACTACGTCGCCAGACCAGCACCTGCTTCTCGCCGAACTTCGCCGCCATCTCGGCCTTGTTGAGGCCCTGCAGGTCGCCGTAGTGGCGCTCGTTCAGCCGCCAGCTCTTTTCGATCGGAAGCCACAGGCGGTCGAGCTCGTCGAGCGCGATCCACAGCGTGCGGATGGCGCGCTTCAACACCGATGTATACGCCATGTCGAACTCGTAGCCGCTCGACTTGAGCACGCGGCCGGCGGCGCGCGCTTCCTCCAGACCGACCGGGGAAAGATCGACGTCGGTCCAGCCGGTGAAGCGGTTTTCTCGGTTCCAGGCGGATTCGCCGTGGCGAAGCAGGACGAGCTTGTGCATCGGCCTCAATTATAATGTCGCGCTTCCGTGGAAATTTCCCTCGTCCAGTTCTTCCAGAAGGGCAACAACGCGTTATTCCTGGCGGTGGCGCTCGCGTCCGGCGGCATGCTGGTATGGCCATTCGTGCGCAAGAGCACCGGCGGGCCGTGGGTGACGCCGGCACAGGCCACGCACCTCATCAACCGGGAAGACGCCGTGGTTGTCGACGTGCGAGAGGCGAATGAGTTCGCAAGCGGCCACGTACTCGGCGCGAAGAATCTTCCCTTAGCGCGCATGGAAACTGCTGCAGGCGATTCGGTGAAAAAGAAGGATCGCCCGGTGATTGTTTACTGCGACGGCACGGACCGTTCGGCGAAGGCGCTCGCGGCGCTGAAAAAGCAGGGCTTTACGCGCGCGGCGAACCTATCCGGCGGCTTGAAGGCTTGGCAGGACGCCGG
>C688J18823_10000217_pt1 | contig 32572 bp, 27 predicted proteins | sample HopSoiMetagenom1_FD_18823 | JGI IMG/M metagenome (IMG submission 18823) | reverse complement strand
AGCCGTCCGATATCGCGGCAGGCCGCCGCGGACCAGTCTTGATCTTGCGGCGGAAGCATGCGTGTCCAGCTTTCAGGCGATGCGCAAGCTCCTCATCGTCGTTCCCGTGCTCTGTTCCTGCTCGCTGCTCCAGCAGGCGGCCTCCAGGGCCTTCGAGCGGCCGACCCTCTCCTTCAAGGAGGCGCGGCTGCCCAGCGTCGACTTCACCGGCGCCGAATTGGACCTGGTCTTCCAGGTGACCAACCCCAACTCGGTGGGCATCGACCTCACCAAGGCCAGCTACGCGCTGGAGGTGGAGGGTCATAAAGTGGCCGCGGGCACACCGAAGAACGGCCTGCAGATCCCGGGCGGCGGCACCGCCGAGGTGACCTTCCCGGCCAAGGTCCAGTGGAACGAGATCGCTCCCGCGCTGGAAGCGCTCTTCGCCATGGATACCGTGCGCTACAAGGCCAGCGGCGAGGTGGGGTTCGGGCCGGTGACGCTGCCGCTCTCCCACGAAGGCACCTTCGCCCCGCCCAGGATGCCCAGGCTCGACATCGGCGCGCCGCGCATCACCTCGCTCTCGCTCACGGGCGCGCGCCTGGCGCTGCCGCTCAAGATTGCCAACCTCAACGGCTTCCCGCTCCCGCTCGGCGGCATCCTCGGCACGGTGGACATCGCCGGCGCGCGGGTGGGCCGCATCGCGCTGCAAGAGGCGGCGCCGGTGCCGTCGAACGGCGAGACCACGGTGAACGTCCCGCTGGACCTGAGCTTCCTTTCCACCGGCCAGGCGGTAGCGGAGGCGGTCCGGACGGGGGTGGCCGAGGTCAAGGTGGACGCCATGCTGAACGCGGCAGGCGCGACCCTTCCGCTCAAGGTGGCGAAGACGGTGGAGCTTCAGCGCGCCTCTTCGCCGTGACGAACCGGCCGGTCGCCGACCGCACCCGCTCCCGCATCCAGTGAAGCAGCCGGCGGGCCCACTCGAACTGCGTGGCCAGGAGCGCCAGGCCGCCGATGATGAGGGGAATCCCGGGCCCCGGGAGCACCAGGAGCGCGATGCCCACGACCAACAGCACCGAGCCGCCGGCGATGGCGGCGATGCGGCGGACGTTGGCGCGGAGCCCTTCCATCCGACCGAGTGTAAGACCTCAGTCTGACGGATCCAACTTGCGCGCTGCGTCGTCCTCCGCCGCCTGGGCCTGCTCTTCGCCCGCTCGGCGCTGCTCTGCCTGGCGCCGCCAATTCTCCAGGCGATCCGCGATGTTCGCTTCCTCGCCGCTCTGGCTCGGCGCGTAGAAGCGCTGGCCGCGCAGCGCGTCAGGCAGGTACTCCTCGGGGACGTAATTGCCGGTGAAGTTGTGCGGGTACCGGTACCCGCCGCTGTACCCCATGCTCTTCATCAGGGGCGTCGGCGCGTTGCGCAGCTTGAGCGGCACAGGCAAGGGTCCCTGCTCCAGCACCGCCTTGCGCGCGCTCGAATAAGTAGTGAGCGTGGAGTTGCTCTTCGGGCAGGTGGCGAGGAAAACCGCCGCCTGGGTCATCGGCAACACCCCCTCCGGCAGCCCCACCAGCTCGAAGGCGCGCAGCGCATCCACCGCCACGCCCAACGCGCGGGGTTCGGCGTTGCCGACGTCTTCGGCGGCGAAGATCACCATCCGGCGCAAGAGGAAGCGCGGCTCCTCGCCCGACTCCAGCATGCGCACCAGGTAGTAGGCGGCCGCATCGGGATCGCTGCCACGCAGGCTCTTGATGAAGGCGCTGATGGTGTCGTAGTGCGCGTCACCCGCCTTGTCGTAGAGCAGCGTCTTCTGCTGCAGCGCCTCCTCCGCGTCGCGCGCGTCGAGCAGGTCGCGGCGCTCGGCGCGGGCGCGGGCAGCGGCGACCTCCAGAGCGGAGAGCGCGCGCCGCGCGTCGCCCGACGAGTGCTTGGTGACGTGCTCGAGGAACTCGTCGGTGGCGCGAAATTCGCCCTTCAGCCCGCGCTCCCGATCGGACAGCGCGCGGTCCAGCAGCACGCGCAGATCGGCTTCCTCCAGCGAGCGGAGCGCGAAGACGCGGGTCCGGGAGAGCAGCGCCGAGTTCACTTCGAAGGAAGGGTTTTCGGTGGTGGCGCCAATCAAGGTGACGGTCCCGCGCTCCACGTGCGGCAGGAGCGCGTCCTGCTGCGCCTTGTTGAAGCGGTGGATCTCGTCGATGAAGAGCAGCGTGCGCTGGCGGTTCTCGGCGAGCCGGCGCTCGGCCTGGGCCACCGCTTCCCGGATGTCCTTGATGCCGCTGTCCACCGCCGAGAGCGCCACCAGCTCGGCGCGGGTGGCCGCGGCGATCACCCGCGCCAGCGTGGTCTTCCCGGTGCCCGGCGGACCCCAGAACACGAGCGAAGGGACCTGGTCGGTTTCGATGGCCTCGCGCAGCAGGGTGTTGGGCCCGAGGATGTGCTGCTGGCCCACCACCTCGTCGACCGTGCGGGGGCGCATCCGCTCCGCCAGCGGGACGAGGGCGGGATCCCTCGCGGCGGCGGCGCGGAAGAGATCGCCGGTCTGCTTGCCCTTCGGCATGTACGTCGGCATCCGCTGGACAGTTTAACGCGGTAAGATCGCTTTCGTGTCGACCGTCGGCCTGATCCCTCGCCTCGCCAAGGAGGCGGCCGCGGAGCTCGCGCGCGAGATGGTGCGCTGGCTTCTGCAGCGTGGACACCGCCCCCTGGTCGAGGAGGAGGCGGGCGTCTCGGGCGTCCCCACCGCACCCGGATGCGACATCGCAGCGGTGGCGGATCTGCTGGTGGTGCTGGGCGGAGACGGGACGCTCATCCACGCGGCCGGGCTCTGCAACCAGCGCGAGGTGCCCATCCTCGGCGTCAACATGGGCACGCTGGGGTTCCTCACCGAGGTGCCGCACGAGCGGGCCTTCCCGCTGCTGGAGAAGGCGCTCGCGGGAGAGCTCCAAGTCTCCAGGCGCCTGATGCTCGCGGCGCAGGTCCGGCATCGCGATGAAATCCTGCTGGAGGGCGCCGTCCTCAACGACGCGGTGGTCTCGAAGAATGCGCTCTCGCGGCTGGCCGCGCTGGAGGTGACCGTCGACTCCCGCCCCGCCACCACCTACGAGGCGGACGGCCTGATCGTCGCCACGCCCACCGGCTCCACCGCGTACTCGCTGAGCGCGGACGGCCCCATCGTCTACCCCACGCTCGATGCGATCCTGGTGACGCCCATCTGCCCGCACGCGCTGACCCAGCGGCCGCTGCTCTTGCCGCACACCAGCGAAGTCCGCGTCCGCCTCGCCAGCCCGGGGGACATGTTCGTCACGCTGGACGGGACCCGCGGCAGGCCGCTGGAGATCGGCCAGGAAGTGTGGGTGCACAAGGCGAATTTCCGGACGCTGATCCTGCGCAACCCCGAGGTCGATCACTTCACCATCTTGCGGGAGAAGCTCGGCTGGGGAGCGCGCTAGGGCGGCTCCAGCAGCGCCAGGACCGCGATCGCTTCCAGCATCTCCCGATCGTTCTGGTACAGATCGACGAAGGCGGCCCCCAGCTCTCCAGGGCGGCTCCAGGCGACCTGGGCCTTGACCAGCAGCGGCACCTTCCGCTGCGGCAGCTTGATCGACATGTCGATCTGCGTGCCCTTGGGGATCACCTCGGCGATGCGCAGGGAGAGCCCGCCCGAGCCGATGGTGCTGGTGGCGAGAGAGGCCATCTCGTCCGGGGCGAGGATGTCCACCTCCACCTCCGCCGGCGCGCGCAGGTGCTGGCGCTTGGGGCCGCCTCCCTCGAACTGGACGCTGCCCAAAAGCTCGGTGACCAGCTCGCGCCAGCGCGGGCGCTGGCTGTCGCGCAGCGCGCCGCGCGCGGCCAGCCTGGCCAGATCGAGCAGCTGCGCCCGTTTCGGGTCCCCAGGTCCGAACACGGACGGAAGCCTACCACCGATGTCGGAGCGGTCTGGTATTTTGGGGACGCTTCGGGGGAGGACCGCCAGGACATGCTCGAGCTGCTTCGGATCAGGGCGTTCGCCATCATCGAGGAGCTGGAGGTGCACTTCGCGCCCGGCTTCAACGCGCTCACCGGCGAGACGGGGGCGGGAAAGAGCATCCTGGTGGACGCGCTCCACCTCGTCCTGGGCGGGCGCGCCCAGGCCGATTCTGTGCGCACCGGCGCGGAGGAGGCCGAGGTGCAGGCGCTGTTCCGCCCGCGCGATCCGGCGGCCTGCGATGCGCGGCTGCAGTCGCTGGGGCTGCCCGCTGCGGGCCCGGAGCTGGTGGTGCGGCGCACCGTGCAGCGGGAGGGGCGGAGCCGCGCCTGGGTCAACGGCGCGCTGGCCACGGCGGCGCAGCTGCAGGCTGCCACCCGCGGCTTGCTGGACATCTCCGGACAGCACGAGCACGTCGGCCTGCTGGACGCCGCGCTGCACCTGGACCTGCTCGACGCGCACGCCCAGCTCTCCGATCTGAGGGCGGAGTTCACGCTGGCCTTCGCCGCCCTGGCGGAGGCCGAGCGGGCGCGCGCCCAGCTCGATTCCGACGAGTCGCAGCGCGCGCAGCGGGCCGATTGGCTGAAGTTCCAGCTCGACGAGATCGAGAAGGCCGCGCCGCAGCCGGGCGAGGACGAGAGGCTGGCCCAGGAGCGGCGGGTGCTGGCGGCGGCGGAGAAGCTGCGGGCGGGCGCCGACGAGACCGAGGCGGCATTGGCGGAGTCCCAGGTCGCCAAGGCCGCGCGGCGGCTGGAGGAGATGGCGGCCATCGATCCCTCGCTGCAGCCGCTGGCCCGCACCGTTCGGGGCGCTGCGGCGGAGCTGGACGAGGCGACGCGCGAGCTGTCGCGGTACGGGGCGCGCGTGGGGGGCGACCCCGAACGCCTCGAGGATCTGGACGAGCGCATCGAGCTGTTGCGCCGCATCTCCCGCAAGCACGGCGGCACGCTGGCGGCGGCGCTCCAGCACCGCGATCGGATGAAGGCCGAGCTCGCCTCGCTGGAGAACCACGACGAGGAGCTGGCCAGGCGCGAGGCGGAGGTGGGGAGGCTGGCAGTGGCGGCGGGCGCGCTGGCACAAAGGCTCTCCGATCGACGGCGGGCCGCGGCGGGCGCCTTCAGCAAGGCCGTGGCCCAGGAGCTGTCGGCGCTGGGCATGTCGCGCAGCGAGATCGCGGTTCGGTTCAATCCCGCCGGCGAGGGGGCCATCCAGGGCCTGGGCCCGCGCGGGCTGGAGACGGCGGAGCTCCTGCTCTCGCCCAACCCCGGCGAGGAGCTGCGGCCGCTGTCCCGCATCGCCTCGGGCGGCGAGCTGTCGCGGGTGCTCCTGGCCGTGAAGCGCGTGTTCGCGGAGTCCGACCCGGTGGACGCCTATCTCTTCGACGAGGTGGACGCGGGCATCGGCGGCGCCACGGCCGATGCGGTGGGGCGCGCGCTTGCATCGGTGGGCCGGCGGCGGCAGGTCATCTGCATCACCCACCTGCCGCAGATCGCCGTCTTCGCCGGCAAGCACCTCACCGTGGAGAAAGAGGTGCTCAGGGGACGCACCCACAGCCGGGTTCTGCACGTGGACGGCGACGACCGCGTCCGCGAGCTGGCGCGGCTGCTCTCCGGCAAGGCCACCGACGTCGCGCTGGAGCACGCCCGCGAGCTGCTCGCCGCCGCCCAGATTCCCGACTCGCGGCGGCGGAAGGCAGGATAGGGTGCGCGACATGGCCTCGTACAAGAGCGCCGCGCACTCCGACGTGGGGATGAAGCGCGAGCACAACGAGGACAGCTTCCTTGTCAATGAAGACCTGGGGCTCTACGTCGTCTGCGACGGCATGGGCGGCCACGCCGGCGGCGAGACCGCCAGCCGGCTGGCGGTGCAGACCATCGAGCGTGAGCTGATCTCCGCCCGCCTGCGCGCCGACAACCCGTTCAAGGACCAACGCCCGCTGGCCGAGTCGCCGCTGGCCGAGGCGCTGCGCGAGGCGGTGGAGGGCGCCTGCGCGGCCGTCTTCCGCACCAGCCGCAAGAACCCCGAGCTGGCGGGGATGGGCACCACCTGCATCTCGCTGTTGATGCAGGGCGACCACGCCATCGTCGGACACGTGGGCGACAGCCGCGCCTACATGGTGCGCGCCGGCGAGGTCTGGCAGCTCTCCGAAGACCACTCGTTGGTCAACGAACAGGTCCGGGCGGGGCTCCTCACGTCAGAGGAGGCGAAGCACAGTCGGCTGAAGAACATCATCACCCGCTCGGTGGGTTTCGAGGAGGACGTGCTGGTGGACGTCATCGGCGTGGAGACGCAGCCGGGAGACAGGTTCCTGCTCTGCTCGGACGGCCTCTCCAACCTGGTGGACGCGACCGAGATCCGCGACGCTCTCGAGCAGGCCGATGTGGCGGACGTTCCCTCGCGCCTGGTGCAGCTCGCCAACGCGCGAGGCGGCGACGACAACATCACCGTGGTCGCGATCGAGCGCGTCGGGTAAGGCCGGGTGGGTGCTCCGTAAACCTTGACGGAGTTTCGAGGAATCCGATACTGAACCCGCTCGCCAGCCAGCCCGGTTGGCGCGCGCTTTGTATCTTCGCCGGGAAGCGGCGGCCCACGCGGTGGGTTGGGTAAAGAGTTGCCTGCCGCAGGAGGTTCCTTGGACAAGTCGTACACGATCCTGCTCGTCCCGGACCGTGACGCCAAGGTGAAGAAGATTCGCCTCGAGCACCGGATGCTCGTTCGGGTGGCGTTTTGCGCTGGGTTGGTGGTGCTCGCGCTCATCGGTGCGCTGGCGCACTATTTCCAGGTGGTGGGGAAGGTTGCCGAGAACGAGCTGATCCGCGCCGAGAACCTGGAGCTGCAGAACCGCTGGCGCGAGGCGGAGCAGAAGTTTGCCCACATCAACGACGAGCTGGACCGGGTGAAGCGGCTCAACGCCAACCTGCGCCACATCACTTCGCTGAACGATCCCGAGCGCAAGCTGTCGATGCCCCAGCCCGAGCCCAGCCAGGGCCAGGCTTCCCCCGAGTTCGTGGGCGGCGGCATCGCCACCGAGCCGGCGCAGTCCGGCATGGGCGCCGTGGGGGTGGGCAAACCGCTTCCTGCGGGTGGAGAGGGACGGATGATCGCCGACGGCGACGCGCGGCCCGCGCCCGCCGAGGATTCCGATTTGCTCAAGCAGCTGGACGGCCTGGACAAGAAGGTGAAGGCGCAGGAGCAGGAAGCCCGCGCCCTGAAGAGCTACTTCGAGGATCAGCAGGCGCTCCTCGCCTCGGCGCCCTCCATCTGGCCGGTGCGCGGATGGGTGACCTCCGACTTCTCGGTGCGCCTCGATCCCTACACCGGCGAGCGGGTGATGCACGAAGGCATCGACGTGGCCACCGCGCTGGGCACGCCTGTGCGCGCGCCGGCCGACGGCACGGTGGTGTTCGCCGGCCTGGAAGGCGGCTACGGCCACGTGCTGGTGCTCGACCACGGCTACGGGCTGAAGACGCGCTACGGCCACCTGCAGCGCATCGACGTGAAGGTGGGCGACAAGATCAAGCGCGGCCAGTTCGTGGCGGCGGTGGGCAACACCGGCCGCAGCACCGGCCCGCACCTGCACTACGAGGTCCGCGTCAACGGCGTGGCCGACAACCCGAGGAAGTTCATCCTCGAAGAGTGAGCCGTCGTTCTTGACTTCGCTGGGACAGGGCTTACGCTTGGCCGGAATGCGAGGCAGGCTGGCGGCGGCATGTGCAGCGGTGCTGGTGGGGCTTTCCCCCGCCGGCGCGCTGCCGTTTGCCTCGTTTGCCGCGGCTGCGGTGGTCTCCGCGGAAACGGTCGCCCATCCCGTCCCGGCTGCCCACGGCGAGACCGAGCGCAGCGCGCAACGCGCCGCGCCGCTGCCGCGCAGCGCCGACAGGGCCGCTGAAGCGCGCGTGCCCTCGATCTTCCGCTCGCCCTCCGGCCCGGCCCCGAGCCAGGCGCCGCCGGCGGCGTAAGCCCGCCTGAGTCCAAAGCTTTGCCTTGCGCCCCCGGCGCGCCCCCTCCCTTTCGCAGCACCCAAGGAACTCCATGTTCGACTACGTCCTGAAGAAGATCATCGGCACCAAGAACCAGCGCGAGCTGAAGCGGATGAACCCGCTGGTCGGCCGCATCAACGAACGCGAGGGCTGGGCCAAATCGCTCTCCGACGATCAGGCCCGCGAGCAGGTCCAGGCCTGGCGCAAGGAAGTGGCCGCCGCGAAGCCGCTGGAGAAGTCGGCGGTGCTCGATCGCATCCTTCCCGACTGCTTCGCGCTCACCCGCGAGTCCTCGGTGCGCTCGCTGGGCATGCGCCACTTCGACGTGCAGCTGATCGGCGGCATGGGCCTGCACAAGGGCATGATCGCCGAGATGAAGACCGGCGAGGGCAAGACGCTGGTCGCCACGCTGCCCTGCGTGCTCAACGCCCTCGAGGGCAAGGGCGTGCACGTGGTCACGGTGAACGACTACCTGGCCAAGCGCGACGCCGAGTGGATGGGCCGGCTCTACCGGCACATGGGCCTCACCACCGGCGTGGTGGTTCACGGCCTCACCGACCGGCAGCGGCAGAAGGAGTACGGCGCCGACATCACCTACGGCCAGAACAACGAGTTCGGCTTCGACTACCTGCGCGACAACATGAAGTTCCGGCTCTCCGACTACGTGCAGCGCGAGCTGCACTACGCCATCGTCGACGAGGTGGACTCCATCCTCATCGACGAGGCGCGCACGCCGCTGATCATCAGCGGTCCGTCGGAGGAGAGCACCGACAAGTACTACAAGATCAACAAGGTCATCCCCGGCCTGATCCGCGACCGCGACTTCACCGTCGACGAGAAGGCGCGCTCGGTGGTGCTCACCGACGAAGGCGTGGAGAAGGTGGAGGCGAAGCTCGGCATCCCCAACCTCTACGAGCCCGAGGAAATCGAGACCCTTCACCACGTCGAGCAGGCGCTGCGCGGGCACATGCTCTACCGCAAGGACCACGAGTACGTGGTGAAGGACGGCGAGGTGATCATCGTCGACGACTTCACCGGCCGCCTGATGCCGGGGCGGCGCTGGAGCGACGGCCTGCACCAGGCGGTGGAGGCCAAGGAGAACGTGAAGATCGAGAACGAGAACCAGACGCTCGCCACGGTCTCGTTCCAGAACTACTTCCGCCTCTACACCAAGCTCGCCGGCATGACCGGCACCGCCGACACCGAGGCGGCCGAGTTCGCCGACATCTACAAGCTGGAAGTGCTGGTCATCCCCACCAACCGCAAGAACGTGCGCAAGGACCTGCAAGACACCGTCTACAAGACCGAGCGCGAGAAGTTCACCGCGGTCTGCAACGACGTGGAGGAGCGCTGGAAGAAGGGGCAGCCGGTGCTGGTGGGGACGGTGAGCATCGCCAAGAGCGAGGTGCTTTCCAAGCTGCTCAAGCAGCGCGGCGTGCAACACGACGTGCTCAACGCCAAGCAGCACGAGCGCGAGGCGGAGATCGTGGCGCAGGCCGGAAGCAAGGGCCGCATCACCATCTCCACCAACATGGCCGGCCGCGGCACCGACATCCTCCTCGGCGGCAACCCGGAGTTCCTCGCCAAGCGCGAGGTGGGGCCCGAGCCGCAGCCCAACGAGATCGAGGGGCGTCTGGTGCAGGCGCGGGTGGACAAGGCCAAGGCCGACGGCGAGGGGGAGGAGCCGGCTTCGCCGGCGACGGGCGGAGGCCGCAGGCCGCAGCATCGATCGTTCGCACCGGTGACGGCGGCGGAGGTGGAGCAGGTCTATCGCGCCGAGCACGCTGCCTGGAAGGAGCGGCACGACGCCGCGCTGGCGAAGTACAGGGCCGAGTGCGTCAAGGAGCACGACGAGGTGGTGGGGCTGGGCGGCCTGCACATCCTCGGCACCGAGCGGCACGAGTCGCGGCGCATCGACAACCAGCTGCGCGGCCGCGCCGGCCGGCAGGGCGATCCGGGCTCCTCCAAGTTCTACCTGTCCCTCGAAGACGACCTGATGCGGATCTTCGCCAGCGACCGCATCTCCAAGCTGATGGAGACCTTTGGCGTCCAGGAGAACGAGCCCATCGAGCACCCCTGGCTCACCAAGGCCATCCAGGGCGCGCAGGAGCGGGTGGAGGGGCAGAATTTCGACATCCGCAAGAACCTGCTCGAGTACGACGACGTGATGAACCAGCAGCGCAAGACCATCTACGGCATGCGCAAGGAGGTGCTGGCGGCGGGCGCCGGCGTGCCGCTGGTCTGGTTCACCGAGGACGCCAAGACCAAGAAGAAGACGCGCCACGAGAAGGTCGTCACCTGGAAGGACCAGGAGGAGCATCTCTACGACCTGATCGAGGACCTGATCATCGAGATCGTCGACGAGGCGGTGCCGCGGGGGAAGAACGACGAGTTCGACACCAAGGCGCTGCAGCAGCGCGTGCGCGAGCAGTTCAACATCGACATGAGCTTCGAGGGCGCGCACCCGGACAAGGAGAAGCTGCAGCTCGACGTGTTCAACGTCGCCGAGAAGAGGCTGAAGGCGAAGTTCGAGGCATTGGGCGACGATTTCCGGCTCTATACACAATGGCTCTACCTCAACACCATCGACCAGCTGTGGAAGGATCATTTGCTCCAGATGGATCATCTCCGTCAGGGCATCCACCTGCGCGGGTACGGCCAGAAGGACCCGAAGATCGAATACAAGAAGGAAGGGTTCGAGCTCTTCCAGATCATGAAGGGCCGCATCGGCGCGTCCACGGTGGCCATGGTGATGCGCGTCGAGCCGGTCCAGCAGCAGCAGCCGCAGCAGCCGGCGGCGATGGCCACCCAGGCGCCCGTGCAGGGCCGCGCCAGCGGCACGCTGCCGCCCCTGCCCCAGCGGCGGCAGCAGCAGACCATCGAGACCCACGGCGAGGCGCCCACCGCGTCCGGCGGCCAGGGCGGCACGGTGGTGCAGAACCAGACCGCCCCCATCGTCCGCGCCGGTCCCCGCGTCGGCCGCAACGACCCCTGCCCCTGCGGTTCGGGAAAGAAATACAAGAAATGCCACTTGCCGACGGAGCAGGGCGGAGCGCCGGCGGGGGAATAGGGCTCCGCGATTTTCAGGCGGCTTTTGGGGCCGCCGCCCGCGGAGCGCGCGGGATGAAAAGCGCGACCGGGCAGGGCGCGCAGCGGAGCACGTACTCGACGGTGTTGCCGAGGAAGGTGCGCCGGCCGAGAAGCTGGGGCATCGCGCCCAGCACGATCAGGTCGGCCTTCATCTCGCGGGCGGATTCGACGATGGTCCGCGCCGCCGAGGTGGACCAGCGGACGTGCGCGTCCACGTTGACGCCCTGCTGGGCGCCCATTGCCGCCACGTCGGTGACCACGCGCATGCCTGCCGCTTCGCCCTCGTTGCCGGCCTCGCTGCCGCGAAGCTGCGGGTCCACGATGCTGATCGCGGCCAGTTCCGCGGCCGCGGCCTTGGCGTAGAGCATCGCCAGCTCGGTCGCGCCGCGGGCTGCATAGGCGCCGTCGGTGGCCACGAGGACGCGCCGGAAGACGTCGGGGAAGGAATCGCCGGAGAGCAACACCGCGGCGGCGCCGCTCTCTTGCAGCGCGGCGGTGAGGACGCGATTGGCAACCGTGCGGCGCCTGCCGGCGCCGATCACCACCAGGTCGTAGCCGTGTTTGAGCTCTTCGTTCAACGCGTTCGCCGGAGACGGCGAGCGGACGATGCGCGGTTGCAGGTCGGGGACGTGCTCCTCGGCGGCGAATCGGGACAGTGCCTCGCGCGTGTCTTCCTCGGTCGCGGGCTGCCGGCGTTGGGCACCCGCGCCGGCTTTCTCCGGCACCACCGACATGGCCACCATGGTCGCGCCCGGGAGCCGGGCCACCGGCGCGGTCAGACGCATGGCGTGGAAGGAGCGGGGACCTCCGCTGAGCGCCACCAGGATGCGGGGTCCCTCGCGCTTGATCACCGCCTTGTCCTTTTCCGCCTCCTCGTCCAGGCGCTCCGCCTCGCCCTTGCCCGGCCTGGCGCCCCGCACGGCTGCGCGCAGCAGGACCGGCGTGGTGAAGCTGGTGACGATGGGGATGAGGACGATGGCTGCGTAGAGCGTGGGCGTGAGCACGCCCAGATCCATGCCGATGCGCGCCACCACCAGCTCCATCGATCCGCGCGAGCTCATGCCGATGCCCACCGCCAGCGCGGAGGCCAGGCGCATTCCGCCCAGCCGCGCCCCCAGGCCCGCGCCCACCACCTTGCCCACGATCGCGAGGCCGAGGATGGCGGCGGTGATGCCGGCGGGCGGCAGCGAGAGCGTGGTCACCTTGAGGCCGGTGTAGACGAAGAAGATGGGCGCGAAGACGCCGAGAATGACGCTGTCGAGGGAGTCGAGGGTGGCCTGCCGCACGCGCGGCGAAGAGGTGACCAAGAGGCCGGCGATGAAAGCGCCGAAGACGGCGTGGATGCCCAGCTTCTCGGTCAGCGCCGCCAGCGCGAAGGTGAGCACCACGATGGCGCTGGTGGTGGCGTGCTCCAGGGCGTGGCCGCGCTCGATCCAGCCGATCAGACGCCGCACCAGGGGCCGGCCGATGAAGACCGCTCCGGCCACCACCGCGGCGGTGGCGCCCAGCGGCCGCAGCACGGTGCCGGGCGAGACCGACCCGGAGAGCGCGATGCTGGAGACGATGGAGAGCAGCACCCAGCCCACCGTGTCGTCGGCGATGGAGGCGGCGAGAATGATGGCGCCGACGTCGCGGCGGGTGAGCTTGAGGTCGAGCAGCGTCTTGGCGATCACCTTGACCGCCGAGATGGACATCGCGGTGGCGAGGAAGAGGGCAAACACCGTGCGGTCGCTCCCGCGCGGCAGCAAGGACTGCGGCACCCAGTGCGCGAGGCCGAAGCCGGTGACGAAGGGGAGGAGGATCCCCACGGCGCTGGCGAAGAATGCGGCCCGGCCGAGCATCCTGAGCAGGCGCAGGTCGAGCTCGAGCCCGGTGCGGAGGATGAGGAAGATCATCCCCAGCCAGGAGAGCATCTCGAGGAGGTGTTCCTGGGTCTGGTTGGCGGGAAAGATGGCGTGCTGGGCCGCCGGCCAGAGATGTCCCAGGATTGCCGGTCCCAGCAGGATGCCGGCGAGCAGCTCGCCCAGCACGCTGGGCTGGCCCAGCTTGCGCGCCACGCCGCCGAGCAGGCGGGCGGCCGCCAGCATCAACCCGAACTGCAGCAGGAAAATGAAGACGGCGTGCTCGCTCAGGGCGCGCATTCCGATTCAAGGTAAGGACGGCGGTCCCGTCCGCCCCGGCAAGCCCGGTGGGCTGGCGGGGGTGCTGGCCCTTCACCGCCTGCCGGAAGCTGCCGGAAGTGGTGGGCATTTCGGGCTGCCCACACCCCGGGCAGGCGACTTGCACGGGGGCCGCGATCCTGTTAGATCGCGCCTCCCTTTCCGGGAAGGTTCCGGAATGGGCCCGCAGTTCCGCACCACCATTACGCACACCTCCCGATCGAGGCGGGGTTCCCAGGCTCAAAGCCGGGTCCGCATTCGAGATGACGGAGGTGGAGGAGAAAAAACATGGCAGAGAACGTTGAGACCAGCGCAGCACCTCCCACCACACCGCCGCCGGTTCCCGAAGTCATGCAGCAGGCGATGCAGGCCGCGCACGGCATCACCATGCGCCAGCTGCTGGAGGCCGGCGTGCACTTCGGCCACCAGACCAAGCGGTGGAACCCGAAGATGAAGCCGTACATCTTCGGCGCCCGCAACGGCATCTACATCGTCGATCTGCAGAAGACGGTGCGGTTGGCGCGCGAGGCCTTCAAGTTCGTCAGCGACGTCTGCTCGCGCGGCGCCTCGGTGCTCTTCGTCGGCACCAAGAAGCAGGCGCAGGACGCGGTCATCGAGGAGGCCACCCGCTCCGGCCAGTTCCACGTCACCAATCGTTGGCTGGGCGGAACGCTGACCAACTTCAAGACCATCAAGAGCGGCATCGACAGACTCAAGACGCTGGAGAAGATGTCGACCGACGGCACCTTCGAGAAGCTGCCCAAGAAGGAAGTGGCGCTGCTGCAGAACGAGATGGACAAGCTGAAGAAGAACCTGGGCGGCATCCAGGAGATGTCGCGGCTGCCGGGCTGCCTCTTCGTCATCGACCCGAAGAAGGAGCACATCGCCATCCACGAAGCCACACGGTTGGGCATCCCCATCGTCGGCCTGGTGGACACCAACTGCGATCCCGAAGGCATCGAGTACGTGATCCCGGGCAACGACGACGCCATCCGGTCGATCCGGCTCTTCTGCGGCAAGATCGCGGACGCCGCCATCGAGGGCAAGGCGCGCTACCAGGCGCACCACGCCGGCGAGCCGGCGGAGGCGCAGGCCGAGGAAGGTGACGACCGCGACGCGGCCTCCGAGCGCCGCGGACGGCGCGACGGGCGCGGCGGGCGGCGTGACGGCCGCGGCGGGCGCGGGGGTGGCGAGCGCCGTCCGATGCGGACCGAGGTCGTAGAGGCGGCGCCCGGCCCCATCGTGGAGCACAAGCCCACGCTCGCCGTCGAGGCGGAAGAGGCCGGCGTCGGCAGCCCCAGCACCGCCAGCACCGAAGAGAAGGTCTGAGGAGCGATCCGCACATGGCTGAAGTGACGTCGGCGATGGTGAAGGAACTGCGCGAGAAGACCGGCGCGGGGATGATGGATTGCAAGAAGGCGCTGATCGAGAGCGGCGGCGACCTGGACAAGGCCGTCACCTGGCTGCGCGAGAAGGGTCTCGCCACCGCGGGGAAGAAGGCCGGCCGCAGCGCCACCGAGGGCGCCGTGGGCAGCTACATCCACCTGGGCGGCAAGGTCGGCGTGCTGGTGGAAATCAACTGCGAGACCGACTTCACCGCGCGCAACGAGAAGTTCCAGGCGCTGGTAAAGGACGTCGCCATGCACATCGCCTGGGGCAACCCCCAGTATCTGCGCCGCGAGGACGTGCCGGCCGACGTCATCGACCGCGAGAAGAGCATCATCCGCGCGCAGCTTTTGGAACAGGGCAAGGCGGAGGCGATGCTGGAGAAGATCATCCCCGGGAAGATCGACAAGTTCTACAAGGAGAACTGCCTGCTCGAGCAGGCCTTCTTCAAGGACCCGGACGGCAAACGCACCGTGCAGGACGAGCTGAACGCGGCCATCGCGGTGATCGGCGAGAACATGCAGGTGCGCAGGTACACGCGGTACGTGCTCGGCGAGGGACTTGCCAAGGAGACGAAGGACTTCGCGGCCGAAGTCAGCGCGGCCGTCTCCGGTGGCAAGAAGTAGGTCTTCGCCAGCCGATGGTCAGGCGAGGCCCCGATGCGCGAGCGTCGGGGCCTTCGCGTTTCGGGCAACTGGTGAACCAGCCCGTTTTTCAGGGACTTGGCCGCGGCAGTTGGTTCAGCGGGTGAACCGGCTGTTCAGAATCCAACAGATGGTTCACCCGGCTGAACCGCGCCTGCCGCGATCGAGCTGCGTGATACATACGCGTGCCGATGGATGCCTTCCGCGGCGAGGTCGAAGGGCATTTTCGCGCGCTGCGCGACCGCATCGTGGCCCATCTTCAGCAGCTGGAGGGCCCCTCCGCGCAGTTCCAGCGCACCTCCTGGCAGCGCCCCGGCGGCGGCGGCGGGGAGATGAGCGAGCTGCGCGGCGAGCTCTTCGAGAAGGGCGGCTGCAACTTCTCCGCGGTGCACGGCCCGGCTTTTCCCGCCGCACCGCCGGGGGCCTCGCCGGGCTCCCACGGCGAGGAGATCCGGCCGCCGCAGCAGGCGGAGCTGGCCGGCAAACCCTTCTTCGCCACCGGCGTGTCGTTGGTGATGCACCCGAAGAATCCCTTCGTGCCGGTGGTGCACATGAACGTGCGCTATCTGGAGGTGGGCGACGTTTCCTGGTTCGGCGGGGGAATGGACCTGACCCCGTTCGCGCCGTTTCCCGAAGACACGGAGCACTTCCACGGCGTGCTGCGGGACACCTGCGGTCCAGATCGCTACGCGCGCTTCTCGCAGTGGGCGCGGGAGTACTTCTTCATCGCGCACCGCCACTCCGAACGTGGCGTGGGCGGCGTCTTCTTCGACTACCTGCGCGGCAGGGAACAGTGGGACTTCGCGCGCAAAGTGGGAGATGCTTTCCTCCCCGCCTACGCTCCCCTGGTGGAGCGCCGCCGCGCGACGCCCTGGACCGAGGCAGACCGCGCGGCGCAGCTGCGCTGGCGGGGCCGCTACGTGGAGTTCAACCTGATCTACGACCGCGGCACCATCTTCGGCCTCAAGAGCGGCGGCAATGTGGACGCCATCTTCATGAGCCTCCCGCCGCTGGTGAGCTGGTAGGCCAGGACTCGCCGTTGTGCAGGATCACCCAGCCACGCAAAGGCTGCTGCGCGCGCAGCTTCGCCTCCGCCTCGCCGTCGGCCTCGTCGCCCTGCCGGAAAGTACCGAAATGGATGGGGATGCTGGTGCGCGCCCGCAGCGTGCGCGCCGCGATCACCGCGTCGCGCGCGTCCATGTGCACCGGCGCGAAGAGCGCGCGCGGCAGCCCGGGGGCGATGGGCAAGAGAGCCAGCCGCGGAGCGCCGAAGCGATCGGCGATCTCCTGGAAGTGAGGCCCGTACCCTGTGTCTCCGGCGAAGTAGACGTCCCCGGCGGCGGAGCGAAGCACGAAACCCAGCCAGAGCCGCGCGTTGCCGTCGCACCCGCCGCGCCGGCAGTTGTGCCGCGCCGGCACGCCCCAGACGCGCAGCCCTGCGGCAGGAGTCCACTGCCACCAATCCAGCTCCGTGACGTGCTCCACCCCGAACGACCGCAGCAGCGCGGCCTGCCCCAGCCCGGCCACGATGCGCGGGTGGTGCGCGGCCTGCAGCCGCTGCAGCGTGGGGATGTCCATGTGGTCGTAGTGGTCGTGGCTGATCAAGACCAGGTCGACGGGCGGCAGGTCTTCGAAGCGCAGACCGGGCGGCCGATGGCGCTCGCGGGCGATGTACGGCACCGGCCCGGCGATCTCCCCCCAGATGGGATCGGTGAGGATGTTCACACCGTCCATCTGGATGAGAACGGTCGCATGGTTGACGAAGGTCACGCGCAGTTCCCCCGCGCCGACGCGGTATGGAGGGCGAGGCGCCGGCGGCAGGTCCACGAAGGCCGGCCAACGTCCGGGAAGCCGGCTCGTGCGCCAGGAGATCAGGTCGGAGAACCGCGGCTCTCCGGGCACCTGGTTGTGGAATTGTTCCCCATCGAAGTGGTCGGTGGGGTGTCCGCGCCAGCGCGGCCCGGAGAACTCGCAGCAGCCCGCCGCGAGCAGTGCGATGAGGAACGCGCGCACGCGGCCCCCATGGTACAACGCCGCGCACATGGCCGATCAGCTCGATGAGCTCGCGGCGATCATCGCCGAGAAGGCGCTGCAGCGGCTGCGCGGCGAGCGGCCGCACCCCGCCGCGCACCCGCCCGCGGTCACCCCCGCCGCCGAGCCCAAGGAGTGCAACATCGACGGCTGCTCGCCCTGCGAGGAGAAGCTGATGTGCAGCGCCCGGGAGCTGTACGACGTGGGGACAGCGCGCCTGACGCCCTTGGCCATCCGGACCAGCCGCGACCTGGCGCCGTACATCGATCACACCCTGCTCAAACCCGATGCCACCCGCGACGACCTGATCAAGCTCTGCGACGAGGCGCGCAAGTACGGGTTCGCCACCGTCTGCGTGAACTCGTCCAACGTGCCACTCTGCGCGCGCCTGTTGCAGGGCTCGAGCACCAGGCCCATCGCGGTGGTGGGCTTTCCGCTCGGCGCCGCCACCACCTCTGCCAAGGTGTTCGAGGCGCGCGAGGCCGTCCGCGCCGGCGCGGCCGAGATCGACATGGTGATCAACATCGGCCAGCTCAAGGCCAGGAACTACGCCTACGTGCAGTGCGACATCCGCGAGGTGGTGGCGGCGGCGAAGCCCCGGCCCGTCAAGGTCATCCTCGAGACCGGCGCGCTGACCCGCGACGAGAAGGTGATCGGCTGCGCGCTCTCCAAGGCGGCCGGCGCCGCTTTCGTGAAGACCAGCACCGGCTTCGGTCCCGGCGGCGCCACCGCCGAGGACGTGGCGCTGATGCGGCAGGTGGTGGGCGACGACGTCGGCGTGAAGGCGAGCGGCGGCGTCCGCACCACCGCCGACGCGCAGAAGATGGTGGAGGCCGGCGCGAATCGGCTGGGGGCCAGCGCCAGCGTGGCCATCGTCACCGGCGTCAGCGCTGTCAGCGGCGGAAAATACTGAGCCATGGGACGCTTCGTGGTGGTGGTGATCGATTCCTGCGGCGCGGGCGAGCTGCCCGACGCGGCGGCCTACGGCGACGCGGGGGCGAACACGCTGGCCAACTGCGCGCGCAAGGTCGGCGGCCTCGAGCTACCGGTACTCCAGAGCTGGGGACTGGGCAACGTCACCGCCATCGACGGGTGCCCCCCCGCCGCAAGTCCAAAGGCTGCCTTCGGCCGGATGGCCGAACAATCGCAAGGCAAGGACACCACCACGGGCCACTGGGAGATGATGGGCGTCCTGCTGGAGAAGGGGTTCACCACCTTCCCGCAGGGCTTTCCGCCCCAGTTGCTGGACGAGTGGCTGCGCCTCTCCGGCGCGCCCGGCTACCTGGGCAACAAGACCGCCAGCGGGACGGTGATCCTCGACGAGCTGGGCGAGGAACACCTCAAGACCGGCCATCCGATCGTCTACACCAGCGCGGACAGCGTCTTCCAGATCGCGGCGCACGAGGAGAAGGTGCCGCTGAAGACGCTCTACGCCTGGTGCGAGGCGGCCCGCGCCGTGGGAAAGCCCTATGGGCTCGCGCGGGTGATCGCCCGACCCTTCGTCGGTCCGGGCGCAGGCCAGTTCAAGCGCACCTACAACCGGCACGACTTCTCCCAGCCGCCGCCCAGGGGCACGGTCCTCGATCTGCTCGCGGACAAGGGCGTGCGCACCGTGGGCGTGGGCAAGATCCCGGACATCTACGACAACCACGGCATCGCCGAATCGGTGCACACCGAGGGCAACGCCGACGGACTGCGCAAGACCGCCGACATCCTGGGCACGCTGGACTCGGGGTTCCTCTTCGTCAATCTGGTGGACACCGACATGCTCTACGGCCACCGCCGCGATCCGGGGGGCTACGCCGGCGCGCTGCGCGAGATCGACGCGGCGCTGCCGGGAATCGCCGCCAGGCTGCGCAAGGAAGATCTCCTGGTGCTCACCGCCGACCACGGCAACGATCCCACCTTCCCCGGCACCGATCACACGCGCGAGTACGTGCCGCTGATCGCCCACGCGCCCGGCCGTTCCGGCGCCGACCTGGGCGTGCGCGAGAGCTTCTGCGATCTGGGCGCCACGGTGGCGGAATATTTCGGCGTGCGCGCGCCGCGCGGCAGGAGCTTTCTCGGGGCCATCGGCTGATGGGCGCATCCGACGACCAGAGACCGGTCCTCGAGGCGCTCTTCAAGTTCAGCCACGGCCACCGCGTCCGCTACGACGAAGTGGATGCGCAAGGCATCGTGGGCAACGCCAGCTGGCTCAACCTGCTCCAGCTCGGGCGCATCGAGTACCTGCGCTACATCGGCCTGATGCTGGAGGGCGGCGCGCGCTCGCCGGTGCAGCCGGTGGTGCGGCACGCGTCCGTCGATTACCTGGCGCCGGCGCGCTTCGACGATCCGCTGGCCATCCGCGTGCGCATCGCCCAACTGGGCCTTCGCAGCGCCCGCCTCGAGTACCTGGTGGACAACCTCGAGACCGGGCTGCGGCCGCTGGCCGGCCAGACGGTCATCGTCTGCGTGGAGCTGGCCAACATGCGCAGCATGCCGTGGCCCGAGGTCTGGCGGCAGCGCGTGCGGGAGTTCGAAGGCGAGAACCTGATCGTGGGCCAGGGTTGACCTACCGGCCCTCCGGGTCGTACGGGACGCCGTCCGCCGCCGGCGCCCGGGTCCTGCCGATCCCCAGCGCCAATACCAGCAAAGTGAGCGCGTAGGGCAGGGCGAGGAACACGCCCTCCAGACGTAGATCCGCCGCGTGCAGCGAGAAAGAGAGCTGGCGCTGCGCCGCGTCGGCGGCCGCGAAGAAGAAGGCGGCCCCGGCCGCCCCCAGCGGCGTCCACTTGCCGAACACCATCGCGGCCAGCGCCATGAAGCCCTGGCCGGCCGGCATGCGCGCGTCGAACTGGCCGAGGATGCCCACGGAGAGCACCGCGCCGCCCAGGCCCGCCAGCACGCCGCTGCCCAGCACGCAGGCCGCGCGCAGCGGCAGCACGCGCACGCCCAGCGTGGCGGCGGCTCGTGGGTGCTCGCCCACCGCGCGCACGCGCAGTCCGGCTGGCGCGTAGGAGAGCCAGACATGGAACAGCACCGGCACGATCAGGGCCGCATAGGCCATCGCAGTGTGCCCATAGCGATCGCGCGGCAAGGCGGGAGCCGGCGGGCTCACTCCGGGAGACCCATAGACGGCTTGCAAGAGATACGTGACGAGGCCGAGCGCGACCAGGTTGAGCGCGATGCCGCTCACCACCTGATCGGCGCGGAAGCGCAGGGAGAGCAGCGCGTGCACGCCGGCGGCGGCAGCGCCGGCCAGCCCGCCGCAGAGCAGCCCCAGCCAGGGAGATCCGGTGGAGATGCTCCCCGCCGCCGCGGCGAAAGCGCCGAAGCGCATCATTCCTTCGAGCCCGATGTTCACCACGCCGGCGCGCTCGCTGAGCACGCCTCCGAGGGCGGCGAAGACCAGCGGCGGCGCGAAATCGAGGATCAGGTTCACGGCTGCACCGTGGGAACCGGAGGCGCGCTGGCGGCCGGGGCGCTGCTGCCGCGCAGGCGCGCCAGCAGCGGCTGGAAGATCCGAGGCGCGGCGACCATCAGCACCGCGAGTCCCTGGATCAGCTCGGCGAAGCTGGGGTGGATGCCGACCAGCTGCAGCCGGGTGGCCCCGGCGCGGAGCGCCCCGAAGAAGAGCGCCGCCAGCGTGGTCCCCGCCGCCGTGCCGCCGCCCACCAGCGCCACCGCGATTCCGTCGAACCCGTAACCGGTCCGGAAGACGCCTGGGTATTTGTGCTCGGTGCCGAGGATGAGCAGCGCGCCGGCCAGTCCAGCCAGCGCTCCGGAGAGCGCCATCGCCTCGCAGATGCGGCGGCCGGCGGGGATGCCGCTCGCGTGGGCCGCGTCCCGGCTGGCGCCTACCGCCCGCCATTCGAATCCCCGGCGCGTTCGCGTGAGCAGGAACCAGACGCAGGCCGCGATCAGCAGCGCGAGCGGGAACCCCAGGTCGAGCCGGCTCCCCGGCAGGGGGCGCGGCAGCCAGGCGGCACGCGAGACGGGCTCGGTACCGGCGATGCTGATGGAGGCGCCTCCTCCAGCCGCCGCGAGTGGACCGGCCACCAGCCAGCCATGCACGAGATGGATGGCCACCCAGTTGAGCAGGATGGTGCTGATCACTTCGTGCACGCCGCGGCGCACCTTCAGCCATCCCGGCAGCGCCCCCCAGGCTGCGCCCGCCAGCGCCGCCGCCACGAGGCTGAGCGGAAGCGCGAGCGGGCTGTCGAGGCGCCCCGCCACGGCGGCGGCGAGCCCGCCCCAGATGAGCTGCCCCTCGCCGCCGATGTTGAACAGGCCCACCGTGAACGCCACCGCCACCGAGAGGCCGGTCAGCACCAGCACGGCCGACTTGATGGCCGTCTCACCCAGCGGCCCGGGGCCTCCCAACGCCCCGGAGAGCAGGTCGCCGAATCCGGCCAGCGCATCCCGCCCCGAAGCCGCGATGGCGACGAAGCTGACCAGCAGGGCCAGCGCGATGGCCAGAACCGCCCCCCAGAGCGGATCGCGCGCCGGCGCAAACAGGCGTGCCCGCAGATCAGGCACGCGCCGCCTCCTGGCCCAGCATCATGCGGCCAAGCACGTCGTCGCTGGTGTCCGGAGGCACCTCGCCGGTTGCGGCGCCGTCGAAGAGCACGAGGATGCGATCGCTGACGGCGCGCAGTTCGTCGAGATCGAGGGAGACGACGAGGACGGCGGCGCCGGCATCGCGGGCGGCGCGGAGAGCGCCATGAACGCGCCGGGTGGCGCCGATGTCGAGGCCGCGGGTGGGGTGGACCGCGACGACCAGGCGCGGCGGCGCGCCGCCCAGGAGCTCGCGCGCCGCCACCAGCTTCTGCTGGTTGCCGCCGGACAGGTCGGCGGTGCGGGCGAGTGGATCCTGCGGCCGCACGTCGAAGGCGGAGATCAGGTCGCGCGCCTTCTGCCGCCGCCCCTCGACGTCGATGCGCAGGCCGCGGCTGTAGGGAGGACGGCGGTGGTGGCCGAGGGCGAGGTTCTCCTCGACGCTGAGGGGCAGACAGAGGGCGCGGCGGTGGCGGTCCTCGGGGAGGTGCGCGACGCCCGCGCCGCGGGCGCTGGCCGGGGTGCGAAAGAACGCCGCGTCGCCTGCCAGCGAGACCCCGCCGGAGGCGTCGCGCAGGCCGGTGAGCACCTCCGCCAGCTCGGCCTGGCCGTTGCCGTCCACGCCGGCGACGCCGAGGATCTCGCCGGCGGCGATGTGGAAGGAGAGCCCGCGGAGCGCGGGGCGGCCGCGGGAGGACTGGCAGGAGAGGTCGCGTACTTGGAGAAGCGTGTCGGACTCGCGCGGCGCGCTTCGCGCCGGGCGGGGCCGCGGAGCCCCGATATAAGCGGCGTCGTCGGCGGTGGCCGCTTCCCGCGGCGCTCCCATCACCGCCTCCGCCAGCTGGCCCGCGTCGGTCTGGCCCCGCGGCGTCACCTGCACCAGCTTTCCACGGCGGAGCACGGCGATGCGATCGGCCACCGCCAGCACCTCGCGCAGCTTGTGGGAGATGAAGATCACCGCCCGCCCGTCGGCAGCAAGCGCGCGCGAGGTGCGCACCAGATCGTCGGCCTCGCGCGGCGAGAGCACCGCCGTGGGCTCGTCGAGGATGAGCACCTTGGCCCCGCGCCAGAGCTGCTTGACGATCTCCACCCGTTGCTGCGCCGCCACACCCAGCGACTCCACCTCTGCGTCCACGTCCAGCGAAAGCCCGAACCTCTCCGCGGCCTGGGCCACCTCGCGCCGCGCGCGCCGCCGATCGATGAATCCCAGCAGCCGCGGCTCGCGTCCGAGCACCACGTTTTCCCAGACGCGGAGCGGCCCCACCAACATGAAGTGCTGGTAGACCACGCCGATGCCGGCGTCGATGGCGAAGCGAGGATTGCCCGCGGGCAGATCCTGGCCGAACGCGCGCACCGTTCCGGCGTCCGCCGCGTAGAGTCCGCAGGCCACCGAGATCAGCGTGGACTTGCCGGCGCCGTTCTCGCCCACCAGCGCCAGCACCTCGCCCGGCGCCACCTCCAGGGAGACCCCGTCCACCGCCGCCACCCCGCCGAACCGCTTGACGATGCCGGAGAGCTCCAGCGCCTTCACGGACGGGCCGCCGCGAACTTCGCCAGCTCGTCCATGGTCGCGGGCACTCCCAGGGAGCCGGAGACGATCTGCGCGCGCGCCTTCTCCACTTCCGCGAGCGCGGCTTCGCGCTGCGCCTTGGGCACCAGGTCGCCCACCGGCGAAAGGCCCACGCCGCCTTCCTTCAACCCCATCACCACGTCGCCGCCCGAGAACTTGCCCTCGAGCACGTCCTTCACGGCCAGGTACACCGCCACGTCCACGTGCTTCACCATGCTGGTCAGCACGTTCCTGGGCGCCACGTGGGCCATGTCGCTGTCCACGCCGATGACCAGCCTGCCGGCCTGCTGTGCGGCCTTGATCACGCCCAGGCCGTCGAGCCCCGCCGCCTCGAAGACGATGTCGCAGCCGCGCCCGTAGAGGTCCTGCCCCACCTCCACGCCTTTCTTCTCGTCGTCGAAGGTGCCGGTGTACGCCACCAGGACCTCGGCGCCCGGGTTGACCGCTCGCACTCCCGCGCGGAACCCGGCCTCGAACTTGCGGATGAGCGGCAGCTGCATGCCGCCCACGAAGCCCAGCTTGCCGCTGGTCAGCTTTCCCGCCAGCACGCCGGCGAGGAAGCTTCCCTCGTTCTCGCGAAACACCAGCGCGCGCACGTTGGGTACCACGGTGGGCTTGCCGTGCGCGTCCAGCACCGGGCTGTCGATGAGCAGGAAGCGCGCGTTGGGGTTGCGGGCGGCCACCGCGCGCGTGGCGGGCTCCATCATGAAACCGACGGCGATCACCAGCTCGGATCCCTGATCCACCAGGAGTTGGAGATTGGGCTCGTAGTCCTCCTGCGCCTTGCCGGAGAGCACCAGGGGGGGCGGGATGGGGAGCTTGGGGAAGCCGCGCTCGCGCAGGTCGGCGGGCAGCGCGGCGGCCACCTCCGCGTCGCTGAGCGGCTCGTAGCCACGGGTCGTATAGCGCTGTCCCGCCGCCATGATCTCCAGGCCGCGGAGCGCGCCGTCGTTGAAGGACTGGTCGCCGCGGCCGCCCACGTCGAGCGCCAGCCCGACGGTGTGGGCGGCCTGCTTCCTCTTGCACGCGACGAGCGAGATGCAGATACAGAGCAGAACGCGCGCGAGTTTCATGGCGGCGCACTCTATCAGGGAGACGCGGCGGGAGTTGCGGCGATGGCCGCGCCCGCCGCGCCGGGTCCCTTGACGATGCGGCCGCCCTTCACCACCAGCGACACGCGCTCCACCGCGGCGGGATCTTGCAGCACGTCCCCCGGCACGGCGATGACGTCGGCCAGGTATCCGGGCGCGAGCTTGCCGATGCGGTCCTCCATCTGCAGCAGCTTCGCGTCCACCACCGTGCCGGCCTGTAGCGCCTGCGCGGCCGGCAGGCCGTTCTTCACCATCAGCGTCACCTCGTGCGTGTTGAAGCCGTGGTGCGACACGCCGCTGTCGGTGCCCAAGCCGATGGTCACGCCCATCTTCGCCGCGGCCTGGAAGGTCTTCGCCAGCGAGCCCGCCGCCTCCAGCGCCTTCTGCGCGATGACGGGCGGCAGCTTGTGCTCCTTGGCGCGCCGCTCCACGTCCTCCACCGCCATCAGCGTGGGCACGTACACCACGCCCCGCCGCTTCATCTCCGCCAGCGTGTCCTGCTTGAGGAAGGAGCCGTGCTCGATGGAATCCACGCCGGCGGCGATGGCGATCTTGGCGGCGGCGTCGCCGTGACAGTGGGCCGCGGCCTTCTTCTTCCAGAGATGCGCCTCGTCGACGATGGCGGCCGCCTCGTCGGCGGTGAGTTGCGGCACGTCCACCGGATCGGTGAGCGAGAGCACGCCGCCCGAGACCATGAACTTGATCACGTCGGCGCCATACTTGAGCTGCCAGCGCACGGCGTCGCGGCACTGATCGGCGCCGGCGCAGATGCCCTCGCGCACCCCGCGCGGCGCGATGTGCCAGGGTGGCGCCGGCGAGCCGTCGGCGTGGCCGCCGCGCGAGCCGATGGCGTGCTCCGCCACGACCAGCCGCGGCCCTTCGGCGAAGCCCAGCTCGATGCCGCGCTTGAGCCCGTAGTCGGCCAGCCCGGCGGCTCCCAGCACTCGCGCGGTGGTGATGCCGCCCAGCAGGGTGCGCTTGGCGTACGTGCGCGCGATCAGCGTCTCCTCGGTGGGGAAGGCCATCAGCCGCTCGACGTAGGCCTTGGCGAAGTCGTCCTGCGATTCGCCGGTGATGTGTACGTGGGCGTCGATCAATCCGGGGAGCAACGTCGCGTTGCCTGCGTCGATGACGGGGATCCCTGCCGGCGCCTCGCCGCCCACCTGGGCGATGCGCTCTCCATCCACCACCACCAGGCCCGGCGAGATCAGCGTTCCCCGCTCGGAGTCGAAAAGGTGTGCCGCGCGCAAGACGTACTTCTTCGCGGGCTCGGGCACCACGCCACGCTTGAACACCTGCCCGCCCTTCATCACGAAGGAGACGTGCTCGACGGCGCCGATGTCCCGCAGCGGATCGCCCGGCACCGCGACGATGTCGGCGAGCTTGCCCTTCTCCAGCACGCCCGCGTCCAATCCCAGCAGCTCCGCGTCGACCAACGTGGCGCTCTGCAGCGCCTGCGCCGGCGACATGCCCCACTTCACCAGCCAGGTGAGCTGCTCCGGGTTGGTCTTGCCGTGGAGGCCCACGCCGGCGTCGGTTCCGAAGGCGATGCGCACGCCGGCCTTCTGCGCGTTCTTGATCATCTCCGGCCAGGCCTTCCCCGCCGCCACTGCCTTGGCGACGATGGGCGGCGGGAACTTCTTCTCCAGGCCGGCAGGCGGGCCCTTCGGATCGAAGATCGGCCCCGGCATGAGGAAGACGCCCTTGCGCTTCATCAGGGCAAGCGTGTCCGGCTTGAGGAAGGTGCCGTGCTCGATGGAGTCGACGCCGGCCTGGATGGCCATCTTCGCCGGCGTGTCGCCGTGGCAGTGCGCCGCCGCCTTGCGGCCCCAGGCGTGCGCCTCCTGCACGATGGCGTCCATCTCCGCCTGGCTGAGCTGCGGGTTGTCCACCGGGTCGGCCAGCGAGAGCACGCCGCCCGAGGCCATGAACTTGATCACGCCGGCGCCGTACTTGACCTGCCAGCGCACCGCCGCGCGGCACTCGTCGGGGCCGTTGCAGATGCCGTGCTCCACGCCGTAGGTGGGAACGGTGTCGGGCGGATACGGGTCGAGATCCGCGTGTCCGCCGCGCGAGCCGATGGCGTTGACCGCGATGATCATGCGCGGCCCGGGCACATGGCCCTTGTCGATGGCGTTGCGCAACCCCACGTCGAGGAAGTCGCCGGAGCCCAGATCGCGGGCTGCGGTGAATCCCGCCTCCAGCGTGCGGCGCGCGTACTCCGCCCCATACTGCGCCTGCTCCGCCGGCCAGCGCAGCAGGAGATCCATCGAATCGCGATACCAGCTGGGGCCGGACTCGAAGGTGAGGTGCGTGTGCGCGTCCATCAGGCCGGGCAGGAGCGTCGCGTCTCCCAGGTCGATGAGCTGCGCCCCCGCCGGCGGCTCGCCGCCCACTTGCGTGATGCGCTCGCCGTCCACCACCACGAGAGCGGGTTGGACGATGGCGCCCTTGCGCGCATCGAAGAGGCGCGCGGCCTTGACGGCGACGGGATTGGCAAGCAGCAGCGCGGCGAGCAGGAACATGAAGACCTCCGGTCCGGCGCTCCTATCACACCGGACCGGAGGCTTTCGACTGCGAAGAAGCGCGCCCCTGCTACTTGCGAGGCGCCCCGCCTTCAGGGACTAGTGCGGCGTGTTCTGGTCGCTGGTCCCGTTCGGGTTGGTGCTGTTCGGGTTGTTCGGGTTGGTGGGGCTGGTGCTGTTGGGGTTGGTGGTGCTCGTGTCGCTCGGGTTGGTGCTCGTGCTGCCCGAGGTGCCCATCGATCCCGAGGTCCCGCTGCCGGTGCTGCCCGAAGTGCTCGAGCCGATGTTGCCGGAAGTGCTGCTGCCGGTGCCCAGCCCGCTGCTCGATCCGCTGGTGCCGACCGATGCGTCGCCTGCAGTGGACGAGCCGGTGCCGGACGAGTCGGTGGCCGCGCCGGTGCCGGTCGAGCCGGTGGTGCTGGTGGAGCCGCTGACGCCGCCCGGCGCCGTGGTGGTGCCGGCGGAGCCGCTCATGCCGCCTGGCGCCGTGGCGGTGCCGGTGGCCGACGTGTCAGAGCCTGGCGTCGTGGCCGTGCCATTGGCGCCGGTCGTGCCGGTGGCGCTGCCCGTCCCGGTCCCGGTGCCCGAAGTGCCCGCGGTGCCGGTCGCGCTGCCGGAGCTGCCTGTGCTGCCGCCGCCGGTCTGCGCCATTGCTCCCGAGACCGCCAGCGCTGAGGTCGCCAGGATGGTTGCTGCGAGTTTCCCGATACGCATGAAGTGTTTCCTCCTTGTCTGGCGGGAGGGTGGGCACGGCACGCGCGCCTGTGAACCCGAGGAAATACGTTGAAAGACGAAACGCCGCGGCTAGTCGCGCGCCCGCTCGTACTGCGGGGGCCAGCGCACCTGCACGCCCAGCTGCCTCGCAGCCGCCAGAGGCCAGTAGGGGTCGCGCAGCAGCTGCCGCGCCAGGATCACCACGTCTGCCTGTCCCGAGCGCACGATGTGCGCCGCTTGATCGGCGGAGCGGATCAAACCCACCGCGCCGGTCTTGACGGCGGCCTCCCGGCGGATCCTCTCCGCGAAGGGCGTCTGGTAGCCCGGCCCGAGCGGAATCTTCACGCCGGGCACCAGGCCGCCCGAAGAGCAATCGATCAGGTCCACGCCTTCGCGCGCGAGCCTGCGCGACAGCTCGATCGACTGCTCGATGTCCCAGCCGCCCTCCGCCCAGTCCGTCGCCGAGATGCGCACCCAGAGCGGAAGGCGCTCCGGCCAGCGGGCGCGCACGGCGGCGACCACCTCGAGCAGCGCGCGGATGCGGTTGTCGAACGAACCGCCGTAGGCGTCCGTGCGGCGATTCGAGAGCGGGGAGAGGAATTCGTGCAGCAGGTAGCCGTGCGCGGAATGGATCTCGAGCACGCGGAAGCCGGCCCGCAGGGCGCGCTCGGCGGCCTCGCCGAAGGCTCTCACGATGCGGGCGATGCCCTGGCCGTCCAGCTCTTGCGGGGTTGGATCGTCGGGACGGAAGGGCGCCGGGCTCGGGGCGAGGATCGGTCGAAAGCCGCCTTCCTGGACACCGAGGACGCGGTTTCCCTCCCAGGGACGCTGGGTGGAGGCCTTCCGTCCCGCGTGCGCGAGCTGCATGCCGGCCACGGCACCTTGGGCTTCCACGAAGCGGGCGATGCGCGACAGCTCGGCGACGTGCTCGTCCTTCCAGATCCCCAGGTCCTGCGGCGAGATGCGGCCTTCCGGCGTCACCGCGCTGGCCTCGGTGAAGACCAGCGCCGCGCCGCCCACGGCGCGCGAGCCCAGATGGACGAAGTGCCACTCGTTGGCGAACCCGTCCTCGCTGGAGTACTGGCACATCGGAGAGACGACGATGCGGTTCTTCAGGGCGACGCCGCGGATCTCGAGGGGGTCGAAGAGCATGGCTCGTACGATGCTGCCGCTCGAGCGGCGGTGCTAGAGCAGCTTGCGCAGCTCGTCCGCCGACGTGACCGGGAGCTGGCAGGCTCCGCGCTCGCAGACGTACGCCGTGGGGCGCCCTGCCTGGGTTGGGCGATCCTGCGCCAGGGGCGTGGCAGGCTGGGTTCCTTCCTCGTGCCGGATGAGCACCTGCGAGGGGGCGAAGCGGGGCCGCAGCACGTCGAGCAACTCCACGTCGCTGCCGCCCCGCGGCCGCACCAGCACCGCTTCCCGGGGGCGCGAGTTCACGAAGTCGACGGCCAGGAGCATCTCTCCCAGCGCAGCCGGCGCGCCCGCGAGCAGCGCGCCGAAGCTGCGCAACAGCCGTGCGGCCTGCTCGCCGTACGCGGCCTCTCCGGTAATCGCCGTAAGGCGCAGCAGCGTCAGCGCCGCGACCGAATTGCCGGTGGGCTCCGCGCCGTCGTAAGCCGGCTTCTCGCGCGCCAAGAGCGCCTCGTGGTCGGCGGGCGTGCGGTAGAAGCCGCCGTCGGGGTGCGCGAACCTCTGTTCCAGCGCCGAGTGCAGCTCCCGCGCCGCCGAAAGCCAGCGCCCTTCGCCGGTGGCCTCGAACAGGTCGACCAGACCGGCCGCGAAGAAGGCGTGGTCCTCGAGGAGCCCGGGATGGCGCCCCGTCCGGCGTAGGGTTCCGCCTTCGAAGTGCGATCGCAGCAACGCGTCGGCCGCGACCACGGCGGCCTTTACGTATTCCTCGCGGGCGAAGGCCAGTCCGGCGCGGGCGAAGGCGGAGATCATCAGGCCGTTCCACGAAGTCAGGATCTTGGTGTCGGTCAGCGGCGGCGGGCGGCGGGCCCGGGCCGCGTACAACTTCGGCCGGATGCGCTGGAGGAACTCGAACTCGCCGGCATCGGGCACGCGCGAGAGCGAGAGAACGTTCTTGCCCTCGAAGTTGCCGGATTCCGTGGCCTGCAAGAGCAAGGCAGCGCGGGCGCCCTCCTCCTCGCCCAGCACCTCGCGAAGTTGCCCCACCGTCCAGACGAAGAACGTCCCCTCCTCTCCTTCGGAGTCCGCGTCGGTGGCCGACCAGAAGGCGCCGGAGGCGTCGGTCATCTCACGCGCGACGTAGTCGAGCACCTCGCAGGCGATGCGACGGAAGAACTCGCTCTGTGTGGCCTGCCAGCCCTCCACGTACGCGACCGTGAGCAGCGCGTTGTCGTAGAGCATCTTCTCGAAGTGCGGCACCAGCCACTGCGCGTCGGTGGAGTAGCGGTGGAAGCCGCCGCCCACCTGATCGTAGATGCCGCCCAGCGCCATCTTCTCCAGCGTGAGCCGCGCCATGTTCAGGGGATCTTGATCGCCACTTCGTTTCCACTCGCGGAGCAGGAAACGCACGTTCATGCTGGAGGGGAACTTGGGAGCCCGCTGCACGCCGCCCTCGCGCGGATCGAACACCTGGGCGTAGTAGGCCATCGCGCCGTCGAGGACGTCGGGGCCGGGCGCCGAGGCCGGGGCGTCCGCCGAGAGGCTTTGCTGCACCGCCTGCGCGATCTGCTCGGCCGAATGCGAGGCGCGCGTCCGCTCCTCGCGCCACACCCGGTCCAGCTCGAGCAGGATGGTGCGGAAGCCGAAGCGCGCGCCGCGCTGTCCGTCCTGGGCAGGGAAGTAGGTGCCGCCGAAGAACGGCTTGCGGTCCGGGGTGAGGAAGACGCTCATCGGCCAGCCGCCGTGATGGGTGAGCATCTGCACCGCCTGCATGTAGATGGCGTCCACGTCGGGGCGCTCCTCGCGGTCCACCTTCACCGGCACGAAGCGCTGGTTGAGGATCTCCGCGATCTCAGGCGACTCGAACGACTCCTCCTCCATCACGTGGCACCAGTGGCAGGTGGCGTAGCCCACCGAGAGGAAGACCGGGCGGTCGAGCGCGCGCGCCGCGGCGAACGCCTCCTCGCCCCACGGGCGCCAGTCCACCGGGTTGTGCGCGTGCTGCAAGAGATAGGGCGAGGACTCCAGCGCCAGCCGGTTGGTCCAGCGCGCCGCGCCGCCTTCACGCAGGTGGCGCGTCCGCGGCGGATGGCGGCGGGCCGTCACCGCCCGTTCGAGCTGCGCGGACAACTCCTCCGCGAAGGCCTGCGCTCCGGGTCCGGGCTCGATGGTCACCCGACCGGATCTACGCCTCCCGGGCCAGCGTGGAAACCTGCCCGGGGGCCGAAACGTAGACAAGCCGCCTGCACTTCGGGCACTCGTGCAGGCGGTGCGCCGCGCTCACCTCGGCGCGCTGGAAGCCTTCCGCCGTGTCCGGCGCCTCCACCAGCCAGAGCACCTGGGCGCGGGTTCCGGCCTTGCCGATGGAGAAGACGGCGCCGCAGCGGCACTGCAGATCAGTGGTCATGCGCGGAAGATTGACGCTCCGTTGTCGTTCGGCCACCCTGCCGCCGGCATGCGCGCCTACGATCTCATCCGCAAGAAGCGCGACGGCGGCACGCTCACCCGCGAGGAGCTGCAGTTCCTGGTGCGCGGCGCCGCCGACGGCAGCGTGGCCGACGAGCAGCTCTCGGCGTTCCTGATGGCGGTCTTCTTCCGGGGGATGGACCTGCGCGCGGAGCTGCCTTTCTGGCTGGACGCGATGCTGCACTCCGGCGAGGTGCTGGACCTGTCGCGCATCCCGGGGCGCAAGATCGACAAGCACTCCACCGGCGGCGTGGGCGACAAGATCTCGCTGCCGCTGGCGCCGCTGGTGGCGGTGTGCGGCGTCAAGGTCCCCATGGTCTCGGGCCGCGGCCTGGGCCACACCGGCGGAACGCTGGACAAGCTGGAGAGCATCCCGGGCTTCCGCGTGGATCTTTCCGCCGCGCGCTTCGCGGAGCTGGTGGACCGCCTCGGGCTCTGCCTGATCGGCCAGACCGCGCAGATCGCGCCCGCCGATCGCAAGCTCTATGCGCTGCGCGACGCCACCGCCACGGTGGAGTCGGTGCCGCTCATCGCCTCCAGCATCCTGAGCAAGAAGCTGGCCGAGGGCATCGACGGGCTGGTGCTCGACGTGAAGGTGGGGAAGGGCGCCTTCATGAAGACCCTGGAGGACGCCCGCACGCTGGCCCGCACCATGGTGGAGCTGTGCAGGGCGGTGGGCCGCGACTGCGTGGCGCTGCTCACCGCCATGGAGACGCCGCTGGGATGGGCCGTGGGCAATGCCGTGGAGGTGCGGGAATCGATCGACGTGCTCCGCGGCGGCGGTCCCCCTGACGTCCGTGAGCTGACCCTGCGGCTGGGCGTGGAGATGCTGCTGCTCGGCCGCGCTCCCGGAGTGGACGGCGACGCGCGGCGGGCGCGGGAGCGGCTGGAGGCGGCCATCGCCGACGGCAGCGCGGCGCGGCGGTTCGCCGAGCTGATCGAGGCGCAGGGCGGGGACGCGCGGGTGGTGGACGATCCGGGCCGGCTGCCGCAGCCGCGACGCCGGCGCGAGGTGCGCGCGGACCGCTCGGGCAACCTGGCAGCGTTGGACGCGGAGCTGGTGGGGCTTTCGGCGGTGGAGTTGGGCGCGGGCCGCTCCCGCAAGGAGGACTCGGTGGATCCCGCTGCCGGCCTGCTCCTGCGCAAGCGCGTGGGCGACCCGGTCCGGCAGGGCGAGGTGCTGGCCGAGCTGCATGCGGACAGCGAAGCCCGCCTCGACGCCGGCGAGGCCCGTTTCCGGGCCGCGGTAGCCATCGGCCCGGCCCCCGCCGCAGGCGAACTGGTCATCGAGCGGATCGCGTAGGAGAC
>C688J18823_10000216_pt1 | contig 32719 bp, 30 predicted proteins | sample HopSoiMetagenom1_FD_18823 | JGI IMG/M metagenome (IMG submission 18823) | reverse complement strand
AAAACCCGGTTGCGCTAGAGCGGAACCGGGTCTCATTTGAGAACTACGCGGCACGCTTTAGCGATATTTGTTACGCGCCCGCAAGCTGTGGCTCAAATCGGCGCGAAAGACGAAGTATAGCTAGGCCGCGAGGTTCAAGTCCAGTTGCGGCTGCTCGTCCTCCCCGGAGTCGCGCCCGGCATCGCGCTGAGTCTCGATGGCGCGCAGGTAGTCGGTGGTGATGTCGCCGGTCACGTAGTGGCCGTCGAAGCAGGAAGTCTCGAAGTGGACGAGCTTCGGATTCGTCTGGCGCACGGCGTCGATCAGGTCCTGGAGGTCTTGGTAGATGAGCGCGTCGGCGCCGATCTCGCGGCACACCTCTTCCTCGGTGCGGTGCGCGGCGATCAGCTCCGCGCGTGTCGGCATGTCGATGCCGTACACGTTGGGAAACCGTACCGGCGGCGCCGCCGAGGCGAAGAACACCTTGCGCGCGCCCGAGTCTCTCGCCATTTGCACGATCTCGCGGCTGGTGGTGCCGCGCACGATCGAGTCGTCCACCAGCAGCACGTTCTTGCCGGAGAACTCCATCGCCATGGGGTTGAGCTTCTGGCGCACCGAGCGCTTGCGGATGGCATGCCCCGGCATGATGAACGTACGGCCGATGTAGCGGTTCTTCACGAAACCCTCGCGGTAGGGCACGCCAAGGGCGGTGGCGAGCTGCAGGCCGGAAGGGCGGCTCGAATCGGGGATCGGGATCACCACGTCGATGTCGAGATGCGCGTATTGGCGCCGGATCTTCTGGGACAGCTTCTCACCCATGTTGAGGCGAGCCTCGTACACCGAGGCGCCGTCGATCAGCGAGTCGGGGCGCGCGAGGTAGACGTATTCAAAAATGCAGGGATTGAGGCTCGCGTGCGACACGCACTGCTGGCTATGGAAGCGGCCATCCTCGTCGATGAAGATCGCCTCGCCGGGCGCGATGTCGCGCAGGATGCGAAAACCGAGCGCGTCGAGCGCTACGGATTCGGAGGCCACCATGTACTCGGTACCGGCATCGGTTTCGTTGTAGCCGATCACCGCCGGCCGGATTCCATACGGGTCGCGGAAAGCGAGCACACCGTAGCCGGCGATCATCGCTACCACGGCGTACGCGCCCTTCAGACGGCGATGCACGTTGGTCACCGCCGCGAAGATGGTTTGCGGCTCGAGGTGCAGCTTGACCGACGCCTTCTCGAGCTCGTGGGCGAGGACGTTGACCAGCACCTCGGAGTCGGAGCCGGTGTTGATGTGCCTGAGATCCGTGCGGAACATCTCGTCCTTCAGCTGATCGGCGTTCGTCAGATTGCCGTTATGGCCCAGGACGATGCCGAAGGGCGAGTTGACGTAGAACGGCTGCGCCTCGTTCGCCTTGAAGGCCGAGCCCGCCGTCGGATACCGGCAGTGCGCGATCCCCATGTTGCCGCCCAGGTCGCGCATGTTGCGCGTGCGGAAGACGTCGCGCACCATGCCGGGCGCCTTGTGCATGTGGAACATGTTGTGCTCGGCCGTGACGATGCCGGCGGCGTCCTGGCCACGGTGCTGGAGCAGCAGAAGCCCGTCGTAAAGCAGCTGGTTGACGGGCGATTGCGCGACGATTCCGAGAATCCCGCACATGGGAGAGGATTTCCCCTGTGGTTAAGGGCTAATTATATTTCAAGCGCTGCGCGAAGGCCGGCGGCAGCCACGGCTTCAGTTGTATCACCGTCTGCGCGAGGGAGTAGCCAGTCGCCGACTGCGTCCATGCTTCGCGACGCGGGAGGGACGTCATCCCGGCGACCGTCGCCAGCACGACGACGATCAGCAGCCCGCGCAGCAGCCCGAAGAGCGCGCCCAGCCAGCGGTTCAGGCTGTGCAGTACTGAGACGGTGACAAATTTTGTGATGAGCGCCGCGATGAGCGCCGCGACGACGAGCGCGCCGACGAAAAGCACCACGAATGCGACGATCACGCGCAGCTCGGGCCGCATCACCGCCGGCAGCAGGTCCGACAACGGCGCGGCGAACAGATTCCCGACGAGGAACGCCATGATCCAGCCGGCGAGCGAGAACACCTCGTGCACGAGGCCGCGCCAGGCGCCCCACGCAATCGAGACGACCAGCACCGCGATCACGGTGTAGTCGAGCCAGGTCATCCTGACTTTGCGGTTACCGCGCCGGGCTTGAGGCCGAGCTCCTTCAGCTTGGTGAACGCCTGATCTGCCGCTTCCTTGCTTGCGAATGGCCCGGCGCGCACGCGCGTCAGATTTCCCTGCATGGGCTCAGTGTAGTAAGGCAGCTTCGCGGCGGACAGCCTGGCGATCACGCTTTCGGGGCGCGAGAAGGCCCCGACCTGGATCACGTACTCGTTGACGGGCGCCGCAGGCTCGGCCTTTGCCGCTGCCTCGGACTTGGGCGCTGGCTTGGCCGGCGGCTTCGGCGGCACGAACGCGCCATCATTTTCCTTCGGGATGCGCACTTCCACCGGCGCGACCGTGCTCTTCGGCTCGGGATCGAACACCATCGGCAGCACGATGACGGCGAGCAGGACGAGCGCGACGGCGCCCACCAGCCTCCTGCGTCCCCTGCGTTTCAGCGTTTCGACGTCTTGTTGTTCTTCAGCCATCCCAGCACTTCGCCGACGGTCAGAAAGGAGCCGAACACGACGATCTTATCATTCTCGCCTGCGCGCTCGAGCGCCGCGGCGAACGCTTCAGCGGGCGACGCGAAGCAGTCGCCGGCCACGAATTGAGCGAGTTCTGCCGCGCTCGCGCCGCGCGCGCCCGGCAGCGAAGCGAGGTGCCAGCGCGTGATGCGCGGGCCAAGTACCTGCAGCACGCCGGCAATGTCCTTGTCGCGCAGCATGCCGCACACCGCGATCGTCTCGGGCGCGAAGCCAGACGACGCGAGGTTGTGCGCCAGCACTTGCGCGGCCTGGACGTTATGCGCCACGTCGAGGATGACCTGCGGCTTGCCCGGCAGAACCTGGAAGCGCCCCGGCAACTCCACCTCCGCGAGGCCGCGGCGGATGTCCTGCATGCCAAGCGGCAAAAGCGGGCGCAGGGTGTCGAGCGCGCACATCGCGGCCGAGGCATTGCGAAGCTGCATCGCGCCGCGCAGCGCCGGATGCGCCAAGCCGCCACGCTTGCCGGCGGGCCCCCAGTAACTCCATTGGCTGTCCTGATCGACGTAGCCGAAATCGCGTCCCAGCAGCAGGTGCTTTCCCGGCGCCGACAGGACAGCCGCGGGGGCTTCCGGATCGGCAATCACTGCGGGTCGGCCATCCCGAAAGATGCCCGCTTTCTCGCGTCCGATCGATTCGCGATCGGTGCCGAGGTAGTCGACGTGGTCGATGCCCACGCTGGTCAGCACCGCGCAGTCGGCATCGAGGACGTTCACGGCGTCGAGCCGCCCGCCAAGCCCGACTTCCAGCACGAGTACCTCCACCTTCTGCTGCGCAAAGGCCCAGAGCGCACCGAGCGTGCCGTATTCGAAGTAGGTGAGCTGCGTATCGGCGCGCGCGGCCTCCACCGCGGCGAAAGACGCGGCCAGCAGCTCATCGCTTGCATCGACGCCGGCCACTCGCACGCGCTCGTTGTATTGGAGGAGATGCGGCGAGGTATAGAGACCCGTGCGGTACCCGCCCCAGCGCAGAATCGATTCCAGCATCGCGCAGGTCGATCCTTTGCCGTTCGTGCCGGCAACGGTAATGACCGGGGCCGTGATGCGCACGCCCATGCGAGCCCATACGGCTGTAGCGCGCTCGAGACCGAGCGCAATGGTTTTCGGATGCTGGCGCTCGATGAACTCCAGCCACTCGCCAAGCGTCCTCATCCGCCGACGCTTTCGCGGTAGATCTGCCGCACCGTGTCGATGGTGTCGGCCTCGTCCGGCCGCTTGTCGGGACGATAGCCCTTGACGCGAGCGAAGCGAAGCGCGAGCCCACCGGGATATTGCGAGCTCTCCTGCAGGTCGTTGAACGCGATCTCGACCACCATCTGCGGACGAAGATAAACGGTCCACTGGTCCTGCCCGGTGGCGATCTTCTGGAACTCCTTGGTCTGCCAGTCGAGGAGCGCATCGGTCATGCCCTTGAAGGTCTTGCCGAGCATGACGAACTCTCCGCTCGCCGGGTCGCGCGCGCCCAGATGCAGGTTGGAAAGCCAGCCCTTGCGCCGGCCGTGACCCCATTCGGCGGCAAGCACGACGAGATCGAGGGTGCGCGCGCGCTTCACCTTGAGCCAGCCGGCGCCGCGGCGCCCGGCCTCATAGGGCGCATCCAGCGCCTTCGCCATCACGCCTTCGTGGCCGGCGCCGAGCGCGTCCTCATAGAAGCGCTGCGCTTCCTCCGCGCTCGAGGTGACGAGCGCCGGGGTGCGCAGGTGCGGCGGCAGCATGGTTTCCAGCGCCAGCCGGCGCTCGCGCGTGGGATGGTCGAAGAGGGAGGCGCCATCGGCGTACAGGCAATCGAAGAAGAACACCGACAGCGGCAGGTCGGCGCGGCGCCGTTCGTCTTCCTGCTGGCTGCCGAAGCGGCTCATCGTGACGGGGAACGGATGCGGGCGGCGATCGGAGCGCAGCGCGATCGCCTCGCCGTCGAGAATCAGCTCTTTTGCAGCCACATTCTTGACGGCAGCCACGATTTCCGGAACCCGCGAAGTGACGTCGTTCAGGTTGCGCGTATAGATGCGCACCTCATCGTTCGCCTTGTGCACCTGCACGCGCGCGCCGTCGAGCTTCCATTCCACGAGCGCCGTACCCAGTGTTTCGATGGCGGCCTGCATGCTCTCGGCCGGCTGCGCGAGCATCGGCAGGACGGGCTGCATCAGCTTGATCGAAAAGCGGTCGAGAGCGCTGCCCGAAAGCGCCGCGGCGGCAACGGGAGCAATGGCGCCCGCAAAGGCAACGGCGCGACGCACCTCCGCGCCCGGCAGGCTCGCGGCGCTCGCCACCGCCTCGACCATGATTCCTTCCAGCGCGCCCTGGCGCAGCTCGCCGACCATCAGCCGCACGAGGAAGTCCTGCTCCTCGCCCGTGGCGCGCGCGAAGAGCTCGCGCAGGAGCGCGCTGCGCCTGCCCGCCGAGCCTTTGCCCTTCAGCTGCTTCAGCTGCTCGAATGCCTGGTCGACGTCCGTAATGGTCAACGTCGGCGTCTCGGCCGCCGCCGTGCGGGCCGACTGCAGCGTGGCGAAGCCGACCGAAAGCTTGCCCTGCCGCGTATCACCGCTGAGATAAGGCAGCGCGAGCTCGACCTGCGCCGGCTCGAGCCGGCGCAGGAAATCGGAGAGCGCGGCGATCTTCGCGAGGCGACTGGCGGTGCCGGCGACGCGGACGGAGACGCCGACAAGGTCGGCGAACGCGGTCACGCCGTGGTTTCGGCGGGCAGCCTCAGCATGTGGGAAAGGAGCGCGTGCAGCTTGTCGCGCAGCTGGCGGCGGTCGACGATCATGTCGATGGCGCCCTTCTCGAGCAGGAACTCGGCGCGCTGGAACCCCTCGGGCAGCTTCTGGCGCACGGTCTGCTCGATGACGCGCGGTCCGGCGAAGCCGATCAGCGCCTTCGGCTCGGCGATCACGATGTCGCCGATCATGGCGAAGCTCGCCGACACGCCGCCCATGGTCGGATCCGTCAGGATCGAGATGAAAGGCAGCTTGCGCTCCGCGAGGTCGGTGAGCGCCGCGGTGGTCTTCGCCATCTGCGCAAGCGACAGCGCGCCCTCCTGCATGCGCGCGCCGCCGGAAGCGCAGATGCAGATGAAAGGCAGCTTCTGCTCGATTGCCACGCGCACGCCGCGCACGAAGCGCTCGCCCACCACCGAGCCCATCGAGCCGCCCATGAAATCGAACTCGAACGCCGCGCACACCACGCCCAGCGCCTTGATGGAGCCCTGCATCACCACCAGCGCGTCGCCCTCGGCGGTGGTTTCCTGCGCTTCGGCCAGGCGATCGACGTACTTCTTCTGATCCTTGAATTTCAGCGAATCGACCGGCAGCACTTCCGCACCGATCTCGAAGCGGCCATCCGGGTCGAGCAGCATATCGAGGCGCGGCCGCGCCCCGAAGCGCTCGTGATGGCCGCACTTCGGGCAGACGTTGAGGTTCTTCTCGAGGTCGGTGCTATAGAGGACCGCGTCGCAGGCGGCGCACTTGGTCCACAACCCTTCGGGCACGGTCTTCTTGGCGCCGGTGCCGGTGCGCTGGATCTTCGGGGGAAGGAGCTTCTGAAGCCAACTCATCTGTCGAGCGCCTCCCGGATCGGACGCAGGAAGCTCTTCACCCGCGCCACGGCCTGCTCGGGCGCGCCGGCTTCGATCTCCTGGACGATGCGGCTGCCGATGACGACGGCGTCGGCCGTCTGGGCCACGCGCTTCGCCGACTCGGCGTCGCGGATGCCGAACCCGACGCCGATCGGTAGCTGCGTCGCGGCGCGGATCCGGGGGATATGGCGCGCGACGTCCGAGAGGTCGATGTTCGCCGCGCCGGTCACGCCGCGCAGCGACACGTAATACAAGTAGCCGCTGCCGTTACGGGCGACCTCCTCGATGCGCTCGTGGGTCGAGGTCGGCGCGAGCAGAAAAATGGGATCGATATCGTTCTTCTTGGCAAGCGCCGCAAATTCCTTGCATTCCTCCGGCGGGTAGTCGACCACGATCACACCGTCGACGCCCGCGATCTTCGCCGCGCCGATGAAATTCTCCACGCCCATGGCCTCGATCGGATTGGCGTAGCCCATCAGCACGACCGGCGTCGCACTCTCCGCGCGGCGGAACTCGGTCACCATGCGCAGGACGTCGACAAGGCCGACGCCGTGCTTGAGCGCACGCTCGCCAGCGCGCTGGATCACCGGGCCATCGGCCATCGGGTCGGAAAACGGCACGCCGAGCTCGAGGATGTCGGCGCCCGCCTCGACCAGCGCCCGCATCAGCGGCACGGTCAGCGAGGGATGCGGGTCGCCGGCAGTGATATACGGTATGAGCGCCTTGCGCTTCGCTTTCGCGAGCGACTCGAAGCGGCCCTGGATGCGCGACATCAAAGCTTTTTGCCGGAGCGCTCGGCGACGGTGTGCATGTCCTTGTCGCCGCGGCCCGAGAGGTTGACGAGCAGGACCGCGTCCTTCTTCATCGATGGCGCCATCTTCATCGCGTGCGCCACGGCGTGCGCGGATTCGAGCGCCGGAATGATGCCCTCGGTGCGGCAGAGCTCGTGGAACGCGGCGAGCGCTTCGTCGTCCGTGATGCCGACGTATTCGGCGCGCTTCGAGTCCTTGAGCCAGGCGTGCTCCGGACCGACGCCGGGATAGTCGAGTCCGGCGGAAATCGAATGGGTCTCCGTGATCTGGCCATTGGCGTCCTGCAAGAGATACGTCCGGTTGCCGTGCAACACCCCCGGCTTGCCGGCGCAGAGGGATGCCGCGTGCTTGCCCGTGGAAAGGCCCTCGCCCGCCGCTTCCACGCCAACCAGCCTGACCTTCGCATTCGAGAGGTAGGGGTAGAAGATGCCCATGGCGTTCGAGCCGCCGCCGACGCAGGCAATCACCGCATCGGGCTGGCGCCCGGCGAGCTCCTGCATTTGCCCGATGCTCTCCTCGCCGATCACCGACTGGAAGTCGCGCACCATCATCGGATACGGATGGGGGCCGGCGACGGTGCCGATGATGTAAAACGTGCTGTCAACGTTGGTCACCCAATCGCGCATGGCTTCGTTGAGCGCGTCCTTGAGCGTCTTCGAGCCCGATTCCACCGGCACGACCCTCGCGCCGAGCACGCCCATGCGGTGCACGTTGGCCGCCTGCCGGCGGACGTCCTCGACGCCCATGTACACCACGCACTCCATGCCGTAGCGCGCCGCCACCGTCGCGCTCGCCACGCCGTGCATGCCGGCTCCCGTCTCGGCGATGACACGCTTCTTCCCCATGTTGCGGGCGAGCAGCGCCTGACCGACGGTGTTGTTGATCTTGTGCGCGCCCGTGTGGTTCAGGTCTTCCCGCTTGATGTAGATGCGCGCGCCGCCGCATTTCTCGGTGAGGCGCTTCGCAAAATAGACGGGGCTCGGACGGCCGACGTAATGCTTCAGCTCGTACTTGAATTCCGCCTGGAAGGCCGCGTCGGTGCGCGCGCGCTCGTAGGCGAGGCGCAGCTCCTCGAGCGCGGCGCTCAGCGTCTCGGCGACGAAGATGCCGCCGTAAGGGCCGAAATGGCCCCGCGCATCCGGCAGGTTATAAACGGGCAAGTCATCCATCTGCATTGCGGACCTCCGAGATGAACGCGGCGATCTTCGCCGCGTCCTTGATGCCCTTCGCCGATTCCACGCCGCTCGAGACGTCCACGCCCCACGGGCGGATGTTGCGCACGGCTTCCGCGATATTGTCGCGCTGCAGGCCGCCGGACAGGATCAGGGGCCGCTCGAGGCTGCGCGGCACGAGCGACCAGTCGAACCGCTCGCCGACACCGCCATAGGCTTCGACGAAGCTATCCAGAAGCCACGCTGCGGCTGTCTCGAACGGGCGCAGATATTCTATCAAGTCAAGGCCTTGCCGCACCCGCGCGGCCTTCACGTACGGCACGCCGAACTGCGCGCAGAAGGACGGCATCTCGTCGCCGTGGAACTGCAGCATCGCCGGCTTCACGCGGCCCAGCACCTGCGCCACCTGCGCGGGATCCGGATTCACAAACAGCGCCACCGTCTGCACGAACGGTGGAAGTGCATCCCGAATCTCGACGGCGCGCTCGACGGAAAGGTAGCGCGGGCTCTTCGGATAGAACACCAGGCCTATCGCGTCGGCCCCGGCTTGCGCTGCGGCGCGCGCATCGTCGGGCCGGGTGATGCCACAGATCTTCACGCGCGTTCTCATTGCGCAAGGCCCCACTTGGCGTCGTATTCGATGCGTTCCAGGTACAACCCCTCGGGCGCAAACGTCGGTGCCGCTTTTCTGCGGTCGCGCATCTCCAGTAGCTCGCCGATCCAGCCCGGCGCCTGACGACCGCTGCCGACGTAGACGAGCGAGCCGACGATGTTGCGCACCATGTGTTGCAGGAACGCGTTGGCGCGCAGCACGAAATGAATCTCCTCCTCCAGGCGGTCGATGGCGATGGAATGCATGGTGCGCACCGGTGTCTTGGCCTGGCATTCTGCCGCGCGGAAGGCGGAGAAATCATGCTCGCCGACGAGCACCGCGGCGCCCGTGCGCATCGCTTCGATGTCGAGCGGCGCGTGGTGCCAGCCGACGTACCGTGCCTCGAGCGCCGGGCGCACCGGGCGATTGAGCAGCCGGTAGCGGTACGTGCGCGAAAGCGCGCTGAAGCGCGCGTGGAATTGCGCATCGACCGGCCGCGCCCATCGCACGGCGCTCGATTCTGGCAAGAAGGCNTTCACGCCGCGCACCCAGGCCGTATCGGGCCGCACGGCGACGGTATCGAAGTGGGCGACTTGTGCTCGGGCATGCACGCCGCGATCGGTGCGGCCGGCGGCCGTGATGCTGATCGGCTGGCCGGCAATGGCGGCAAGGCCGCTCTCGAGCACATCCTGCACGGTGCCGCCACCCGGCTGCGTCTGCCAGCCGAGAAAGCGGCTGCCGTCGTATTCCAGTCCTAGCGCAATTCGAGGAATCGCGGCCTAACCGAGCTTGGCGAGCAGCTGCTCCGCGCTGCCGCGCTGCGCGGCGTCGCCGTCCTTCACGACCTCCTTGAGGAGCTCACGCGCGCCGTCCTTGTCGCCCATCTCTTCGTAGGCCTTCGCGAGGTCGAGCTTGGTCGCGACCTCCTGCCACTTCGGATCGCTCGAAGGCTTCGCTGCCATGATGGTGGCGTCGGTGCTGCCCAGATCGAGGCTGATATCCGAAAGGTCGACCTTCGGCGGCTCCGCGTTCTTCGCCTCCGCCGGCTTGTCGATGTCCAGGTTGAGGTCGAAGTCGAGGCCGCCGCTCGCTTCGGCCGCGGGCGCCGGGGCGGCGGCTTTCGCCGGCTCGGCCTTCTTGTCCTCGGCGCCGAGGTCCAGATTGAAATCGAGGCCGCCGGAAGCGTCCTTGTCACCCGCGATCACCGTCTCGTCGGGCTGTGCCGCGGGCGCGGCCGCGTTGAGGTTCTGCGTCGAGCCGATGTTCTGGGTCGATCCGAGGTCGAAATCCAGACCCGCGGGTTGCGGCTTGGCGGAATCGTCGAGCGAGATGTCGGGCGCCGAAGCGGGCGCTTGTCCCGCGCCGCCGAGGTCGAAGTCGAGCATTGGGGCCGCAGCGGCCGGCGCCGGCGCCGCCGCAGGCGCTTGCGCATCGGCAGATGCACCGGCATAGCTGCCATTGGTCGGATCGATCGAGCGGCCGAGGGCAGCGGCCTTTTCCCATTCCGGTCCGGCGCCTTTCGTCAGATTCTTAAGCTTGAGCGCGGCCTGCTCGAAAGCCTTGGTGTCCTTGCGATGCGCATAGATCTCCAGGAGCTTGGCCTGCACCGGGATGCGACTCGCGTCCTTCTGCAGCGCTTCCTTGAGGATTTCCTCGGCCTGCGCATCGCGACCGTACGCCATGTAGACGTCGGCCTCGGCGATCGGATCGACTTCTTCGGCCTCCATGCCGGCGGGCGCAGTGCTCGCGGCTTGCGACACGCTGCCGCCGCTCGGCGGCGGCGCGGTCGGCTCCGCTAGCGACGCGCTACCGGCGCCGCTAGCGGCGGCGGCTCCGAGAACGCTGTCCTGGAACTTGGCTTGCGCGCGCTTCTTTTGGCGCATTTTCCAGATGAAGTACCCGGCGAGCAGGACGACGAGGCCGCCGAGCAGCGCCAGATACAGCGGATTGTCGAGAAACTCGTCGAGCAGGCTCGGCTCGGCCGGCGGCGGCGCTTTCGCGGCCGGTTTAGGTGCCGGCTTTGCAACGGGCTTCGGCGCCTCGGCCGCAGGCTTCGGTGTCTCGGCGGCAGGCTTGGGCGCTTCCGCCGCCGGTTTCGGCGCTTCGACTGCCGGTTTCGGCGCTTCGGCGGCGGGCTTCGGTGCGGGTTTCGGCGCTTCGGCTGGCGGTTTTGGCGCCTCGGCGGCCGGCTTCGGCGCCTCGGGCGCCGGCTTCGTGCCGCCTTTCTTCTCCATCTCGGCGAGCTGCTGGTTGCGCATCGCCAGCAGCTTCTGCTGGTCGGCAACGCTCCTTTCCAATTCCGCAATGCGCGATTGCGCTTCCTGCAGCGCGCGCTGGCGCGCGGCAGCGTCGTCCTCGCGCGCGGCTTGCGAAGGCGCCGCACCCGGCTTGGCGGGCTCGGTCTTCGAAAGACGCAGCTGGTCCGCGGGTGGCGGCGGCTTGGGCGCTTCGGGCTTGGGTTCGATGGCCCCGGCAACTTCGCGGCCCTGTTGACCCGCCTCCGTCGTTGTCGGCACTGCGGCAAGGCGCGCGCGGTACTCGTTGAACTGCGCGTACTGCTCCTTCATCAGCTGATTGGCTTCGGCGCGATCCACGGTGCCCACCGCGTCCGGCTCCGGAATATTGAGGATCTTCCCGGTGCGCACCAGGTTGACGTTGCCGCGGATGAACGCGTCCTCGTTGGCGCGGAAGATCGCGATGAGCATTTGGTTCAGCGTCACGCCCGGCCGCAGGTTCTGCTTGGCGATCGCGCCGAGCGTGTCGCCGCGCTTCACTTCATACGTCGTGGCCGCCGGCTTCTCGGCAGCCGGTTTTTCGGCAGCCAGTTTTTCGGCAGCCGGTTTCTCGGGCGCCGGTTCGGCAGGCGCGGCCGGCGCAGCGGCGGCCGGCGGCGCGGGCTCCGCCGCGGGGGCCGGCGTAGGTTGCGCTTCCGCGGCGGGCGCCGGGGCGACCACCGGTGCAGGCGGTGCCTCGGCGGCGGGTTTTTGCTCCGGCTCGGGTTGCGGCGCGGGCTGTGGCGCAGTAGCCGCCGGCTTTTCCGGCATCGCCGGTTGCGGCGCCTGCGCGATGGACTGCTGGCGGCTGCGGTATTCCGGCGGATCAAGGAGGAACGTGTACTCGCGTACCAGTTTGCCGCTCGCCCACGAAAGCTCGACGAGGAGATCGAGGAAAGGCTCGTTGACTGGCTGCGCGGTGGTGAGGCGCAGCAGCGGGCGCTTGTCGCGCCGCTCGAGGCTGATGCGAAGGCCGTTCAGCGCCGGATTCACCTCGATGCCGGCGGCAGCGAAGGCATCCATCGACCCCAAGCGCGCCGAGAGTTCTTCTTCCTCGCCCGCCTGCAGCGCGACGATCTCTATTTCGGCGAGCAGGGGCTGCCCGAGCGCGGAGAGAACGGTCAGGCGTCCGAGGCCCGCCGCGTTCGCCGCAGCGGAAAGCGCGAAGGCCGCTAGCGCGACGACGATCTTCATCGATGTTCGCAAGATTTCCCTACCCCCGCCGTTTTATTCTTAGCCGGACCAATTAACTTAACATCATGGCCTTACGGCTGCAAATTGAGAGCTTTTCTGGGTTTTAGTGCTTAACCCCGGCATCCAAAAGGATGCGTAGCATGCGCCGCAGGGGCTCGGCTGCTCCCCAAAGCAGCTGGTCTCCGACCGTAAACGCGGTCAGGTAGTCGGCGCCCATCGGTAGTTTCCTCAGCCTGCCGACCGGAACCGATAGCTTGCCACTCACCGCCGCCGGCGTCAGTTCGGCGAGCGATTCTTCGCGCCGGTTCGGGACCACTTTCACCCAGTCGTTCGCCTCGGCGAGCATGCCCTCCACCTCATCGAGCGGCAGCGGCCGCCGCAGCTTGATGGTGAGCGCCTGGCTGTGGCAGCGCATCGCGCCGATGCGCACGCACACGCCATCGATTGGGATCTGATTTCCATTGCGGCCGAGGATCTTGTTGGCCTCGACCTGCGCTTTCCATTCCTCGCGGCTCTGGCCGTTGCCGAGATCCTTGTCGATCCACGGTAGAAGGCTGGCGGCTAGCGGGTAGCCGAAGTTCTCCTTCGGCATCTCGCGCGAGCGAATCGATTCGGTGACGGCGCGGTCGATATCGAGGATCGCCGCGGAAGGATCGCCGAGGAGCGCTTCGGCGTCATCGCCGATGCGCGCCATCTGGCCGACGAGCTCGCGCATGTTCGCGGCGCCGGCGCCCGAAGCCGCCTGGTACGTCATGCTGGTCATCCACTCGACCTCGTCCCTCTGGAAGAGGCCGGCCATCCCCATCAGCATCAGGCTGACCGTGCAGTTGCCGCCTATGAAATCGCGCCGGCCCTCTTTCAGCGCCTGCTTGATGACCGGCATGTTCACCGGGTCTAGGATGATGACCGCCTCGTCGTTCATGCGCAGCGCGCTCGCCGCATCGATCCAGTAGCCCTTCCAGCCTGCCGCGCGCAGCTTCGGATAGATGCCGTTGGTGTAGTCGCCGCCCTGGCAGGAGATGATCACCGGCAGCTTCTTCAGCGCGTCGACGTCGTTCGCATTGGCGACCGGTTCGACGGGCTTGCCGACCTGCGGCGCCTTGCCGCCCGCCTGCGAGGTCGAGAAGAACACCGGTTCGACATGGTCGAAGTCGCGCTCCTCGCGCATGCGCTGCACGAGCACCGATCCCACCATGCCGCGCCACCCGACGATCCCGACTCTCAGCATTCCCATAGTCTATAGAGCGGCCAACACAGCGTCGCCGATTTCCTCGGTTCCCACCTTGCGCGTGCCAGCGGTGTGGATGTCGGCGGTGCGCAATCCATCACGCAGCACTTTGGTCACCGCTTTCTCAACGCGCGTCGCCGCATCCGGCTGAGCGAGCGAGTAGCGCAGCATCATCGCGGCCGAGAGGATCGTGGCCAGCGGATTGGCGNCGCCCTTGCCCGCAATGTCCGGCGCCGACCCGTGGATCGGCTCGTAAAGCCCCTTGCCTTTGGCGTCGAGCGACGCGGAGGGCAGCATGCCGATCGAGCCGGTCAGCATCGAGGCTTCGTCCGAGAGGATGTCGCCGAAGAGATTGCCGGTGACGATGACGTCGAACTGCTTGGGCGTGCGCACGAGCTGCATCGCGCAGTTGTCGACGTACATGTGCGTGAGCTCGATATCGGCATAGGCCTTCGCCTCGTGCGCCACCACCTCACGCCAAAGTTGGGACGTCTCCAGCACATTGGCCTTGTCGACGGAGCAGACGCGTTTTCCCCTTTTGCGCGCGGCGTCGAACGCCACGCGCGCAATGCGGCGAATCTCGCTCTCGCGGTAGCGCATGGTGTCGAAACCTTCACGCTCGCCGTCGGTTTGCCGGATGCCTTTTGGCTCGCCGAAATAGATGTCGCCGGTCAGCTCGCGCACGATCAGGATGTCGAGTCCGGCGACCACTTCGGCCTTCAGCGCCGAGGCGGACGCGAGCTCAGGATGCACCTGCGCGGGCCGCAGGTTGGCGAAGAGGCCGAGCGCCTTGCGCAGGCCAAGGATCGCCTGCTCAGGGCGCTTCGAGCGCTCGAGCTTGTCGTAGCGCGCGTCGCCCACCGCGCCGAAAAGAATCGCGTCGGCGTCCCTGGCCAGCTTCAAAGTTGCAGGCGGCAAGGGATCGCCGGAGGCCTCGTAGCCGGCGCCGCCGACGGGCGCATCCTGCGTCTCCAGCGCGAGCGCAAGTTTGCGCAGTACCTTCTTCGCCTGCGCAATGATCTCCGGCCCGATGCCGTCGCCGGGCAATATGGCGACGCGCATCTAGAAGTACCAGGGGTGACGGGCCTTGCGCTCGCCCTCGAAGGTGCGAATCTTCTCCGCGTGGCGCAGCGTGAGGCCGATCTCGTCGAGCCCGTTCAGCAGGCAGTACTTGCGAAACGGATCGATGTCGAAGCGCATCACCAGCGACTGGTCGCTCGTCGCCACCGTCTGCTGCTCGAGGTCCACCACCAGGCGGAAGCCCGGGAACGCGGCGCACTCGTGGAACAGGCGATCGACCTCGCTCTCCGTGAGGACCAGCGGCAGGAAGCCGTTCTTGAAAGAGTTGGTGAAGAAGATGTCGGCGAAGGACGGCGCGATCACGCAGCGCAAGCCCCAGTCCATCAGTGCCCAGGGCGCATGCTCGCGCGAGGAGCCGCAGCCGAAGTTGCGGCGACCGAGCAGGATCGTGGCGCCTTTGTAGCGCGCTTGATTCAGGGCGAAGCTCGGATCCTTGCGCCACTCGGCGAAAAGCCCTTCGGCGAAGCCCGTGCGCTTGATCGACGCCAGATATTGCTTCGGGATGATCTGGTCGGTGTCGACGTTCGCCCGATCGATCGGAACCACCAGCCCGTTCAGCACGGTGAACTTTTCCATCGCTAGCTCCAGCGTCGAATGTCGACGAAGTGGCCGGCGATCGCGGCCGCGGCCGCCATCACCGGGCTCACGAGATGCGTGCGTCCGCCCGGCCCTTGCCGCCCTTCGAAATTGCGGTTCGAGGTGGAGGCGCAGCGCTCGCCCGACTCCAGGCGATCCGGGTTCATGCCCAGGCACATCGAGCAACCCGGCTCGCGCCATTCGAACCCGGCGTCGCGGAAGATGCGATCGAGCCCCTCCTTCTCGGCCTGCTGCTTCACGAGGCCCGAGCCCGGCACCACCAGGGCGAGCTTCACATTGGACGCCACGCGCTTGCCCTTGACGACGGACGCCGCGGCGCGCAGGTCCTCGATGCGCGAGTTGGTGCAAGAGCCGATGAACACCTTGTCGATGCGGATATCCGTGATCGGCGTGCGCGGCTTGAGTCCCATGTACTGCAGCGCGCGCTCCATGCCCTCGCGCCGCAGGCCGTCCTTTTCCTTGTCCGGGTCCGGAACGCTGTCGTCCACCGGCACGACCATCTCGGGCGAAGTGCCCCACGTGACATGCGGCTTGATCTCGCGCGCGTCCAGCGTCAGTTCCCGGTCGAACTTCGCGCCGGGATCGGTTTTCAGCGTCCGCCAGTACTCGACGGCGAGCTCCCACTCGCGGCCTTGCGGCGCGAACTTGCGCCCCTTCAGGTATTCGATCGTGGTGTCGTCGACCGCGACCATGCCGGCGCGCGCGCCGGCCTCGATCGCCATGTTGCACACCGTCATGCGGCCTTCCATCGACATCGCGCGCATCGTGCTGCCCGCGAACTCGATGGCGTAGCCGGTGCCGCCGGCGGTGCCGATCCGGCCAATGATCGCCAGCACCACGTCCTTCGGCGTCACGCCGCGGCCGAGCGCGCCTTCGACATTGATCCGCAGGTTCTTCATCTTCTTCGTCACCAGGCACTGCGTGGCGAGCACGTGCTCGACCTCCGAAGTGCCGATGCCGTGCGCGAGGCAGCCAAAGGCGCCGTGCGTGCTCGTGTGCGAGTCACCGCAGACTACCGTCATGCCGGGGAGTGTCGCCCCCTGCTCTGGCCCGATGACGTGCACGATGCCCTGGCGCTTGTCCAGGTAGGGGAAGTACACCTTGGCGCCGAACTCCTTCATGTTGGCGTCGAGGGTCTCGATCTGCAGCTTGGCGAACGGATCGCGCACGCCGGCGAGACCGGCTTCCCAGTTGGTGGTCGGGGTGTTGTGGTCGGCGGTAGCGACCACCGAGTCGACGCGCCACGGCTTGCGGCCGGCGGCGCGAAGGCCCTCATAGGCCTGCGCGCTCGTCACCTCGTGGACGAGGTGGCGGTCGATGTAAAGGAGAGCCGTGCCGTCGTCCTCGGTGTGGACGAGGTGACTATCCCAAAGCTTGTCGTAAAGAGTCTGGGCCATTCAGGGTTTCTGCACTGCGGAAACCCTGAATTATGATCTATTTACCCGCGGCTGCGGTGCCTCCGGCCTTCGCCTGCTGGTACAGCGGCATCACCTTCTGGATCTGGTTCTGCAGGTCGGCGATGCGATCGGCGTGGGGCGGGTGCGTGGAGAGCCATTTCGGCGGCTCGCTGCCGCCGAGCTTCTCCATTTTCTGCCAGAGGGCGACGGCGGCCTGCGGGTTGTACCCGGCGCGCGCCGCGAGCTCGACGCCGATATCGTCGGCTTCTTTTTCCATGCCGCGCGACTTGGGCAGCTGCAGCGTCACGTTCGCCACCGCCCCGGCGAGGCTCTGGCCGAGATCGCCTATGCCGAGCAGCGCTCCGGCGAGGCCGATACCGGTCTGCGTGATCGCCTGCTGCGACATCTGCTCGCGCGTGTGCTCGCGCAACGCGTGGCCGATCTCGTGGCCGAGCACCGCGGCAAGCTCGTCGTCGGTCGCCTGCAGCTTGTTGATGAGGCCCGTGTATACGGCGATCTTGCCGCCCGGCATGCACCAGGCGTTCACCTCATCCGTCGTGAGCACGTGCGCTTCCCACGCCCACTTCGGCGCATCCTCGCGGAACGCGGCGGTTTGCGGCGTGAGGCGGCCGATGATGGCCTTGACGCGAGCCACCTGCGCCGCATCCTTGTCGAGCGCGCCTTTCTTCTGCGCGTCGGCCATCATTTGCGCATAGGCCTTCTGGGCCTCGGCATTGACCTCCTCGGAGGACAGCGCCATGCGCTGGTGTCGGTCGACCCCGACGGCGCCGGCCTTGGTGGTATCGACGGATTCGCATCCGGCTGAAACGGCCGCACCGAGCGCGGCCACGATGATTAGTTTGCGGTTCATAGATACCTCTGACAGTTCACAACCCTGCGCGTTTCAGGGGATAGGCAAAAAGGAGGCCTGCCAGTGCCGCCAGGGAGGAGACCGTAAAGGCCAAGGCCGGGCCGCCAAGATCCCACGCCCAGCCAGCGGACACCGCCCCGGCGGCGCCGCCGGCGCCGTAGCCCAGACTGGAAAAGAGCGTCTGCCCGCGCGCCTGCGCGTGCGGAGCGAAGATGCGATGCACGGCTGCGACCGCGGCAGCGTGATACGAACCGAAGGTCGCCGCATGCAGCACCTGCGCGATGAGGAGCAGCGCCAGCCAGTCCGCCGCCCAGCCGATCATCTGGAAACGCGCTACGCCCAGTGCAGCGCTTGCCATCAGGATGGTCGATAGCGATAGACGCCGGAAGAGCGCCGGCAGATAGAAGAACACCACGATCTCCGCCAGCACGCCGAGGGTCCACAGAAAACCGATCAGCGTGCCGCTGTAGCCGAGGTGCTGCAGATGCAGCGTGAAGAACGTATAAAGCGTGCCATGCGAAACGGCCACGAAGAATGCGCTCGTGAATAGCGCCGCCGCCGTCTTGCTCATCGGCACGCGAATCCTGTCCGCTCGCAGATGAACGGGCGGGGTCGGTAGCGTCGCGCCAATGATTGCCGCCGCAACCGCCCACCCTACGACCGCGAGCGGCAGCAGCTGCACCACGCCAGCGTCGAGCGATGCGCCGCCCGCGAGCATTACGGCGATGAAACCCACGGATCCCCATAGGCGGATAGGCCCATAGCGGCCGCTCTGCCCCGCCAGCGCGCCGAGCGTAATCGATTCGACCAGCGGAAGCGCGGCCGCCGAAAACAGCGCGGAAAGGGCGATCAGCCAGGCGATCTCGCCGAAGCCGCTGATGACGGGCAGCAGCGCAAAGCACGCCGCGCCGGTCGCGCATGACAGCACCACGATGGCGCGTTCCGCGCGCGTGCGGTCCGCGATCCATCCCCACGCCGCCGGCGCCACGATGCGCGCGAGCGGCGGCAACGCGAGCACCCACGCGATCTGCGCCGCGTCCAGTCCGCGCGCCGCAAGGTAAGGCGGGAAATAGGCGGTGGTGAGACCCACCCACGCGAAGAAGGCGAAGTAGAACGCGGCGAGCCGAAATGACACGGGCATGCGGCTAAATTAGCATCGCCGCCAGCTTCCATGCCGCGCGCCGCGTTCTACGTCCTTTTCACCGCCTCCGGGTTCGCCGGGCTCATCTACGAATCCATCTGGACGCAGTACCTCAAGCTCTTCCTTGGCCATGCGGCCTACGCGCAATCGCTCGTTCTGGCGGTGTTCATGGGCGGCATGGCGGCGGGCGCCGCGTGGTGCGCGCGCCTGTCGCCGCGACGGGCGCATCCCCTGCTCCTCTACGCGCTGGTCGAGGCGATCGTCGGCGTTGCCGCCATCGCCTTCCATCCCCTGTTTGTCGCCGCGACCGACGCGTCATTTTCGAGCGTGCTGCCTTCGCTCGGCGTGCAATCGCTCGCCCTTGCCTACAAGCTCGCCCTGTCATGCGCGCTGATCCTGCCGCAGTCGGTGCTCCTCGGCATGACCTTTCCCCTGATGAGCGCGGCGCTCGTACGCGCCGAGCCGGCGGCGAGCGGCCAATCCCTTGCCATGCTTTATTTCACCAACAGCCTGGGCGCCGCGGCCGGCGTGCTGACGAGCGGATTCGTGCTGCTCGAGCATTTCGGCCTGCCGGGCACGCTGCGCATCGCGGGCGCCCTCAACCTCGCGATCGCGGCATCGGTGTGGCTCCTCGCGCGGCCCGTGCTGCGCGGTCCGGCTGCCGCGACTGCCGCGCCGCGTGGCGTCGAGTTGCTGGTCGCGGTGGCCTTCTTCACCGGGCTCGCGTCGTTCATCTACGAGATCGTGTGGATCCGGATGCTCTCGCTCGTGCTCGGCGCCTCCACCCACTCGTTCGAGCTGATGCTCGCCGCGTTCATTTTCGGCCTCGCGCTGGGGGGCCTTGCCGTGCGAAGGCGCATCGACGCGCTGGTGGAGCCAGCGCGCCTCCTGGCAGCGGTGCAGATACTGATGGGGCTCGTCGCGCTCGCCACGCTGCCGGTGTACGACTGGACCTTCACGCTCATGGAAACGCTGATGAAGGGGCTCGCGCGCACCGACACAGGCTACGTCCTCTTCAACCTGTCGGGCGGCTTCATCGCTTCGCTTGTGATGCTGCCGGCGACCGTCTGCGCGGGAATGACGCTGCCGCTCATCACCGCCGCAATGCTAAGGCGCGGGCGCGGCGAGGCTGCGATCGGCGAGGTGTACGCAGCCAATACGCTCGGCGCGATCGCGGGCGTGCTGTTCGCCGTCCACATCGGACTGCCTGCGCTCGGCCTCAAGGGAACCCTGCTTGCCGGCGCGGCGATCGATGTCGCGCTCGGCCTCGCCCTCCTTCACTCGCTGCGCGTGCGATGGCGTGTCGCGGCGGCAAGCTGCGCGCTGCTCTTCGTCGTCGTCGCGCTCGGCGCTCAGCTCGACGCGCACAAGATGACCGCGGGCGTCTTCCGCCATGGCGAGCTTGGCTCCTCGAGCGACGCGACGCTGCTCTTCAACAAGGACGGCAAGACGGCCACCGTGCACCTGGTGCGTTATCCGGAGGCCGTCAGCCTGCGCACGAATGGCAAGTCGGACGGCTCGATCAACCTCGACCCGGGGGGCGTGCGCGGCTCCGACGAGATCACCATGGTGCTGACCGCCGCGCTGCCGCTCGCCCTCAAGCCCGACACGAAGAGCGCCGCCGTGATCGGCATCGGCACGGGCCTTACGACGCACACGCTCCTGCAAAGCCTGGACATCGAGCGCGTCGACACCATCGAGATCGAGCCGGCGATGGCCGAGGCCGCGCGCGGCCTTGCGCCGCGCAACAACGCCGCGTTCGCCGATCCGCGCGGCACGATCGTCATCGACGACGCCAAGAGCTACTTCTCGACCGAGCGGCGCCGCTATGACCTCATCATCTCGGAGCCATCGAACCCGTGGGTGAGCGGCGTGGCGAGCCTCTTCACGCGCGAGTTCTACCGGCGCGTGAAGCCGCACCTCAACACCGGCGGCGTGCTCGCGCAGTGGATCCAGCTCTACGAGATCGAGCCGGCACTCGTCGCCACGGTGCTGCGCGCGCTCGGCGAGGAATTCCCGCACTACGCGATCTACGCGCCAAGCGATTACGACCTGCTGATCATGGCGAGCGACGCGCCGCTGCCGAGTGAGCCGCAGGCGCGCATTTTCGAAAGTCCCGGCCTCGCGAAGGAGCTCTGGACGATCCACGTCCTCAGCGCCGGCGACCTCGACGCGCGCTACATCGGCAGCCGGGAAACCCTCGCGCCTCTCTTCGCAAGCTACGGCATGCCGGCGAACTCGGACTACTACCCGGTGCTGGATCTCAACGCGGCGCGCAGCCGGTTCGCCGACCGGTCGGCGGGCGATCTGGTCGCGCTCGGCACGATTGGCGTGCCGCTCCTCGAGCTCCTCGAGCCGCAGAGGCCGCACCGGCCGCCCAACCCCCTCGGCAAAGGCGCGTACAGCTTCGAGCGGCTCGAGCACACGCGCCTCGCCTGGTATGCGCGCAACTATCTCGTCGACGCGCGGCCGCCGGTGCCCGAAGGCATCCCGCGTCAGCTCGAGAAGGACTTGGAGCTCGTCAAGCTGCGCCTGGTGGACTGCCGCGAAGCGCGCGAGCAGGATGTGTGGCTGCACAGCCTGCTGCGCGTCGCGCAGGCGGTGAATCCGTACCTCTCCTGGGACGATCTCACGCCGCTCTGGGCGAAGCTCACGGCAGCGCGCTGCTTCGACACGCTGAAGGACTTCCAGCAGGCGTGGCTGCTGCTATTCCGCGCGGTGGCCGCCCGCGATGCCGCACGCATGGGCACCTTTGCGAGCGCGCTCCTCGGCACGCAGGGCGATCTAGGCAATGAGGCCGGCGACTACTTGCTCCTCGCCGCGATGGCGGGACACCTAGGCACGGGCAACCGGGAAGCGGCGCTGCAAGCGTGGAAGCATCACGGCGAGCGCGGGCGCAGCGCCGCTACCGCGCCTTTCCGGCTTCTGCGGTGTCATGCGCGCGCGACCGACTGCGCGCGGGAGTTTCAGCCCGCGCGTTGAACGAAGCGCACCGCGCAGAGCACGTCGGCGACGGATTGCGCGGCGAGGTGGCCGTCCAGCTTGAGGTGCGCGAGCCCATGCACGAGGGACCAGGCGGCCGCGGCGGCCAGCTCCGGCTTGGGCAGCTCGCCGAATGCTTTTACGAGCGCCTGGTACGTCGCCGACGCGGCTTCGCGCAGGTGATCGTGCTTCGCCAGCGGCAGCGTGCCGCCGAACATCAATCGGAAGCGCTGGGGGTGCTCGAGCGCAAAGCGTACGTACGCCTCGCCCATCTCATTACCGGCGCGATCGCGCATGGCCTGCGCCAGCAGCTCGAAGCCTTCGGCGGCGAGCTCGGCCAGCAGCGCGTCCCGGTCCGCGAAATGCCGGTACGGCGCATTGTGGGAGACCCCGGCCCGGCGTGCCGCGTCCCGCAGGCTGATGCCGGCAGGCCCTTCTTTTTCGAGCATTTTCCCGGCGGCCCGCAGGAGCGCCGGCCGCAGGTTGCCATGGTGGTATGTTGACATTGACTACATTTGTTCGAGCCGTTATGTTGTCGTCGTCAACTTACCAGCACGCCCGCCCTCATGCAACTCCTCGCCCTGCACGCCGCCCTTGCCCTCTTTTGCTTGCTGCTTGGCGCGGCCGTGCTGCTCCGTCGAAAGGGAACCGCGTCGCACAAACTCCTCGGCCGCATTTGGGTGGCGGCGATGGTCGGTGTGGCCGTGTCGTCGTTCTGGATCTTCGAGATCCGGCGCGGCGCCGGGCCCTCGTGGATCCATCTGCTGTCGATCTGGACGCTGATCTCGCTGGCCCTGGCGGTCTGGTTCATCCGCCGTGGCAACGTGCGTGCGCACAAAGCCTTCATGGTCGGCACGTTCCTCGGCTTGGCGGGTGCCGGGCTTGGCGCGATGGCGCCGGGACGCGCCCTCTCGCGGTGGCTATTGGGTGGCAGCGGCCTTTTTTAGCAGTGCCACGATAAAAGCAAGAAGCCTCACGAGCGCGACTTGCGCTTGCCGGCGTACGGATTGCGCCCGGTGCGGAATTCTATGGCGAGCGGCGTACCGACGAGCTCGAAAGCGCTGCGGAAAAAGCCTTCGAGGTAGCGCTTGTAGGAATCCGGCACGCGGTCGAGCGCATTGCCATGGATGATGATGCGCGGCGGGTTGATGCCGCCCTGGTGCGCGTAACGCAGCTTTGGCCGGATCAGGCCGCGCTTGGGCGGGGATTGCTTCTCGATCGCTGCCTGCATCGCGCGCGTCAGCTTCGGCGTCGGGATGCGCGCCATCGCCGAGGCGTGCGCCGCATCGACGGAGCGCATGAGCGGGCCGAGGCCCTTCGCGTCCTTCGCCGAGATGAAGTGGGCTTCGGCGAAGTTGAGGAAGCCGAGCTTCCACTGCACCTCGTTCTTCACGCGCGCGCGAGCTTCCTTGTCCGCCGCGTCCCACTTGTTCACCGCGAGGACCACTGCCCTTCCGCGCTCGAGGATGTAGCCGGCGACGTGCGCGTCCTGCTCGGTGATGCCATCGGCCGCGTCGACGAGCAGCACCGCGACGTTGGCGGCCTCGATCGCTTGCAGGGCCTTGACGATCGAAAAGTACTCGACCGAAGTGCCGGTCTTGCCGCGGCGGCGAACGCCCGCGGTGTCGATCAACGTGTAGCGGCGGCCGGCGCGCTCGAAGGGCACTTCGATCGGATCGCGCGTCGTGCCCGGCTGGTCGAAGGCGATCACGCGCTCCTCGCCGACCAGCGCGTTGATCAGGGTCGACTTGCCGACGTTCGGCCGACCGACGATGGCCACGCGCGGATGCTTCTCGTCCGCCTCGTCGGGCTCCGCCGATTCCGGAAAGGGGGAGAGGACGGCGTCCAGCAACTCGCGCACGCCCTCGCCGTGCGCCGCCGAGATCGCCACGGGCGTGCCGATGCCGAGCTCGTGGAATTCAGCCGCCGCCGTATCGGACTGCATGCCCTCGGCCTTGTTGACGGCAAGCCAGACGTGCTTGTGGCGCCGCAGCCGCTCCGCGATGTCGCGGTCGCCGGGGGTAAGGCCGGCACGCGCGTCGACCACCAGCAGCACCGCATCCGCCTCGGCGATTGCCTGCTCCGCCTGCCGCGCCATCTCGACCAGGATGCCTTCGCCCGCGCGCGGCTCGAAGCCGCCGGTATCGATGGCGATGAAGCGCCGCTCGCCCGAGCGGCCTTCCCCGTAATGCCGGTCGCGGGTCACGCCCGGCAGGTCGTGGACGATCGCGTCCCGGCTGCGAGTGAGGCGGTTAAAGAGGGTGGATTTGCCGACGTTCGGCCGCCCGACCAGGGCGAGGACGGGCTTCACGGTGCGAGCTAGGGACTGAGGGCATAAAGCGCCCCGTTCTGCGTCTCCACGAGCACGCCGCCCGGAATGGCCCGCGGCGCGGCGCGAACCGCGCTGCCGTCGGTTGCATAGCGGGCGACGAACGCGCCGGTCTCGCGCGCGAGAAAGTGCACATAGCCTTCGAGATCGCCCACCGCGACGAGGTCCCCTACGGGCTGCGGGCGCGACAGCTGACGGTGCGCGAGCTTGTCCTGCTTCCACAGCGAGCGCCCGTTGGTGCGGTCGAACGCCTGCACGGCCCCGCGATCGTCGCTCACGAAAGCGTAGCGCGCGTCGACCCCAACGCCGGTGAGCGAGGAAACCTCGCGCGCCCAGAGCTGGCGCCCGCTCGCCGCTTCGTAGCAGGCGACGCGGCCCTGGTACGCGGCCGCGCACACCTCGGCGCCTTGCAGCACCGGGTCGCCGACCACGTCGGTGACGCGCTCGAGCTCGGTGCCGCCTTTGGGTAATGCCACCGTCACCTCCCAGCGCTGGCCACCGTTGGCGAGCGCGATGGCGGCGAGCTTGCCGCCGCCGAAGCCGGCATAGGCATTGTCGGCATCGATCGCGATGCCGGAAGGAGAGCGGATGATGAGTGCGGTCGGCGCGCGCTGATATATCCAGCGCCGCTTGCCGTCGTCCTCGCCAAAGGCGAACACGCGGTTGTCCATGCTGCGCACCAGCACCAGGCCCGCCCCGACGGCCGGCGGCGTGATCACCTCGCTGGAAACGCGCACGCTCCAGCGCTTCTTGCCGGTTTGCGCGTCGAGCGCGACGACCTCGCCCTCCTCGTTCGCGACCGCCACCGTACGGCCGTCGGTCCCGACGCCGGCGGAAAGGGGAATCTCGAGGTTGACGCTCCACAGCGTGCGCCCGCGCGCGATGTCGAACCGGCTCACGGTGCCGTTGCGCGCCGCCGCGAACACGGAGCCATCGGCGAGCGCGGGCGAAAAGAGGAAGCGGTCGGCGCCGCCGACGCTCGCCGACCAGAGCTCGCGCACCCGCGTTTCGTGCTCGAGCCGCGGCAGCTCGGCCGGTTGCGGGCCGGTGGAGCTCGAGCATGCACTGACCAATAGGGCCAGAGCTGCGGCGGCGTAGCGCGTCTTCATCCGCCCAGCGCCTCCAGTCGCATGCGCACGCTCTCGCGGAACGCATTGTTGCCCGAGCCCGCCTTGTCGAGGGCGAGTCGGTAGGCCGCCTTCGCCTCGGCGGGCTGGTTCTTCGCGATCAGCACGTCGCCTTTTGCCGCCGCGTATTCGGCGTCGTAGGCGGCGGCGTGCTTCTCATCCAGGAGCTTCAGTGCTTCGTCGTAAGCCTTCTCGTCCATAAGCACGTTGGCAAGGCGCAGCCGCGCGAGGTCGCGCACGTCATCGGTGCGGCCGTGCTCGAGCACCCATTGCAGCTGCGCCTTGGCGCTCTTCAGGTCGTTGCGGTCGAAGTAGAAGCGCGCCGCGGTCAGCGCCCCCATCGATGCGTACATCGTGCGCGGGAAATTCTCGAGGAGCGCACCGCCGGCATCGCGCAGCGCTTTCGCGTCGCCGGCCTGCGCCGCATGCGCGAGCGTCTCGAAGAGCCCACCGGCCTGCGCAGCCTGGCTGCGCTCGTACCAGCGCCAGCCCTGCCAGCCGGCAAACGCCACGCAGGCCGCGACGATGGCCGCGGTGATCAGCGAGCCAAACTGGTTCCACCACGCCCGCAGTTCGGCGACTTGTTCCTGTTCCTCGAGATCGAGAGCCATCAGCGGGCCTTGTGCATGAGCATGTCTTTTACGTGAGCAGTCACCTGGTCCATCGGCACGTCGGACTCCGACTGCCGCGCCAGATCCTTCACCTTCACCGTGCCGCGCGCGAACTCGTCCGGACCGGCGGTAATGGCGACGCGGAATCCCTTGCGGTTAGCGTACTCGAACTGCTTGCCGATCTTCGCACGCTCGAGGTACACCTCGGTATTGATATCGCGCAGTCGCAAGTCGGCGGCGATCTTGAGATAGCGCTCGAGCGAGGCGGGATCGAGCGTGGTGACCAGCACTTCGGCCGGCGTGCGCTCGAGCGGCTGCAGCAGGTTCGCTTCCTTCAGGCGGGCGAACAGGCGCGAAAGGCCGATCGAGATGCCGACGCCGGGCAGGCGCGTGTTGGTGAAGTAGCTCGCGAGATCGTCGTAGCGCCCGCCGGAGCAGATACTGCCGATGTCCGGATGCGCGAGGAGCGTGGTCTCGTAGATGGTGCCGGTGTAGTAGTCGAGTCCGCGCACTACGCCCAGGTCGATGGCGAAGGCTGCGTCAGGCACGCCGAACTGCCGGATCGCCTCGACGATCCTGCGCAGCTCGTCCAGCCCCTGCGCATACATTTCGTTGGCATAGCCGAGGCCGGCCAGGAATTGCAGCGTCTCGGCGGTTTCCCGCCGCGTAGCGATGGCCGCGTACAGCTCCGCCGCCGAGGCGGCCGACAGGTTCTGCGACTGCAGCTCGGCGAGGATCGCGCCCTTGTCCTCCTTCTCGACCTTATCGAGCGCGCGCAACACCGGGGCTGAGGCTTCCTCCGAGACGTCGAAGTGCCGCAGGATGCCCTTCAGCACCTTCCGGTTGTTGATACGGATGCGGAAATCGCCGATGGCCATCTCGCGAAACACGCTGTAGATGATGCCGGGGATCTCCGCTTCGGCAAGGTAAGAGAGCGACTCGCGGTTGATGATGTCGATGTCGCACTGGTAGAACTCGCGAAAGCGCCCGCGCTTCACCTGCGGGTTCTCGCCGCGCCATACGCGCTGGATCTGATAGCGCCGGAACGGGAAGGCGAGCTCGCGCTCGCGCATCGCGACGTAGCGGGCGAGCGGCACGGTGAGATCGAAGCGCAGCGCGCCCTTGGCCGCGGCCTCGTCGTCCTCGTCGGCCGCGAGGCGCGAAAGCGCATAGATCTCCTTTTCGGCTCCGCCCTTCGAGGTGAGCACCTCGATGCGCTCCGCCGACGGCGTCTCGATCGGCAGGAAGCCGAAGCGCTCGAAGTTGCGGCGAATGAGATCCAGAAGCGCGTTGAACTGCAGCTGCTCCTGCGGCAGAAATTCCTGATCGAAGCCCTTCAGCAGGGCCGGGCGGACTTTACGCACGGGCGTGGGTTATTTCGCTTCGGCGTGAGCCTGGATGCCGTACTTTTCCTGCACGTACCGCTCGACGATCGCCTGGAATTCCTCGGCGATGCGATCGCCTTTCAGCGTCACCGTCTTTTTACCATCCACATACACCGGCGCGACCGGCACTTCGTTGGTGCCGGGCAGGCTGATGCCGATATTGGCGTGCTTGGATTCGCCGGGGCCGTTCACGACGCAACCCATCACGGCGACGCGCATCTCTTCGACGCCGGGGCGCGTCGCGCGCCAGATCGGCATCTGCAGGCGCAGGTACGTCTCGATTTTTTGCGCCAGCTCCTGGAAATAGGTGCTGGTGGTGCGCCCGCAGCCCGGGCACGCGCTCACCATCGGCGTGAAGGCGCGCAGCCCCATGGTCTGCAGGAGCTCCTGCGCGACCTGCACTTCGCGCGTGCGGCTGCCGCCCGGCTCGGGCGTAAGCGAGATGCGAATCGTGTCGCCGATGCCTTCCTGCAGCAGCACGCCCATCGCCGCGCTGGACGCGACGATGCCCTTGGAGCCCATGCCCGCCTCGGTGAGGCCAAGATGCAGCGCATAGTCGCAGCGCCGGGCGAGGTCGCGGTACACCGCGATGAGGTCCTGCACCTGGCTCATCTTGCAGGAGAGCACGATGCGTTCAGCGGGCAGGCCCAGCTCCTCGGCCTGGCGCGCGGACTCGAGCGCGGAACGAATGACGGCTTCGCGCATCACCTCGCCCGCGTCCTTCGGCGATGGAAGGCGCGAGTTGTCGTCCATCAGGCGGGCGAGGAGCTCCTGGTCGAGGCTGCCCCAATTCACGCCGATGCGCACGGGCTTGCCGTACTTGAGCGCGCATTCGATCATCGTCGCGAACTGCTCGTCGCGCTTGGCGCCTTTGCCGACGTTGCCCGGGTTGATGCGGTACTTGGCGAGCGCGCGGGCGCAGTCGGGATGCTGCGCGAGGAGCTTATGGCCGTTGAAATGGAAGTCGCCGACCAGGGGCACACGGCAGCCGACGAGATCCAGGCGCTCGCGGATGCGCGCCACCTGCGCCGCGGCTTCCGGGGTGTTTACCGTGATGCGGACGAGCTCCGAGCCTGCGCGCGCGAGCTCCTCAACCTGCTTGACGGTCGCCTGCACGTCTGCCGTGTCGGTGTTGGTCATCGACTGCACGACGATCGGCGCGCCGCCGCCGATCAGGACGTTGCCGACCTGAACTTGCCGGGACCGGCGTCGGTTCATTGAATAGTGAGGCGGGCCACGCCGGACTTCACATGCGGCGTGAGATCGACGGCGCGGTCGTTGTGAAGCACGTGTACCTGCGCGGGATTGCCGATCACGAGCGTGAGCGGCCCACGCGCGCGCACGACGCGCTCGGCACCCTTCGGATTGAGCGACGACACCAGCATGCGGTCGTTCGCATCCTTGACCTCGATCCAGGCTTCCTCATCGCAACGGATCACCACGCGATTGGACGCGCCGGTGAGCGGCGCCGCCACCTTGGCGGTGGCCACCTTTTCAGCCGCCGGCTTGGCGGGCGCTGGCTTGGGCGCGGGCGCGACGCTCGCCGGCGTGACGGCGACCGTCTCGATGCGCGCAGGCGTCACCTTGGCGGGCGGCGGCTCGACTTTCGGCTCGGGCGTCGCCGCCACCTCGACGAGCTTCGGCTGGCCGCGCGGCGCCGGTGCGGCCGCCTTCGCCGCCTGCGCAGGACGCTTGACTGCCGCGAGCTGATTGGCCTGGCGGTGGTCGCGGTACCACGAGTAAGCGATGCCGCCGGCGAGCACCAGCACGCCGAGCGAAAGCCCGAGGTAGACGAAGGTGGAGCGGCGCGCGTTGTCGGAGAAAGGCACGGGCTGGCTGTAGCGTGCCGCGAGCGTGCCGGCATCCGGCGCGGCGAAGCGTCCGGCGATGCGATCGAGCAGCGGATCGGGCTCGATCTTGAGGAGCCGCGCATAGCTTCGCACCATGCCGCGCGCAAAAGTGCCGCCCGGCAACTGGTCGAAGCGGTCCTGCTCGAGCGCCTCGAGCTGCCGCGGCGCGAATTTGAGCTGCTGCGCCACGTCGGAAATCGATAAGCCGCGCTCTTCTCGCGCGCGCGTGAGCTCCGCTCCGATAGATTCAGTCAAAGGCGCCTCGCCTAATCAAAATTGCCACGCTGCAGGGCTTGGTATTCCGGCGAGCCCGGGAAGCGCCGCCGCAACTGGTTGGCATAGCTCTGCTCCGCCACGCGCTCGCCCGACTTGCGTTCGATCCTCACCGCAAGCCAGAGCGACTCGGGACTGGGCGAAGCGAGCTTCAGATGACGCGAGACGAGCTTGCGCGCGTCCTCCACGTTGCCCTGTCGGTATCGGATCTCGCCGAGCTGCAGGAGCGCGGCCGGATCATCGGCATCGAGCTTGAGGGCGCGCACGAAAAAGTCTTCGGCTTCCTTGCCATTCTTCATGCGCTGGCTACAGATGCCCGCCGCGGTGTACGAGCGCCCCGGCGCGGAGTAGAGCGGATTGCGGATGGCCTGCAGGAAGTAGCCGATCGACTCCTTCTCGCGGCTGCTGTGGCAGAGGAACCAGCCATAGGCATGGTTGATCTCCGGGTCGTGCGGCGCAAGGCGCAGCGCACGCTGGAAGCTCTCCTCGGCCTTGACCGTCTCCTTCAGCTCCGAATAGACCAGGCCGTACATGTTGTACGCCGGCGCGTAATTGTTGTCGGCTGTCGTGGCGAGACGCAGCTCCTCGAGGGCCACCCCCATGTTGCCGCGATCGGCGTACGCGGCAGCGAGCTCCGTGTGCACGCGAGCCCGGTTGCGCGGGTCGCCGACGTCGCCGACCATCGTCCCGGTATCCGGCGTCTCGGGGTTGGAAGCGCAGCCCGTCAGCAGAAGCAATGCGGCGAGGGCGGCGCGCGCGTTCATGCGCGCACTTCCTTCAATCGGTACAGGGCCTGGCGGCGCGTGCGGTCGGCGACATCGCCGGCGAGCTGGCCGCAGGCGGCGGCGATCTCGTCGCCTCGGGTCTTGCGCGTGGTGACGGTGAGACCGGCGCGCTGCACGATCTCGGCGAATCGCCGGATGCGCTCGGGCGAAGAGCGGCCGAATCCGGATGCGGGGAACGGATTGAAGGGAATGAGGTTGAACTTGCAGCGTACGCGCTTCGCGAGCTCGACCAGCTCCTGCGCGTGGTCATCGGAATCGTTGACGCCGTCGAGCATCACGTATTCCATCGTGATGAAGTCGCGCGGCGCTTTTTCCAAATAGCGATTGCATGCCGCCAGCAGTTCCTTCAGCGGGTACTTCTTGTTCACCGGCACCAGCTCGTCGCGCAGGGCATCGTTCGGTGCATGCAGGGAAACCGCGAGCGCCACCGGGCACTCGTCGCGCAGCCGGTCCATGCCCGGGATCACGCCCGAGGTCGAGACCGTCACGCGCCGGCGGGAGAGCCCGTACGCGTTGTCGTCGAGCATCAGGCGCAGGGCCGGAATGACATTGTCGAGATTGAGAAGCGGCTCGCCCATTCCCATCATCACCACGTTCGACACCGGCCGTTCGCCTTCCAGCAAGCGGTTGGCGAGCCAGAGCTGACCGACGATCTCCGCGGTCGAGAGATTGCGGTTGAAGCCCTGCTTGCCGGTGGAGCAGAACGCGCAGTCGAGCACGCAGCCCGCCTGGCTCGACACGCACAGCGTGCCGCGATTCGTTTCGGGGATGAAGACCGCCTCGACAGCATTGCGCTCGTCGACCTTGAGCAGCCACTTGCGCGTGCCGTCCTCGGCGAGGCTGTCGCCCACGATGACCGGCGCGTCGACGCGCGCCACATCCACGAGCTTCTCGCGCAACGCCTTGGCGAGATCGCTCATCTGCCCAAAATCGGTCTCGCCGCGCTGATGGATCCAGCGCAGCACCTGGCGGGCGCGGAACGGCTTCTCGCCCTGCTCAGCGAAGAAGCGCTCGAGTCCTGCCGCGTCCAGTCCGATCAGATTCACCGGCCGAAGACCTCGCAGGCGGGGAAGAAGTAAGCCACTTCGGTGCGCGCGTTTTCCGCGCTGTCGGAGCCATGCACGGCATTCGCGTCGATCGAGTCGGCGAAGTCGGCGCGGATGGTGCCCTTCTCCGCCTTCTTCGGATCGGTGGCGCCCATCAGCTCGCGGTTCTTCGCGATCGCGTTGTCGCCTTCGAGCACCTGCACGAGCACCGGTCCGGACACCATGAAGTCGACGAGGTCCTTGAAGAACGGCCGCTGGCGGTGCACGGCGTAGAAACCTTCGGCTTCGGCCCGCGACAGATGCATCATGCGAGCGGCCACGATGCGCAGGCCGGCTTTCTCAAAGCGAGCGAGGATCTGTCCGACGACGTTTTTCTTCACCGCGTCGGGTTTGACGATCGAAAGGGTGCGCTCCAGCGCCATCCACATGCTCCAGCTATTAGGAAAATTTTGTGCAATTTTAGCAGCTTAGACGCCATTCCGGCACCCATCCGGAGGAATTTTCCGCCGCCGCGAAGCGTTGATCGACGCCGAGCCCGGGCGCCCAAACCAATTCGTCGCCGCGATATAGAAGCGGTAATTTTTTCCGCTGCCATGGCGGCACACCGGCTTCTTGAAAAAGATTCTTCAGCGTGCGCCGCGGCCGGCGCGCATCGGGTTGAAGCCGCTCGCCGCCCGAGCGCAGGCGCACCTGAAGGGCACCGTCTTTCAACCACTTGGGATGGATGCCGGCGCCGCGCGAGCGGGTAAATCGCAGCTCGCCGCCAAGCGCGGGTAGCGCAATCTTTCGCTCGCCCTTCCACGAAACGGACTGGAACGCACCATTGGGGGCGGACTTTTCGACGACGACCGCACCCCGGTACGTGCGCAGCCGCGCGCCATCGTGCTCGATCAGCGTGCCGGGCGCGCCGGAGGTGAGCTGTTTGAGCATCTCCAGGAGCTTGGCTTCACTTGGCGCACGCAGGCCCTGGGCCGACAAAAATTCACGCAGCAGCGCGCGCGCATCAGCATCGCGCCTGGCGAAGTGACCCGCCGCGCGCGCGAGCGCCTCGCGCCAGCGCGGGTAGCGCCGGGCAAGGAGCGGCGCGACGTGCAGGCGGAGGAAATTGCGCGAAAAAGCATCGGAAGCATTGCTCTCGTCCTCGACCCATCCGAGATCGTGGCCGCGCGCGTAGGCGACGATCGACTCGCGCGGCACATCGAGCAGCGGCCGCAGCAACATGCGCCCCTCGAGGGTGCCACGTGCCGGCATCCCGCTAGCGCCGCGCGGCCCGGCGCCGCGCAGCAGGTTCAAGAGCACGGTCTCGGCCTGGTCGTCGAGCTGATGCGCGAGCGCGAGCACCTCGAAAGGGAGCTTGCGCAGCGCGGCGTATCGAGCCTCGCGCGCCGCCGCCTCGGTTTTCTTCTTCAACTGCACACGCCGAACGGCGAGCGGCACGCCGAGGCGCTTGCACAGGGCGCGACACGACCGCGCCCATTGATCGGCATTCGGGCTCAGGCCGTGGTGGACGTGCGCCGCCCGCAGGTCCACGTTCTCCTGGGCGAGCGCGTGCAGCAACACCACGGAATCGACGCCGCCGGAGAGCCCGACGAGAAAACGTTTGCCGCGAAGATCTTCGATCGCTCGCCGGACGGCGGCGGGGACTTCAGCGCTCCTGGGCTTCCTTGAACTTGCCATAGCCCATGAGCCGTTCCAGCCGGCTTTCGACCAGCTCTTTCGGCTTCT
>C688J18823_10000215_pt1 | contig 32773 bp, 26 predicted proteins | sample HopSoiMetagenom1_FD_18823 | JGI IMG/M metagenome (IMG submission 18823) | reverse complement strand
ACGTATGTATGCATGCCTCTATAAATATTTTTTTTTATGTCGTTACCAATTTTTTCTCCGACAGGGATACTATCTCCACAAAACCCGAGAGAAATAGGACCATTCACACGTTTAAAAACAGCGCTTTGAGAATCCCCAAAATTAACCGTTAAGGTACATTTATCTGATAAAGTACTGCTCTCTTTGGTATAGGTGGTTATGGTAATTTCATACGTGTAGCCATTAACATAGGTATAAGTAATTTCACCAGCCCTGTTATGTGTGGCATAGCATCCCAAATAAAGAAATAAGCTAAAAATAATACTTACCGTTTTTTTCATTGTGTTAAATTTTAAACAATGCAAGAATACCTATTTTCCAATTGAAATGAAAAGGAGTTGAAGTCTATTTAGTTTACGGTAGGAATTTACATGCTAAAGGTCTATTGCAACTGTATTTCTCCGATTAGATACGTCTTTGCCATTCCACTAATTTCTACACGATCATTTAAAAGCTTGCAAGTTAAATGTCCTTTACGAGCGGAGAGCTGAATAGCGCTTAATTCATTTTTACCCAATCGATCGGCCCAATACGGTGTAAGTGTGGTGTGTGCCGAACCTGTTACCGGATCTTCATCAATACCTGATTGAGGTGCAAAAAAGCGGGACACAAAATCACTTTTTTCTCCTTTGGCTGTAACAATGATTCCTCTAACATTCCATTTGGAAAGCTCCGGAAAATTAGGTTTAAGATTTTGTATTTGCGCTTCAGAGTTAAATACAAACATATAATCCGTCTTGCCTTTAAATACCTCCAGCGGTTGTTGATCAAATCCTTTTTTTAATTCTTCCGAAACGGTTATTTTTTGCATCGTATCCGATGGAAAATTTAAAGTGAGCAACTCTTTGTTCTTCGTCACCATTAATTTTCCACTTCGTGGCGAAATAAATTGAATTTCATTTCCAGCATGATGCTCATAATTATACAATACATAAGCTGTTGCTAATGTTGCATGCCCGCATAAATCAACCTCTACAGTAGGTGTGAACCAACGTATTTCATAGCTCGCATCTTTTTTCACATAATAAGCTGTTTCTGCAAGGTTATTCTCCATTGCAATTTTTTGAAGTGTTTCATCCGGGAGCCATTTTTCAAGCGGACAAACAGCAGCAGGATTACCCACGAATATACTTTCGGTAAAGGCATCTATTTGATAAATTTTTAGTTTCATGATATTAATTTTAATTAATGTATTCCTTTTAATTGTTTTATTCATTGTCTGTAAAATAATAATTATCTACTTTTTTAATACCCAAAATACCATAATGATATTTAAAAACAAGGTAATGACCCGCTCCTGCATTATTTACATCAAACAAGTGTGCATTATTAAACAATTCATGCTCTAATGAATAATCACGTTGTTTTGCAGTATCCGTAAAAATGCGATATCCATTCGAATACTTCACACTAAATTTTGCTTCATATGTTTTTGATAACGGAATAAAAAAATTAAGCCATAGTAATATGGTTACTGCACTTACACCAAAACCAAAATAGGCATACAAGAAAAAATAAGTACCCGAAAAAATTTTCCGTTCAAAAAAATAACGTTTCTGCAAGAGTCCTATCGTTCCCAAAAAAGCCGCCATCAAAAAATAAATTTGAACAGGAGCCATAAAACGAGCATACGATGCAACAATAGTAGGCAAAAAACAACAGCATCCAAAAAGCATTAAGTTTACAGACCAATGACTATTACTGTATTTGTAGGATGTTTTTACATCAGTGGGTTGAGGAATATTATAGCTATTACCTGTAAAATAACCTTCCGCAATTTCATAATCACGCATTTTATTTCGAATATCCTGATTCAACAAAAATACCAGTGCCTGATAAATTTCCGGTAGCTCCTGCCGGAACTTTTCCGGACTTTCGAAAAAAGCTTCTACACAAACCGCGAAAAATTCTTCCGTATTTGTTTTTGAATAACTTCTTAGGAAGTTGGGTTTTGTACGAAGCAATTCATATTTTTCACGAAGCAATTCTTCCCAATATTCCATCCTGCCTGCAAATACTACATCAAATCGATTTCCCAGGTATAAGGTAAGTTTTAAGGCATGTGTCATTTCATGCAAACCTAAATTCAAATTATCATCTGAAATTTGATAGCCTTCCTGAAATGATTTCCAGGATAAATGCATGTAATGTCCTGAGGTGGCGCCTTTGTATTCCGGACTTCGCTGACTTAGTTGAAAAATATCGGGATGTATTACTATAGTTTCCAGCGACTCTAATTTATAATAGCCTAAACCAAAGGTGAGTTGAATCGCCGAAGCAGAAATCTGCACACGCATCTCCTCTGTTACATCTATAGTGCGACCAATAAATTCTTTGTTAAGCATGAAAACAAAAAGACGATCCACAAATTTTTCTTTGCCTGCTGGAGAAAGGTTTGTGTAATAGGTAATATTTTTAAGATAGTCTTGAACTTCTTCTCGTTCCTGTAACGGAATGAGTTTTTTTCGCAATGGCGATTGATAGACTAATTTTTGCCAAATTTCTTTCCCTGCATATTTAATTATAAGAAATAGGAAAATGGAAAGAATAGGTAGAAATTGCATAACTTATAATGTGATTTGGTAAATATAATGCATTGGCAGAATATGAATAACATTCACAAAAGACAAAAGCGCCTTCACGAGGTAAAAATTACACACGTTTGCTTCTGAATTTAAATAGTTATAATTTAAATAGTTATAAATACAATTTTAAAAGTACGTTAAAAAATTATAATAAATAACCATATTTTTTCAATGTGCTTGTTTGATCATAAAAATTATATGTACTTTTCCCCCATCAAATTTCTTATAAAGTTATTGATCCCCATTATTGAGTGTTATAATTCAATAAGGATTTGAAAAAAATCTAAGTAATTTTTAATTAATTAAAAAAAAACAACTATGAAAAAAATTGTAGTAGCAGTAGCTGTAGTAGCAGCTTTCTCTTTTAGCGCGGTTGCGCAAGAAGCAAAAACACCAGCAGCGGCTCAAAATCACGAACAACATGATCAAAAGAAAGATGAAATTTACCTGAAAGATGGTAAATTAGTTTCTAAAGTAGATGGCAAAGAAACTGCTGTTGAAAAAGACATTACTTTGAAAAACGGTACCGTTGTTATGGCAAATGGAACAGTTAAAACTACTGATGGTAAAACAGTTACTTTGAAAGAAGGAGATGTTGTTAGCACAGAAGGGAAAATCTGGAACAAAAAAGAAATGCATGAGCAAAACAAAGTGATGAAATCTGAAGTTAATAAATAAGAATACAGTTTATTAATAATCAAAAAGACCGCCTCAAAGGGCGGTCTTTTTTTCTTTTCACCTTATGCGAAAGCTTCGTTGAATATATTCTCACACGAAGAACAAACACACAAAATCCTTGCTTCAGCTTCGCGCGTACTTGCGCATTGCAATTTGATAGCAACAATAAAGGCTGCCTATAAGACAACCTTCTTGAGTTTTACAAATTATTGAACTATTCAATTACAATTCTCTTAACAGTATATGTTTTTTCGTTTTCGATTTGTACAAAATACATCCCTGCTTGCAGGTTTGTTTGAATGATTTGTCCGGCTCCTCCCAAAGAGACAGTTGAACGATACAATTCTTGTCCCAACGCATTTTTTACACTCAGTATTGTTTTTGAATTCGAATACGAATTCGATTCAGAGGTAATTGTAAATGTGCCGTTACTTGGATTTGGATAAATGGTAACCGGTATTGAATTGTCCAACTCATTAATTCCTGATGACACTGGTGTAAAACGATACACTTTATCCGCAGGAGGAGCATCTACTATACATAAGGAAGGAACAGTATTAGATGCTGTTGGATTGGAAGCATTACCTGATAACGTTACATAAGTTGTTTGATCCTTAAGCAATCCTACTGTTGGTCCAGCACAATTAGAAATTGGGAAGGTATTTGCATTAACAATAGAAAACGGACCATAATGCATTTCAATGATATTGCTCGTTTCATACAACCAAAGTTGCACGTTTGCAGAATCGAGATCGGTGTCATCGTTCTCAAAATTCGCATCCTTTGTTTGAATTTTCATAATTCTATTCGGGGTAGCACCTGTAACAGCATAAGAAATTGTTGCTCTTCCATTTGCATCTTTCATTTCATTATCGAAGGAATATATTTCATAGCTGCCAAATCCTCCTGCACCATCATAATCAAATCCATCAAAACCACCCATCGCATAAATGATGTTATATGATTTTCCAAAATAGCTAAAGGCGAAAGGCAATTGCAATGTAAACACCGAAAAATCATCCCAGTATTGAGTACTAACTACGGTTGCACCAGTGAGATTGGCATATGTTTGTGTACTTTGACTAAACGTATAGGCTGCCTGTTGTGCCTGTGAAATAGAGCTAAAGCATAGAATAGCAATAAGGGATGTAAGTAATCTTTTTTTCATACAAATAAAAATTTAGTTAAGTTTATAGAAAACAAGTTTACGGGATTATTTTAAACAATCCCAAGCTTTTAATTCTAATTTTCAAGAAGTTAGTTTAAATTATTAATCACCTACACAAAATTATTAACTCCTTTTACTAATTATATCATGGTTGAGTGAATCAGTGAAGACAAAGGCGATTTATAACCTGACTTACCGTTAACTAAAATTATACTACCGTTGAATCAATAACTATAAATTCATATACTAATGGATATAATATGTCGTTTCGGTTTAATTAATGAATCACCGAAACATTTAAAATGAGTTTATGCTTTCGACTGATTAATCCAATTATTAAAACTCATTAAAATAAACTTTGCTGTGGAATGCAACAGCTGAAATAAAATGAAAAATGATAAATTAATGGATGCTTTTAAAGCATTCGAATTAAAAAACCAACAACAGGAAGATTTAAAGGGTGGAACATTAATCGTTTCTTACCAAAGTGGATCAGGTATCAGCGATCTTTATGATACTGAGATTGGAATGGACGTAGTATGCGGTGGTCACGATACTGGGAAGGTCGGATCTGTATATGGAGGATAAGACAAAAGAGGTTACACCAATTTAGGTGTGACCTCTTTCTTTTTGTTGCAATTTAAAAGACGAAACTTAAAACATTGCATTTACATAACTAATCCTTTTCAATATTTTAAATATGGAAGTTAAAAAATTACTGACAGATCAACTGGATAAACTACCAATCCTATACAGAACACTTACTGTAGAAAAAATAAACGACAAAACCAAACTTGATCAACCTGTAAAATATCAATCGGGGCGAAAATTTTTCAAAGCTACTCTTCTACCTTTCAAATTTTAAAAAACATACGTTATGCATTTCAAGCTTTTTTCAAATTGTATTCCTGTAAAAGGAATTACACAATCCATTATCTATGACTTGCAACTATATCGTTTTGAATACATTCCTAATGTATTGTTTGGAATATTACAACTATCTAAAGAAAAATCAATTGAAGAGCTTAAATCTTTTTATAAAAATGAATATGATACTGGTATTGATGGATATTTTAATTATTTAATCACTAAAGAATTTGGTTTTTATACTTCGGAACCTGATTTATATCCTGATCTTGATCTTTCCTGGGAATCCTCTTTTAAAATAACCAATTGTGTACTCCATAATAATTTAAAAATTATTGCAGAATTAAAATTTTCAGTTGAAGTAGATGACCTTACAATAATTCTCGACTCTTTTGACAAAGAAGCTCTTGAATATCTAAAACGAATACAACACATTATTACCTATCAGTCAATTCAATTTTTTATCCGATACAACAATAATATTGCTCATGATCTGCAGCTCATGAGCGAAATCAAAATTCATCCACAACTACTGATTTTTAACTGTCCTGAGGACAAGGAAGAACTAATTGCCGGATTTAAGGTTATGCATGTAAAAGAGGATTTTAATTTATCTCATGACTGCAAGGTTCATTTAAATTACTTTTCATGTAATGTTCCGCATTTCACCGAAGCTCAACAATTCAACACCTACTTCAACAGAAAATTATATATAGACCCTCAGGGAAATTTAAAAAATGCTCCCAATACCCCTATGTCCCATGGAAACATAAAAGATTTGCAGGATCACAACCATTTAATGCTCGCAATTAACAGTTTTGATTTTGTTAAATTGCAGAAGGTAACAAAGGATATGATAGCTGTTTGTAAAGATTGTGAATATCGCTATATGTGCGTAGATGATCGGATTCCTTCAGAAAGTGCTGCTAACACCTGGCATCATAAAAGCGATTGCAATTATAATCCGTATACAACGAAATGGATAAATGAGATTTAACAATCCGTTTTATATTATTTAGCCAACCACTTCGCTACTTCTTTATTTAAGTGATAATTGCAGTTACCTGAAACCTCATCATAAAGCCCTACCGGATTAATTTCCAGAAAAACATACTTAGACTCTTTTGTTTTAATCATATCAATTGAACCTGAATTCAGGTTAAGATGACACATTAGTTCCTTCAACTTCACTTCAATTTCAGGGGGAAGTTTAAATGCAACCATACGTTGCTTTCTCTCACGATTTTTATATCGGTAATCAACAAACTCTCCTTTTAGCTGACTAAAAATTGCTGTAGAATAAAATTTACCGTCTAAATAAAAAATACGCAACTCGATTTCTTTTTTAATGTATTCCTGAAACAGACTCGGAAAGAAGGTGACGGGTAATTCATCAATTATGCCATCTGTTACCAATGAAGTATACATATAGCCTTTGTACTCCGGGTTTAAATTTACAGCTATGGCTTCGGTGATTGGTTTGGTTATAATTGACGCGTGACGTTTTTTAAATGCTATGAGTTCGCTTTTTTGTGTAGATATAATATAATCTGGAATAGATAAGCCAATTTTTTTCGCTGCCTCTAAAACGGATAATTTATCTGGATCCATCAAGTGAAAGCCATTACCCAGTGATTTAATTCCATTCAAGCTTCTATGAATATAATTCAGATAAAAAAAATATTCTTTAGAAAGCGACCCTAGAACTCTGGCATCACCAGAATACTTATCCAATTGATAGGTTTCATATTTACGATACCATATTGACTTAATACTATCCTTTTTTTGTTCGTTTATTGCAAAAGATTTATGATCATCAATATTAGCAATTAACTTTACATCATGGGAACAGCCCTTTAACCAACGGATTACATCCAAAGAAGAAGAATCCATATAGGATCCAAAAATTAATATCATTTAATTCAATGTTTATTTAAAAATTCAATTAATTGTTTTCTATCGACGTCTGTTTTAATTAATTCTCCTGTGTCTGAAAACAGAATACCATAGGGATAACCATCTTGTATAAGATTTATGTTGACTTCGGGATTACTTAATGCCTGTGCACTTTTAATATTATATTTTTTAATAATTTCCTTTAAATCAGGCAAATTGCTCTGATCGAGTAAACCCAAAAATGTCAATTTTGATTTATATTTCTCAGCAATACTATCAAGTACAGGAATTTCTCGAATACAAGGAGGGCAATGCTCCCACCAGATATTTAAGTAGATATATTTTTTATTCGTTATCAATTTTTTTAGATTTAAGCTATCTCCGGAAGAAGACATGACCTTCAGGTCGGGTATTATTTCCAGTTTTTTTACTACAGCTTGTCCTTCTCCTTTATACGATTTTAGTTGAACAGAACTGCCATTTCTATCAATGTTGACAACGGTAAATTTTTGGTTTCCAATTTCCAGTATCATATCTTTTTCTTGTAATGCACTATTCACTGCATTTTTCTCATCGTAAAACAATTCAAAATAATCCTCTCCCTGGGTACCTAAAAATAGCTTGTCAACTCCTGGTTGATTAAAAACACCATCCTGATTTGCATCATAGATGGCCAATGAAAATTTAGTTTTTTTTGTTTCCCAATCTCCAGCCTTTGCAAAATCATTACTTAGTCGAAGTGTATTGTTACCTTTAACATGTTCGCAATCTTCATCTTTGGCATATGCACTAATTGGTATTTTTGCGTATTGCGTAGTATCTTTTTGTAAGAAATAATTAACTCTCCCATTCATATCAGTTATAATAGGCATTTTCAATACACGTCCGTGCATTAAGGTTGCCCCCGATGATGACCTAAAATCATAGGAGTCAGATGTGTAAACGATTGGAGCAGAAGAACTGTAATTAAAAACCAGTATATAATATTGCGTTTTAAAAGAATTGATTTCTGTAGATTTTCGGGTTATCTCACCATATGCTGTATCTGTAGGAATCAAATTTAATTTCGGGAAACCAATCTGGTTCTTCAAGGATGACAAGCATGCTTTATTCAAATCATATAAATTGATCACCGGTTTACACTTTAATTTTGAGTAAAACGTGGGATAAACTATTCGTGTTAAATTAACAGTTATATCGTTTTGACTTGATAATTTTAAACCTGTCAATAAACAAAAAATGAAGACGAGAAAATGTATTGATTTTTTCATTAAATATAGATCGTTATAAGTATTTTTTTGAGGTTGAAATTAATGATAAAATGCTGTTTTAAACGACAATATGAACGAATTAGTATTGATGGATGTTTTTTCCATATTTAACAAAGCAGCTACGTTTGGTTTAACCTGCCTCTGCCCATTAATAAAATCACAAATCCCCCCTTTCACACATTAAATCCCTCCCCGGTTCCATCCTTATCCCATTTCCATTATCTTAGCAACAAATTCTCTCTATGAAATACAAACGCATGCCCATAGAAATCGAATCGCCGGAACAACTGGGATACGATACCATTAATTGCAACCTGGCTGAGAGCTCTGTTCACGATGCTGTTTTCCAGGATTTAAAATTGAATTTGAATGAGCTTGTGTTGGCGTATGGCGACCACTTGGGTAAACCCGAACTACGTGAATTGCTTGCACAACGTTATCCATCCATTACCTCAGACGATATATTAATTACTGCCGGAGCTGCTGCTGCTTTGTTTATTGTAGCTACATCATTACTCCGTAAAGAAGATCATTTAATTGTACTTCGCCCGAATTATGCTACCAATATTGAAACACCCAAAGCTATTGGATGTGAAATTGATTTTATCGACCTGAGTTTTGAAAAAGGATTTGAACTTGATATCAATGATATTGCTGCTCGTATCAAACCAAACACACGTTGTATTAGCATCACGACACCACATAATCCTACTGGTATTGTTATTTCCGAAAAATTATTGCGTAAGCTGATTGCGCTTGCAGAAAAACACGGCTGTTTTTTATTGGTTGATGAAACCTATCGTGATCTGTCTGTTAAGGGCTTACCTCCTATGGCGGCAACTCTTTCTGAACAGGTAATCAGTGTATCATCTGTTTCCAAGGCATTCGGCTTGCCCGGAATACGCATTGGATGGGTGATTACAAAAAATAAAAAAGTGCAAGAAATCTTCTTAGCCGCAAAGGAGCAAATATTTTTATGTAACTCGGTTGTAGATGAGGAGATTGCTTATCAATTTTTAAAACGTCAAGCGGTTTATTTACCGGCAATTCAGCAAAAAATTGCAGCTAATTTTGAAATTTTGGAGCATTGGATGCGGCAACAGCCTTATCTGGAGTGGGTTAAACCCGAAGCCGGTGTCATTTGTTTTCCACGTTTAAAAAAAGAAGTAAAGGTCAATCTGGATGCCTTTTACGATACACTTTATCATGAATACAAAACACTTGTGGGGCCAGGACATTGGTTTGACATGGATAAGCGCTACATGCGTATTGGCTATGGATGGCCAACAACAGCTGCCCTTCAAAATGGCTTGGAAAATATTACCCAAGCCTTAGAGAAACACCTTGTGTAACAATTTCACTACATTGTTAAAACCTTTCAATTAAATCCCTATTTTTGCTTTTCGAACTAAAAAACTTATATGGAACACGACTTTTTCGCACATCCTACAGCCTTAGTTGATGAAGGTTGTAAAATCGGCAAAGGCACTAAAATATGGCACTTCTCGCATATTATGCCTAATTGCACACTTGGTGAAAACTGTAATATTGGCCAAAACGTGGTCATTTCCCCAGAAGTAGTATTGGGCAGAAACGTAAAAGTTCAAAATAACGTATCCATCTACACAGGCGTTACGTGTGATGATGATGTTTTTTTAGGACCATCTATGGTATTTACCAATGTTATCAATCCACGTAGTGCTATTAACCGTAAGTCGGAATACGCAAAAACACATGTTGGCAAAGGAGCTTCTATCGGAGCAAATGCTACCATTGTTTGCGGACACGATATTGGCGAATATGCATTTATTGGTGCAGGAGCCGTAGTTACAAAGAATGTTCCTCCTTACTCGCTTTGGGTTGGTAACCCAGCAAAACAAATGGGATGGATCAGTGAACATGGACATCGTTTGAAATTTGATAACAGTGGCGTTGCTACTTGTGAAGAGAGCAAACAAAAATATAAATTGGATAACAATAAAATAACTAAACTTTAAAAAATATGAGTAATGCAAAGGTTAAATTTGGTGTAGTTGGTCAGGGACATATCGGCAAACGTCACGCTGAGATGATTCGTAGAAATCCAGATGCTGAATTAATTGCTGTATGCGATGTTCTTACCAAAGAACAATTAGGGATTGCTGACATGAAAGAAAAATACTACACCGATGTAGATGAGCTTCTGACAAAGCATCCGGAAATTGAAGTAGTTAACATTTGTACACCAAATGGTTTACATGCGAAGCACTCCTTAGCAGCCATCGAATCGGGCAAAAGCATTGTCTGTGAAAAACCAATGGCGCTTACAAAGGCGGATTGTGAATCCATCATTTTTAAAGCCTTGCAAAAACACAAAACAGTATTTTGTGTGATGCAAAATCGTTTTTCTCCACCATCCATGTGGTTGAAACAAATTGTGGAAGAAAAAATCATCGGTGATATTTACATGGTACAATTAAATTGCTACTGGAACCGTGATGAACGCTATTATAAAAAAGGTAACTGGAAAGGTGATCAAAAGCTGGATGGAGGAACCTTGTTTACACAGTTCTCCCACTTTATTGATATCATGTATTGGTTATTTGGTGATTTAAAAGATATTCAAGCAAAGTTCAACGACTTTAACCACAAGGATCTGACAGATTTTGAAGACAGTGGTTTTGTAAATTTTAATTTCACGGGCGGTGGTATGGGTTCTATTAATTACTCCACTTCTGTTTGGAACAGCAACCTGGAAAGTAGCTTAACCATTATTGGTAGCAAAGGGAGTGTAAAAGTAGGTGGACAGTATATGGATAAAGTAGAAGCATGCAACATCAAAGATTACACGATGCCAGAACTTGCTCCAACCAATCCTGCTAATGACTATGGTGCTTACAAAGGTTCTGCAAACAATCATCACTATATCATTGAAAATGTAATTGATACTATAAAAGGAAAAACCACCATTACTACCAATGCATTGGAAGGTTTGAAAGTTGTGGACATCATCGAACGTATTTATGCATTACGTAAAAAGACGAGAAAAAATTAATAAACCATTATAAATCCGCTGTATATGATTCAGAAAATTAAAAATAAGGAAGCAAAGATTGCATTAATCGGATTGGGATATGTTGGTTTGCCCATTGCCCTGGCTTTTGCTAAAAAAGTAAAAGTAATTGGTTTTGATATCAATGAAGAACGCGTAAAAATGATGCAAAACAAAATCGATCCTTCCCAGGAATTGGAAACAAAAGATTTTGAAGGTTGCGATATTGAATTCACTACATCTATTGACGTATTGAAAACAGCTAATTTTTTTATCGTTGCTGTTCCTACTCCTATTGATGAACATAACCACCCGGATTTAAAACCATTAATAGGCGCTTCTACATCTGTAGGTAAAGCATTAAAAAAAGGTGATTATGTAGTTTATGAATCAACCGTATATCCTGGTTGTACAGAAGAAGATTGCATTCCTATTTTAGAAAAAGTATCAGGATTGAAATTCAAAACTGATTTTAAAGTCGGATACTCTCCAGAACGTATTAATCCAGGTGATAAAGAACATACCATTACAAAAATATTAAAAGTGGTTTCCGGTTGCGATGATGAATCATTGGATGTAATTGCTGAAACTTATAAAATAATTGTGGAGCCTGGTGTTCACAAAGCCTCATCTATTAAAGTTGCGGAAGCTGCAAAAATTATTGAAAACACACAACGTGATGTGAACATTGCGTTAATGAATGAATTATCCATCATCTTTAATCGTATTGGCATCAACACATTTGATGTATTGGAAGCTGCTGGTACAAAATGGAACTTCTTGAAATTTTCACCCGGTTTGGTTGGGGGACATTGCATTGGTGTTGACCCGTACTACCTGACTTACAAAGCAGAAGCATTGGGTTACCATGCACGCGTTATTAATTCCGGTCGTTATGTAAATGACTCCATGGGCTTTTATGTAGCAAAACAAACCGTTAAAAAAATCATTGCTGCGAAAAAAAATCTGACAGAATCACGTATTCTGATCATGGGTGCTACATTTAAAGAAAACGTAAGTGATATTCGTAATTCAAAAGTATCCGATGTTATTAAAGAATTCAAATCCTTTGGTGTACAATTGGATATTGTTGACCCGTATGCTTCTTCTGAAGAATTAAAACACGAATATGGTTTTGAATTAACTCCTAAAGCAGGCAAGAATTATGATGCCGTTGTTGTTTGTGTGAATCACAAAGAATATTTGACGCTTGATGAAGCTTACTATAAATCTATTCTTTCCGAAGGTGGGATTGTGGTGGATGTTAAAGGTATCTTAAAAGGAAAAATTAAAAACCTTTCTTACTGGAGTCTTTAAGCTTACGCTAAAGCTACAGCTTACGAAGTAGGCCTACGCTCTTTGTCAATTATAGCTTTAGCGAAAGTAGGAAGGCTTCGGTTTACGCGGTAAGCCAACGCTAAAAATGATTATACAAAAATGAAAAAAATATTAATTACAGGTGGGGCCGGTTTTATCGGTTCCCACGTTGTTCGTTTATTTGTTAATACCCATCCCGATTATCATATTTTCAATCTTGATAAATTGACCTACGCAGGTAACCTTGTCAATTTAAAAGATATTGAGCACAAACCTAATTATACATTTGTAAAAGGAGATATTACGGATGCTACATTTATTTCCGAATTATTTACACTTCATAATTTTTCAGGCGTTATTCACTTAGCCGCAGAAAGCCATGTGGATAGAAGTATTAGCAATCCAATGGAATTTGTAATGACAAATGTAATTGGAACGGTTAATCTGTTAAACGCCGCTAAAAATGCCTGGAAGGATCAATATGCAGCTCATCGTTTTTACCATGTTTCAACAGATGAAGTATATGGTGCCTTAGGAGAAACAGGAATGTTTACGGAAACAACGGCTTATGATCCACATAGTCCCTACTCCGCTTCTAAAGCAAGCTCTGATCATTTTGTAAGAGCATACCACGATACGTACGGGTTAGATGTTGTTATCTCGAACTGCTCAAATAATTATGGCAGTCACCACTTCCCTGAAAAACTAATTCCATTATCTATTTTCAATATTAAAAACAACAAGCCTATTCCGGTTTATGGTAAAGGTGAAAATATTCGCGATTGGTTATATGTAGAAGATCATGCAAGAGCAATTGACATTATTTATCACAAAGCAAAAACAGGATCAACCTACAATATTGGAGGGCATAATGAATGGACAAACATTGATTTGATCCGATTACTATGCAGAGTAATGGATAAGAAATTAAAGCGCAGTCCTGGTGAATCGGAAAAACTGATCACCTTCGTAAAAGACCGTGCAGGACATGATTTACGCTATGCAATTGATGCAACAAAATTAAAAAACGATTTGGGTTGGATGCCTTCCTTGCAATTTGAAGAAGGTTTGGAAAAAACTGTCGATTGGTATTTAGCCAATGATGAATGGCTTTCCAGTGTAACTTCTGGTGATTATAAAAAATACTATCAGGAACAATACGTAAAAAGATAGTTTTGTTAAAAAATAGTGCTGTAAAATCGCTACGATTCGCTTTTTAACTGTTATTTTTGAATCAATATGTACAAGACTCCTTTTCACACAGTTGATTTATCTTCTAAGAGTTTTTTGGTGACTGGCGGAGCTGGCTTTATTGGTTCTAACATCGTAGAATATCTCTTAACACATAAGGCAAAAAAAATTGTCATTTTAGATAACCTCTCTACAGGTTCTCAACAAAATATTGATTACGTTCTGGATCGCATTTCTGATCAAGAAAGAAAAAACATACAGTTTATCAAAGGGGACATCTGCATCTTGGAAGATTGTCACAAAGCATGCGAAGGAATTGACTATGTATTCCATCAGGCAGCACTTGGTTCTGTACCACGTTCCATAAAAAATCCAATAGCCACTCATCTTGTCAATTCAACCGGTTTTATCAATTTGCTTATTGCTGCACGCGATGCAAAAATAAAACGTGTTGTTTACGCAAGCTCCTCTTCTGTATATGGTGATAGTGTACAACTTCCCAAAATAGAAGAAATAATCGGTAACCCACTTTCTCCATACGCTGTTTCAAAAGTTACCAATGAATTGTATGGTAAAGTTTTCGCTGAGACCTATAAAATGGAAATAATCGGGCTGCGTTATTTTAATGTTTTTGGCCCACGTCAAAATCCGTTAGGAGAATATGCAGCCGCTATTCCGCAATTTATAAGCTCCCTGTTAAAAAATAAGGCACCGGAAATAAATGGAGACGGAACGCAAACGAGAGATTTTACATTTGTTTCAAATGCGGTGCAAGCAAATATCAAAGCAATGTTTGTAAACAATGCGGATACAAATGGAGACATTTTCAATATCGCTGTTGGAGAACGCATTTCTTTAAACGATTTAATTACTGTTTTGCAAAAGCTTGCTGGTACTCAGCTTCAACAAGTGTATGGCGAAACGAGGGCTGGTGATGTAAAAGATTCACTCGCAGATATTTCAAAGGCAAAGAAAATTTTAAACTATCATCCTCAAGTTAAAATCGAAGACGGTTTAAAGTATACACTGGCCTGGTTCAAAAAGCAAGCGGTCACTGAGAATTATTGATATTTTGTAAGTACTTTTGTTTTCGAAATGGGTTTACTAAATTTTTTCAAAAAGAAAAATATCCTTTTAGATACTCCTGTTGATCTTTCGGTCTTAGGCAGTGATATCCATTCCCATTTTATTCCCGGCATTGATGATGGTTCTAAAACCATTGAAGAAAGTGTTGAGATGATTACAGAGATGTACAACCTCGGTTATAAAAAAGTAATTACCTCTCCTCATATCATGGGTGACTTTTATAGGAATACCCCTGAAATTATTTTATCGGGTTTGGAAAATGTCAGAGCTGCATTAAAACAAGCCAATATACCTATTGTTGTAGAGGCTGCAGCTGAATACTATCTTGATTTTGATCTGGAAAGAAAACTGGATGAAGGAGAGCTGTTGACCTTTGGAAATAAAAATCTATTATTTGAAGTGTCCTACATGAATGCTCCTGAAAATTTATTGCATTTTATATTTAAACTCCAAACAATGGGTTATATTCCTGTATTGGCACATCCTGAACGTTATAATTTCTGGCACAATGATTTTGCTAAATACCAGGACCTTGTTGAAAAAGGTGTAAAACTGCAATTAAATATTAATTCCCTTACAGGTTATTATTCCTTGGCAACAAAGAAAATAGCGGAACAATTGATTGATAATAATATGATCTCCTACCTGGGAACAGATTGTCACCACATGGGACACATCAATCTAATAAAAAATGTGGTCAGGGAGCCACATTTAAAAAAACTAATTGAAAGTGGAAAACTATTAAACAATACACTCTAAGATAGGTTGAATTTGTTGAGCTAATTAAAATTATGAATGCTTAAAAAATATTTGGATAAAATAAAAACAGAAGCTGGTTGCGATGAGGCTGGTCGTGGTTGTCTTGCGGGTCCTGTATTTGCTGCTGCTGTTATGCTACCCAAAAAATTCAAAAATGAACTTTTGAATGATTCCAAAAAATTAACTGACAAACAACGTAAATACCTTCGTCCCTTAATTGAAGATCAAGCCATCACACATGCCGTTGGGCAGGTAAGTGTTGAAGAAATCGATAAAATAAATATCCTGAATGCCTCTTTTTTAGCGATGCACCGTGCACTTGATCAATTAAAAATAATTCCGGAAAGCTTACTTATTGACGGAAACAGGTTCAACAAATACAAAGATATTCCCCATACATGTGTGATTGAAGGAGATGGAAAATTTTTAAGCATTGCTGCTGCATCCATACTTGCAAAAACATACCGAGATGATTACATGGATGAGCTGCACCTTCAATTTCCCCATTATGAATGGTGCACGAACAGAGCTTACGCTACAGAAAAGCACCGTTTAGCCCTAGAAATACACGGTCCTTGCGAGCATCATAGAAAAAGTTTTCGTTTATTACCAATTCAAACAGAGCTTATATTTGATGTAATAACCATACAAGAGGACATTCATTTATCTGAGTTAGAAAATACTTAGCTATTGCTTTAACATCCGGTATTCGTTAATTTCGCTAAATGAATGTCTCTCTTAAATTGTTTACCAGAATATGTTAAAAAAAATTCTTTTAGGATTAACCATAGTCATTTGCATTGTTGCAGGAGTATATTGGTTTACCTACATGAAAGAAATAAAAACTCCGGTAAGTAGTGGGTTAAATGCTATTCCTTTGGATGCAGCGTTAATATTTGAAAGCAAACAAGCTGTCAACGCCTGGGGTAAACTTGCTACAAGCAACTTATGGCAGGAATTTGTTGGCTCAGCCACAGGAAATAAGTTGAACCATCAAATTCATTACATCGATTCACTTTTTCGACATGCCCCCGCCATTGCTCAGCTTCTGATCAATCAATCCGTATTTATTTCTGCACACAATTCCGGAACCAGCTCTTTTGATTTTTTATTTGTATACAGCTTACCCAATTTAAGCCACCAATCAACTGTTACTGAGTTCATCAAAAACATCAATAACAACAAAGAACCTAACAGCCGTTCCTATGACGATGCCGAAATAAAAACCATCTACCCCAAAAATAAAGACTCGCTTAGCTTCGCTTTTTTAAATGGTATACTACTGATGAGTACGAACGAAGTTTTAGTCGAAGATGCTATTCGTCAGCTTAAATCCGGAATTTCATTTTCAAAAGATAAAAATTTCAATAAGGTAATTTCCACAGCAGGTAAAAACGTAGATGGTAATATTTATCTCAACTACAGGAAATTCCCTTCCCTGTTAAACAATTTTATTAGCCTTCCACTTCAGGAAGATGCGAAGGATCTAAACGGCTTTGCAGATTATTCGGGCTGGGACGTTACCATAAAACCAAACGCACTTCTTTTTAGCGGATTTACACAAGCCAATGACTCTAGTAACAGCTTTTTGAATTTATTCAGCAAACAGGACCCTCAGGAAATTGAAGTCAGCAAGATTATTCCTTCTAAAACAGCACTCCTTTTTTTTATTGGTTTGAGTGATGTAAAAGCATTTCACCGCAAGTACAAAAACTATTTGAACTTTAAACACCGCTCACAAGCCTATGAACAATTCACATCGGAAATCAACAAAAAATACAAAGTTAATATTGAGCGTAGCTTTCTCGATTGGATAAACAAAGAAATGGCATTTGTTATTACGGAGCCTAACTCAGCCAACATGAATGATAACAGTTATGCAGTGTTTCATGCTTCCAATATTAAAGAAGCAGTGACAACACTAAATGCATTAACTGATTCTATTTGTAAGAAAAATTCAGAAAAAAAAGATACTGCTCATGTTGGTGATTACATCATCACACACATTAACCAGGATAATATAGTGCCTGAACTATTTGGTTGGCAATTCAGAGCCATTACCAAAAACTATTTTACGACTGTTGATGATTATGTGGTTATTGCTAACTCCGCTGCAGCCCTCAAAACTTTTATTCTCGATTTCGAGCGCAATAAAACATTGGAAAAAGATAAAAGCTATCGCTCTTTCATGGAAAATGTTTCGACAGATGCTACCATTTTAATGTATGCTTCTGTCTCTCGTTTAACAGGCAGTGTACACACTATTTTGAACGAAGAATTGGCTTCAGACGCCGAAAACCAACAAGAGCGTTTGCAAAAATTTGATAAAATTGGTTTTCAATTTTCTACTGACAAAGGATTATTTTATAGCAGCGCTTGCATCAGCTTTAATGCAAAAAATGGAAATGAATTGAAAGCGGAATGGGAAACAAAAATTGACACCTCTTTTTCCTTCAAACCGTTTTTGGTCAATAATTACCGATCCAATGCAAAGGATGTTTTTATTCAAGATGAGTTGAAAAAATTATTCTTGATCAACAATGAGGGGAAAATAAGTTGGAAGAAACAAATCTATGACCCTATTCTGGGTACCATATTTCAACCTGTTGCATCAAAAAATCCAAAAATGCAATTGCTCTTTAATACCAAAAACTATTTATACAAACTGGATGAAAACGGAAGAGATGCCAAAGGATTTCCTATAAAACTTAAAACACAGGCAAGCAATCCTATTAATATGGTAACCTATGAAAAAAATGGAGAGCCTCGTATTTTTGTTGCTTTTGACGATAAAACGGTTCGCTGTCTGAATATACTAGGCGATGAAATAGACGGTTTTAAGCGCTTAAAAACAAACAACCCGGTTATCCTTCCTGTTCAATATTTTAAGGTGAAAACGAAAGACTATATTTGTGTTATTGATGAAGAAGGGAAGATATACATTACCGATCGCCAGGGGGAGTCTCGACTTAAATTAAAAGAACGTTTCCCAAACTCCATTCATCAGATATACATTGAGACAGGCGCTGACAATGCGCATACCTATTTAATTGCCTCCGATACAACAGGTAAAGTTATTCGCATAAGTTTGGACGATACAAAAGAACAATTCAGACCCAAACGATTCGACATGCCGGTAAACATGCAGTATGCAGATATTGATCACGATGGAAAATCGGAATATATTTTCCAATCGCCTAAAGAATTGAATGTTTACAATTTCGAAAAACAAGAACTTTTTCATTATACATTCAAGGACCCTGCCTTACCCCAATCATTGGTAATTAAACTACCGGATGGAAGCACCAAAATTGGAGCAGTATCACCTGGCAGCAATAAAATTTATTTGTTCAATGCAAATGGTTCATCAACTGCTAATTTTCCTACCAAGGGAAAAACACTTTTTGACATTGGGAACCTGAACAATGACGATTTGCTTTATATAATTACAGGCACTTCTGAGAATAGCATTGTTGCCTATCCATTGGAGTGATTTTAGATTTTCAAAAAAAAATACTATCTTCCAAACATAATTAAAATTTTGCTCATGAAGAAAATCTTACTTCTCGCTCTTATTTGTTTTGGTATTTCAGTAACAATTTCCGCACAGGATTTTTTAGGATATATCAATAGTAACTATGCCGGTGTAACAGGTACAGATCTTCAGCCCGCATCAGTGGTAGACAGTAGGTTTAAAACCGACATCACACTTTTTGGTTTTAGTGGTAGCTTTTATAATAACTATGTCGGTATAAAAAAAGATGCCTTCAAACATACAGGTGGCTTATTCAGCGGTGATTATCCGGCTTTTAGTGATACTGCATTTGCAGAACATTATCTAACACGCAGGAATACTTCCAACCCGAAATCGCTTTATTTCGCCAGTCAGTTTTACTTGCCTTCCTTTATGGTAAGTATTAATAGCAAAAATGCCATTGCATTAAAATGGAAAATACGCACACTGCTTAATGTAGATGGCGTTTCAAATGACCTGGCAGCACTCATATCCAGTAAGCTTGATTACCCTTCATTGTTCAATATTAAACTTACCAATCAAAACCTTAGTATTCAAACCATGTCCTGGGTTGAATATGGTTTAACATACGGACATGTTTTTAAAGACGAAGGCACACATTTTTTAAAAGCCGGCGCTACTGTTAAGCTCATACAAGGGCTTCAGGCAGGCTATATGAAAATTGACAACCTGAATTATCAGTTTACAACCGATACAACTGTTTCCTTGTTTCAAACGGAAGTAAGTTATGCGCACTCGGATAATTTTGATATCAATCAAAACAACATTAGCTATAAGTATATTTCAAAACCAACACTTGGTTTTGATTTAGGTGTGGTTTACGAATGGCGACCTGATTATGAAAAGTATAAATATGATATGGATGGTGAAACCAATCTGATCAGAAAGGATCAAAATAAGTATAAATTAAAAGTGGGACTTTCTTTATTAGATGTAGGAAGAGTAAAATATACCAAAGGAGAAAAAAGTGGTGATTTTGTTGCCAACATCCGCTTGTGGGACCTCAGCAATGTGGACCCTTCCAATATTGATAGTTTCGACGATACCTTACGCAAAAAATTTGTAGAAGTACCAAGCCCTTCCACATTTAAAATGAATTTACCTACTACATTAAGTGCACAAATAGATTATAATATTTATAAAGATTTTTATATAAACTTTACTCCTTACTATGTTTTCCAATTTAGAAAAAAAGTAACACGCGTTCATGACGTTACCACCTTTAGCCTTACACCTCGCTGGGATCACAAATGGTTTGGCGTATTTCTTCCGATTTCTTACGATGCCATGCGCAATTCAAAAATCGGTTTGGGTCTGCGTTTAGGTCCAATTATACTTGGAACAAATAACATCGCACCATTTATCGGAAGAAAAGATTTGTATGGAGCAGATATCTATATCATGTTTAAAGTTCCGATCATGTACAAACGTCCGAAAGATAAGGATCATGATAAAGTCTCCGATCGAAAAGATAATTGCAAAGACCTTGCAGGTAACTGGGAATTTATGGGTTGTCCGGATAAAGATGGAGATCATATTCAGGATAAAGATGATGCTTGTCCGGATGTACCAGGGTCAGCAGAGTTCAAAGGTTGCCCGGATAAGGACGGAGATCACGTTCAGGATAAAGATGATAAATGTCCGGATGATGCAGGTTTAGTGGAATTCAATGGTTGTCCGGATAAAGACGGAGATAAAATAACAGACAAGGAAGATGAATGTCCGGAAATCGCTGGATTGCCACAATTTAAAGGTTGCCCAGATAGTGATAACGACAGCATACCGGATAAGAATGATAAGTGCCCTGATAAAGCAGGACCTGCAAGCAATGAAGGTTGCCCGGAAACAAAACTTAGTTTAATTGATGCACAGAAAACAAAGTTAGTAACCGTAGTTATGGATAAGAGCGGAAGTTTTAGTTTCGATAACCTTCCTGCGGATGAAGTGGTTCTATTCCAAATAGAAGGTGAAGGAAGCGATTCATTAAACGAAGTAAAAGTTATTTCCAGGGGTATACCTCGAAAGGCACGTCGTAATACAAATGATCCCTATTTCCGGTTCGTTATGTTATCAACGGACAAAAATAAATTAGATCAGGAAGATGCATTTGATGTGGCCGTTCGTTTAAATCAACAAGAAAAAGCGCTGATCAAAAAAGCATTTGAAAACCTTGAATTTGAAAATGGAAAAGATATTATCACACAAAGTTCTTATGAATCATTGGATGCATTAGCTGGTTTAATGCAAAAGAAACCAACCTGGAGATTAAAAATTTCCGGACATACAGATAACAAAGGCCCTGCTGCTACCAACCTGAAATTATCGAAGAATCGTGCTGAAGCTGTTAAAACTTATCTAGTCGCAAAAGGCATTGATGCCGGTAGGTTTAAAACAGAATGGTTTGGATCAAAAAAACCAATTGCTGATAATACAACGGAAGCAGGCCGTCAGAAAAACAGACGTGTTGAATTGTTATTGGTAGAATAATAAAATATAAACAGTAAAAATAAATACAGGTTTATGATTTTAAAAAAGCGATTGCTTATTTTAACTGCCTTTGCCCTTTTCTTTCAAATTGGTAAGGCACAAAAATATGCTTACAGTATCGACTTACAAAATATAAAAAAAGACAGAGTGAAGGTAACATGCACCGTTCCTCCACAAACTGCCGATCAAATCGATTTTATATTTCCAAATGTAATTCCAGGAAGCTATGCATTGAAAGAATATGGCCGTTATATAAGCCATTTTAAAGCGTATGATGAAAACGGAAAAAAGCTAAAAATAAAAAAAGCCGATCGTTATAACTTCTCTATTCTGGATGCCAAACGATTAAAAAAAATTGAATACAGTGTGGATGATAGCTGGGAGGAAAAGGACGGAGATCATTTTATTTTTCAACCTGGCGGGACAAACATTTCGGCGGGAAATAATTTTGTGATCAACAACTATGGTTTTTTTGGTTATATAGAAGGAATGAAAAATTTGCCTTATGATATCACCATACAAAAACCTTCTAACCTCAAGGGATACTCCTATCTTCCCATTAATGTAACCAGTGCGACAACCGATCAGGTTACTGTAAGCACTTATGATTTACTTGCAGATAATCCCATTATGTATTGCCTTCCTCAGGATGCTACATTTAAAGTTGGAAATTCAGAAATTACAACCTGTGTTTTTTCAGAGAATAATAAAATAACGGCCAATCAGGTTGTCGATATTTTAAAACCAATTGGAAAGGCATTGGAACATTTTTTTGGCACCTTACCGGTTGATCGTTATGTTTTTATGTTTTACCTGGCGGATGCAACAAAAATACCGAAGCGCAAGGGAAAAGGCTTGGGGAGCGGATTTGGAGCACTTGAGCACAACCATTGCTCTTTTTATTTTATGCCCGAAAATTATGGGTTTGAAACCTTAAAAGAAAACTTATCCCAAGTATGTGCACATGAATTTTTGCATATTTTGACACCACTTAATTTACACAGCAAAGAAATTGAAGATTTTAACTTCAGGGTTCCTGTCATGTCAAAGCATCTTTGGATGTATGAAGGCGTTACGGAATACTTTTCACAGGTCATTCAATTGCAAGACAGCTTAATTACTATCGATGCATTCATGAATGAAATGAAATCCAAAATAAAATCTTCCGAGGAGTTTGATAACTTCTCCATGACGCAAATGAGTAAAGATGTGGTTACAGAAGAAAATCAAGCCAGATACCTTAGTGTATACTCACGCGGTGCTATCTTAGGGATGTTCCTCGACTTGTTAATCATTGATAATAGTAATGGTTCAAATTCATTGCGGCAAGTATTAATGCAATTGGCGAAAAAATACGGGCCTTCCAAACCGTTTAATGATGATGATTTAATTCCCGAAATTATTGCATTGACCAGCCCGGAAGTGGGAGATTTTTTTAAGAAATACATTATAGGTAGCGAAACACCTGATTATAATACCTATTTCAATATGATTGGATACGAATTTGCGAAAACATTTAAAAGAAGCATTTTTTATTTTGGGAGATTTGGTTTACGTTACAACGAAAAAACAAAGGAGTTGCAATTTACAGATGTAGAAGATAATCTTTTTGGAATTAAAAACGATGATGTGTGGCTAGCTGTAAATGATCAAAAAATTGATTTGAAAAATGCAGCGGAAGTATTTATCCAAAATTTCAAAGAAAATTTATCCCCAGAGCGTGTTTCCATCACGATATCACGCAATGGAAAAAAAATGGATTTTATTGCGAAACCTCAACCTGCAACACAAACATTAACGGACTATCTGGGGCCTTCAGTTAATATAACTGAAAAAGCAAAAGCCAATTTTAAAAAATTTACAGAAAAAGCGCATTGATGAAATTACATATCATACATACCGGAAATTTTAAATTAGATGGAGGGGCGATGTTTGGTGTTGTTCCCAAAAAATTATGGAGCAAAACAAACCCTGCTGATGAAAATAATTTATGCAATTGGGCCATGCGTTGCCTGCTTATTGAAGATGCCAACCGCTTAATTCTAATTGATAATGGATTGGGTAACAAACAGGATGAAAAATTCTTTAGTCACTACGCCTTAAATGGTGACGACTCTCTTGAAAAATCATTAAAAAAAGCTGGTTTTAGTACAGATGATGTTACCGATATGTTTTTAACCCACCTCCACTTTGATCATTGTGGTGGAAGTATCAAAAGGAACAAAGAGAAGACAGGATATGAAACAGCTTTTAAAAATGCGACCTATTGGAGCAATGCAGAGCATTGGGAATGGGCTACAAAGCCAAATGATAGGGAGAAAGCAAGTTTTTTAAAAGAAAACATTTTGCCGATTGAGGAAAGCGGACAACTTAAATTCATCAAAGATGAAAACGACAAGCCTTTCGGTGATGCCATTTCCATTGCATATATGCGAGGGCATACAGATGCGATGATGATTCCGCTCATTCGTTATAAAGAACAAACGATTGCTTTTATGGCTGATTTACTACCATCTACAGGACATATTCCATTGCCTTATGTAATGGGTTACGATACACGACCACTACTTACACTCACAGAAAAAGAAAAATTCTTAAAACGTGCTGCTGATGAGAAATTTATTTTGTTCCTGGAGCATGATTCAGTGAACGAATGTTGCACGGTGGAGAATACCGAGAAAGGTGTGCGCTTAAAACAAGCACATAAGTTCGAAGAGTTGGTTGGATAACGCCAAAGGCTTTTTAAGGTTCTAAAACAACGTACACACCAGTTCTTTAAATCCTATATAAACACCGTCGGATCTTATTTCTATGGGATACGTATCCACCACATCACCCAAACCGCTTTTTGCACGTCCTGTTTTTAAATCAAAATGATAACGGTGAAGTGGACAAACGATACTGTTTTCAGTAGTACAATGGCCATTTCCCAACGATGCACCATTATGCGGGCATTTATCATTTACAGCGAATAAACCTTGGGCTGTTCTTGCAAAACAAATTTTTTTCCCACGAACAATAATGGTTTGAGCGGTATTCAAACCCACTTGCTGCTCAGCAGCTGCCAAGGATTCAAATACCTTATACCATTTTATTTCTCTTTTAAAAAGCATCTTCCTAAATTAATAAATGAATTGGTATAAATAAAAATAAGCAGTGTAATTTCTTACACTGCCTATTAAATATTACTTATTATATACTTTACGGTTTCACAATCTGCAATTCAAAAAAACTATTGATGTTTTTCTCCACTCTTTTCAATACATCATTTACATCTGATTTCACAAATTTCTCGCCTACAATTTTTTCGTACAACTCAATATAACGCTCAGAAATTGATTGAATAACTGCATCTGTCATTTCCGGAATTTGTTGTCCTTCTTTTCCTTGAAAACCATTTTCCATCAACCACTCACGCACAAACTCTTTTGACAATTGTTTTTGTGCTTCTCCTTTTTGTTGACGTGATTCGTACCCTTCTTTATAAAAATAGCGGGAAGAATCCGGTGTATGAATCTCATCGATCAAATAAATTTTTCCATCCTTTTTACCAAATTCATATTTGGTATCAACCAGGATAAGCCCCATTTTTGCAGCTATTTCTGTCCCTCTTTGAAATACAGCACGCGTGTATTTTTCTAAATTTTCATAATCTTCTTTGGAAACAAGTCCTTGCTTAATGATTTCCTCTTTGGAAATATCTTCATCATGCCCTACAGATGCTTTTGTGGTAGGTGTAATAAGCGGCTCTGGAAATTTATCATTTTCCTTCATTCCATCAGGCATTTTCACACCGCATAGCTCACGTTTTCCCGCTTTGTACTCTCTCCAGGCATGACCGGATAAATAACCACGAATAACCATTTCCACTTTAAATGGATCACACAACAGCCCCACTGTTACCATCGGATCCGGAACACTGATTACCCAGTTCGGAACAATATCTTCTACCGCTTTTAAAAATTTCGCAGCGATCTGATTCAATACTTGCCCTTTGTATGGAATACCTTTTGGCAATACAACATCAAAAGCAGATATCCTATCACTTACAATCATTACCAATGTTTCATCTCCAATACTATATACATCACGAACTTTACCTTTATAAAAAGCAGTTTGTTTTGGAAAATTAAAATGAGTTTCTGTTATCGCATTTTTCATGTTCAATTATTTTTTAAAATTAACCTGTTTTCTTTTTTATTAATTATGCTTTTTGAGCGTCGTACACTTCAATTATTTTCTTTACAAGTTTATGCCGGATCACATCTCTACTATCCAGCTCCACAATAGAAATTCCTTCTACCTTATCTAACAATTTCAATGCTTGCGGTAAACCGGATGGTTGATGCTTGGGCAAATCAATCTGTGTGATATCTCCTGTGATGATAAACTTTGCAGAAGATCCCATACGTGTTAAAAACATTTTCAATTGACCTCCGGTTGCATTCTGTGCTTCATCCAAGATGACAAATGCGTTATCCAATGTTCGTCCACGCATAAAAGCAAGTGGTGCAATTTGAATCACTTTGTTTTCCAAGTAAAAAGAAAGCTTTTCAGGAGCAATCATATCCAGCAATGCATCGTACAATGGTTGCAGATATGGATCGAGCTTTTCTTTTAAATCACCCGGTAAAAATCCAAGATTTTCGCCTGCTTCAACAGCGGGCCGCGTTAAAATTATTTTTTTTACTTCTTTATTTTTTAATGCTCTAACGGCCAAAGCCACGGCTGTATATGTTTTACCTGTTCCTGCCGGGCCAATCGCAAAAACCATATCGTTTTTTGAAACACTGTCAACAATTCTGCGTTGATTATCGGTTCGTGCTTTTACAATGATCCCACCATTTCCAAATACCAATACATCATCACTGGTAAAATCATCCGTTCCATTTTCTTTTTTGGCCGAACGTCCTGAACCATCCAATATTTGTTCAATGGCGTTCTCTGTTAAATTGCCAAATCGGTTGTAATAAGCAATTAAAATATTAATGCTCATTTCAAATTGATTCAGATCTTCTTCTTCACCGTTGGCTTTTATAATTTCACCACGCGCAACAATTTTTAATTTAGGAAAACGCTTTCTGATTAGCGCTAATTTAGAATCGTTTACACCATATAAATCGATGGGTGCAATATCTTCCAGTATGATTTTTTTTTCACTCAATTTGGTAGTGTCTGTTTTAATTTATGTTTTGTTCCAGCAGTATTTAAAATTATAATTTTTGGGAAGAACAAAAATAACATATTTTTGTGTATTCAACAGGCGTTCACACAAACCTAAAGGTAAATTTACGAACAATGGCCATCATAACGTTAACAACGGATTTTGGGTTAAAAGATCATTACGCTGGAGCTGTAAAGGGGGCCATTCTAAAAGAACTGCCAGGAGCAACCATTGTGGATATTTCGCATCAGATTGAAAAATACAATATTCAGGATGCTTCTTATATTCTAAAAGCCAGTTATGTTGATTTTCCAAAGGGAACAGTTCATATCATCGGGCTTATCAGTGAGTTTGTAAGTACCGCCGGATATATTGCTGTTGAAGCTGCCGGTCATTATTTTATTGGCGCGGACAATGGTATTTTTTCCCTTTTATTTGATGAACAGCCCTCCAAAATAATTGAAATAGCTATCAATAGTACACAACAACTCAGCTTTCCGGTTCGTGATATCTTTGTAAAACCGGCTTGTTTATTGGCCAATGGCGGTGAAATAGAACATATTGGTACTCCTAAAAAAAGTTTGTTACAACGAATTCCCTTCCGGGCAGCCTCTATGGGCGACAATATTCGAGGAAGTATTATTTATGTAGATTCCTACGGAAATACAATTACCAATATTCACAAGCAATTATTCGATCAGGTAGGAAAAGGACGACCATTTATCATTGAAATGGCCCGAAACAATGTGATTGATAAAATAAGTAAGGATTACAACGAAGTACCTGAAGGCGAAATTATGGCACTGTTCAATGCATCTGAGCAAATTGAAATTGCGATGCGAAATGGAAAAGTGAGTGCGATGCTGAATTTGAAATTGAATGATTCGATAACAATTCGTTTTCTTTAGCAATTACTAACCTATGTGCCTATGTGTTTAAAAAATTAAACCACATAGGCACATAGGTTCATTCACTCACTGCGTAGGCCGAAGCTTCAGCGTAGGCCTATTCACTCAATTCCAACCACCTTAATGATTTCTCATCCAACTCAGCAATTACCAACCCGATGCGCTCCGACCATTTTCCGATGTCATCCGCATTACCACTAGTGCTCAATTGCTCCGTAAGTGTTGCTTTCTCCTTTTCTAATTTTGCAATGTCTTTTTCCAATTGTTCAAACTCTGCTTTTTCCTTAAAGCTTAATTTTTTTTTTGCAATTGGTTCTGCTACAACATTAACAGGTGCTGCTTCTTGTTGTTTTACAATGGGTTGTTGCTGTTCTTCTTTACGTGATACTTTTTCTTCAGTTTCTTTTTTATCCCTGTATTCCGTGTAGTTACCAGGAAAATCACGCACAACAGCCCCTCCTTCAAATACAAATAAGTGATCCACCATTTTATCCATAAAATAGCGATCATGCGTAACGATCAAAACACATCCTTGGAAATTAGTAAGGAAATCTTCCAGTACACTTAATGTGACAATATCTAAGTCGTTGGTAGGCTCATCTAAAATTAAAAAATTCGGATTTTTAATTAAGATGGTCATTAAATACAATCGTCTTTTTTCACCTCCGCTTAGTTTGGAAACGTAGCCATACTGCACATCCGGCGGAAATAAGAATTTTGTCAATAAACCCGATGCCGATAGTTTCGAACCATCCGCCAAGGGAATAAATTCTGCAATATCTTTTACGATTTCTATTACTCGTTTATCTTCTGTAAGCTTTAATCCTTCCTGGGAATAATAACCGAAAATCATTGTTTCACCAGCCTGTATTGTCCCTGAATCAGGTTGTTCCAGCCCCATAATCATATTTAAAAAGGTGGATTTACCAACGCCATTCTTTCCGATAACACCAATCTTTTCACCCTTTTTGAAGATATAGGAGAAATCATTAACGATTTTTGTTTCACCAAATGCCTTTTTTATTTTAGCGAACTCCAAAATTTTTCCACCAATACGAGACATTTTAACACCCAGCTCCAGTTTCGTATCTGCTTGTTTACTAAATGCTTTTTCTTTAATATCCTGAAACGCGTCAACTCTGTATTTTGCCTTTGTACCTCGAGCTCTGGGCATTTTTCTTACCCATTCCAGCTCTCTTACATATAAATTTTTAGCCTTATCTATTTCACTGTTTTCAATTTGTTCGCGTTCCGCTTTCTTTTCCACATAGTATTGGAAATTGCCTTTGTAGTGATACAATTTACCTGCTTCTATTTCTATGATGTGTGTGCAAACGCTATCTAAAAAATAACGATCATGTGTTACCAACAACAAAGTCAAATCTTTTGAAACAAGATAATTCTCCAACCATTCGATCATTTCCACATCCAGGTGATTGGTAGGTTCATCTAGTATTAACAAGTGGGGTTCTTCAATTAAAACCTTTGCTAATGCAACACGTTTTTTTTGACCACCCGAAAGGGTTTGAATGGTTTTATCTAAAAATGCGATCTTTAATTTTTGCAGAATCTCCTGAATTTTTGCCTCAAATCCCCAGGCATTCAGCTTATCCATTTGTGCACTGCATTGTTCCAGGCGATCTGATGTTTTATCATTGTACTCTTTTTCAAATGCAAGAAGTGCTTCTTCATAATCTCTTACTGCATTTAAAAGTGGGTTATTGCTATTGTAAATAGCTTCGATTACAGTTGCTTGTTCATCGAAAACCGGATTTTGATCCAGATAGGTCACGGTGATATCTTTACGAAAAGTTATCGTGCCTCCGTCTGAAATCTCCTTTCCCATCAATGTTTTAAGGAGTGTCGATTTGCCAGCACCATTTTTTGCAATCAATGCAATACGATCACCTTGGTTTAAACCAAAACTGATTTTATCAAATAATAATTTTGTTCCGTACGACTTTGAAACGGATTCAACAGATAGATAATTCAAGAAAGTTATTTTTAAAATTCGGCTGCAAAGGTAAGAAATAAATGCCGTCTGGAAAGGTAATTATGATCTATGCGATTGATATAATCAATCTTAGCTATGCAAGACTGAATAAGGTCCCAAAAACCTATGTGTCTATGTGGTTAATAAAATCAAACCACATAGACACATAGATTTTAGCCTTTAGATATGCCTTTAAGGTTATTCGCTAGCGGAATGATTAGTTGGAGCAGAAATATACGTATAGATCGGTTGCATTGACGGACTGTCCATCTCTCCATGCTCAAACAGCTGTTCTCCGGAAACATCAATTTTTGCATTTTCCTCTTCATCACCAAAATCGTATTTACGAGCCTGAGGCCCTTCTTTTCTGAAATTGTAAGAAGTGATCATGCCCGCAAGTGCACCTAATAAATGGGATTCCCAAGAAATACCATTATTTAGCGGTAGCATACCCCAAACGGTTCCGCCATAAACAAAAACAACAAACAAGGATAAAGCAAGCAAGCGTGTATCCTTACGGAAAACACCACTAAAAAATAAGAAAGAAATAAATCCATAAATAATTCCACTGGCGCCAATGTGGTAGGAATTACGTCCTGCAGCCCAAACCCAGATACCTGTCATGAAATACACCCAGAAAAAAACAGGAAAGGAAATAGAGCGGTAAAAGAAAACGATAATACTTCCCAGGATTAGTAAAGGAATTGTATTTGACATTAGGTGAGGGAAATCAGCATGTAACAATGGTGCTGTTAAAATACCCAGTAAGCCATGAACGGTTCTAGGGTACAATCCATACCATGCTAAATTAACATTGAATGTTTCCTCAAAAAGCTTAATGGTCCAGAGTAAGAGTACAAATAAACATGGATAAAAAAAGCTTGCGTATAGTTTTGTCGTTTTATTTCTCATGTGAAAATTCTTTTTAAAGCCGTTCAAGGTCAATGTTTATACCAATAAGAAAATCGTGACAGAAAGACGTATCAGCCTAAAATTGTGAAGTTTTACTACTTGGTACGAATAAAAATATAAGAAGGTTTTGAAACAGCTCTATTGTCGTCATTTTCCTTTGCCGGACCGGTGTTTTTCTACTTTAAAAAAGGGAAAATAACCGACAAACAAAGTTCTTCATTTTTCGAAATCCGACCGGATTCAGGCTGTTTCTCGCAGCTTAAACAGCAAACAAACCGTTCAATAAAAGCCTATCCTGTTTCACTCATTATTTTTGTATCCTGGACATTTTATGTATAATATTGTAACCCAATTATTCTAAAACCACGATTACCATGAAAAAAAGTTATTTTAAATACCTATTCGTAAGTTCTATTTTCTTTTTCACTAGTCTTAAATATTCGTTTTCACAAGAGAAACGTTGTGGTACAACAGAGGCCACAAATGAGTTATACAAACTTCACCCGGAATTGATCAAACAAGAGGCTGATTACAACGCAGCCATGCAACAAAAAATTGCCAATAAAGCCCTACAAAAAAATGCAGCTGAAGATATATATGTTATTCCTGTTGTTTTTCACGTCATTCACACCAATGGCTCTGAAAACATTTCAGATGACCAGATTCTGGATGAGATTAAGATTTTAAACCGCGATTATAGAAGATTAAATCCGGACATTTCCACTATTATTAAAAACAGTCCATTTGATTCGTTAGCATCCGACATCAAATTAGAATTTCGTTTGGCTCAACTAGATCCCAAAGGAAATTGTACCAACGGGATTGATCGTATTTATTCACCACTTACCAACAATGCTAATGACCAATCAAAACTTAATCCTTGGCCACGAGAAAAATACATGAACGTATGGGTGGTAAGAAGTATTGGTACCAGTGGAAACGTTGCCGGTTATGCATATTATCCTTCAGGCGTTTCATCTATTTCCCAGGCCCCTTTTGATGGTATCATCATTTTATCTAATTATATAGGAAGTATTGGCACAAGTAATCCAAATCAATCAAGAGCATTAACCCATGAAGTAGGACATTATCTTAATTTATTGCATGTATGGGGCAATACAAACAGCCCGGAAGTTGATTGTTCCGGAACTGATTTGGTGGATGATACTCCTGCAACACGTGGCCATCTTTCTTGTGATTATAATCCGTATTGTTCCATTTATAGTTTCGTAAATACATTCTATAAATTCTCAAACGTTACCACAGCTTCCGGAACAACAGATCCCACTGCTGTTCCTGTTAACAATGGTGCTACATTCAGCAGTGTAAAAGCTGGAGGTGTCTCCGCAAATTCAAGTGAAAATGCACGATTCAGTTTTTCGAATTGGGACAAAGGAGGAGCAATTATCAATCATGATTCAATTTATGATTCGCTTGCAGGTAAAGTGAATATCAATAAATATTATGAAGTAACCCTGACCCCTAAATTTGGAAATTCAATGACTCTTACCAAAATGACATTTTCATTTAAAAGAGACAGTGCTGGTGTAAGAACATATTCCGTAAGATCCAGTTTGGATAATTTTACCAACAATATTTCCGCTGCTGTGAGCCCCGGCAACACATCTCTGGTTGTTAAAGCAGGAAATGTATTCTTTTCTAAATATGATACAACGGCTCTTTTAGATGGAAGTACCATTACATTAACTTCCATTAAAAATATGCTTAACCCAATCACATTTCGGATCTATGGCTGGAATGCGGAAGACAGTACCGGAACCTTTGGAATTGATAGTTTGGCTTTCGTGGGAACAGCTGGTACCATAGAAAATGTACAAAATTATATGGATTATTCTTATTGCTCCGTGATGTTCACAAAAGGGCAA
>C688J18823_10000214_pt1 | contig 32817 bp, 25 predicted proteins | sample HopSoiMetagenom1_FD_18823 | JGI IMG/M metagenome (IMG submission 18823) | reverse complement strand
TGTGTCTTTCAGCCAAACCACCACTCGCTGGCGGTTTGGGCCGAAGCGACACAAACAAATGGTTTACAATAAATCCTTCGCAATAATTCAGAGTTTTGGCGTTCAACCGGTAGCACCGGTGGAGTTTGAATGAAGGTAAGTTTTAAGGCAATGTGGCTGCTGGCCAGCCTGGGCATTCTTATGGTCATGGCAGTGGGCTGCAATGATACTTTACGGCAATTTATCGTTCCGGTTCCGTCCCCTTCAGGTGATCCAGGAAGACTGGCGCACGCAATCGTTTTGTCTACTAATCCCGCTACGCCTCCGAACAACAATGGGACTGATATGCACGTTAACGTCTCTGGGGATTCAAGTGTTGGAATTGTCCCCGTGGGATTGAATCCGGTTTTTCTGGGAAAGACTGCAAATCAGGTCTTTATTATTAACAGCGGCAATCCTCCCGCGATCCCTGCCACGGTTTCAATCTACATAGCACTGCTTCCAACGAGCAACGTTTCCACCGTGACGCTGCCTCCTACCAGTTCCGGCCCAGTGGCGGGCGCCACGAGCAGCAGCGGTAATATTTACATCGCTAACCGTTTGAGCAATAACGTGGACTTGATTGCCGGCGGCGTTCTTGCAGTCACGGCTTCCATTCCGGTGGGCAATGAGCCTGTGATGATTGCCGGTAATGGCGCTAACAATAAGATTTTTGTTGTGAATCATGGCAGCAACAACGTTACGGAGATCTCAACGATCGACGATACGGTGATTAAGACTATCCCGGTTGGTTCGCAACCTATATGGGCAGTAATGAGCTCAGACGGCCTGTTTGTGTTTGTGGTGAACCAGGGCGATGGGACCGTAAGCGTAATCGATACGTCACTGGACATTGTTCTGCCCTGTGTTGTTGGCCCTTCTTGCCCGTCTGGGAATGCGATCAAAGTCGGGACTACCGCAGCCTCGTCCCCAAATTTCGCTTTCTATGAGCCCACGCTCAAGCGCGTTTATGTGACCAATACGGGTGAGCAAACAGTCACGGTAATCAAGGCGAATGGAATTGATCTCGGCTCAAATCCTCAGGTGTTGCCGTCGAAAATAGCGGACATTCCGGTCTCAAGTAAGCCGACCTCGATCACAGCGCTGAGTGACGGCACTAAGGCGTATGCGGCACTGGGGAATTGTCCTGCCGGAGTGAATCACCTCACGCTGCCTGATCCTAGCTCCACAAGCAATGCAAGTCATTGTCCCGGCAATCTGGTGAGCGTGATCGATGTAGTTGGCCTGCGGGAAACTGGAACAATCGGCGTTGGCCCAGGCGCAGTCTCAATAGATGCTTCTTCTGATGCCTCGCGCGTTTATGTGATCAGCGCGAATGACGTAACCACTGTTCGCGATGACGTGCATCCTTCCGCGCCATTGCCGGATAGGACTTTCCCCACGCCTTCAATCTCTATCATCAGGACGGCCACGAATTCAGTCCTGGTCACTCCGGTGAATTCGGGCATAGTAAACCGTCCGTTGCCTACGTTTCACGTTCCTCAGCAGGACCCAAATTGCGTATCCACGACTGATCCTAATTTTAATTCTCACGTCCCGCTGCCTTGTCCGCTGCAAACACCATTCGAAGTTCGCACTTTCCCATAATCCGCGGATATGACCCAATAAATTAGGTGGAATAAAATGGGGCGGCTTTTCAGCCGCCCGTTGGAGTTGCTAATGGAAGAGAGAATTCGTTCTTAATTGTCAGTTCGCCGCTTGCGGTTATAGCGCATGGCGATATTCATGAAGATGTTTCCGCTGTCCGTGTCAAAACACATCACCAGCGATTCCTGATCTTCGCTGCTTTTTTCGCCCAGCTCGTCAACGTGGACCACCGGCGGATAAATTTTGAACTTGAATCCCTGATCATTGAGAGCGGTAACGGCGCTGCCAATCACCATGTTGGCCAGTTCGCACACGGTTTCCCGCGCTACTTCATCGCTTTCCTGCACAGGCGATCCGGTGAGATAACTTGCCACTTTGGCGGCAGTCGGCGTATCGATATCGAAGATAACACGCCCTTCGATGTCGCCTTTGATCGTCACCATGGAAGCGATGCCTTTGCGGCGATACGCTTCTTCTTCCATGGTCACGTCTCCCATGCGCGTGGCGCATTGCAGCGTCTCCGCCAGCACGGCATCGGCAGCGTTGATGAACGGCTGAATGAGTTCGATCTTCATCGGACCTCAGCTTCCCTGGGCGGCTGGTGTGGCCACGGCCGCGTCATCGCCCATTACGTACTTGATGACTTCGTAAAGTATTTCCGACTTCACCGGCTTCTGGACAAAGTGACGCGCGCCCTTTTGCAGCGCTGCCACAATGTTTTCCTGATAGCCGACGGAAGACACCATGACGATGCGCGCATTCGGGTGTGAACGCACAATGCGCTCCGCGGCCTCAATGCCTTCCATCTGTGGCATGGTAATGTCCATCAGCACCATGTCAGGCGTGGTTCGGTCGTATTCGGTAATGGCGGTGCAGCCATCGCCGGCTTCGCCAACAATTTCACCGCCAAAAGCTTCAACCATCTTGGCTACGTTCTTGCGCGCAAAGACAGAATCGTCCACCACGAGATAGCGGATCGGCATGCCGTCCTTGCGAATCAGAATTGGAAATGTTTCCATAACTATTCTCCTTGCGACTCCAACTAAACTTTTACTGTTGCTCGAGCAATTTTTTCCGGGTTGCACTGCATAGCCAGCGTGTTGGCCAGCATATCCAGCGGAACAATGCGCATTGCGTGCCCGCGTTCCACAGCTGCCTTGGGCATGCCAAATACGGTGCATGAATCTTCACTCTGCGCGATAGTCAGCGCACCCGCGTCTTTCATCAATCCCAGTCCTTCGGCTCCGTCGTCACCCATGCCTGTCATCAGTACGCCCACGGCACGGCTGCCAAACTCCGCCGCTACTGAGCGAAACAAAATGTCCACTGACGGCCTGTGGCCGTTGGTGCGGGCTTCATCGGAAAGCACAACGGTATTTCCCAGAGGCATGCGCCGGACTTTAATGTGGCGATCTCCGGGACAAATCAGCGCGCGCCCCGCGATCAGCAGGTCGCCGGATTGCGCTTCTTTTACATCGATGGCGCAGGACTCATCCAGCCGACGTGCAAACATTTCCGTAAATCCTTCCGGCATGTGTTGCACCACAACAATGGTTCCGGGAAAATCTCCGGGCAATTGCTGCAACAAATATTGCAGCGCGTTTGGGCCGCCAGTAGAAATTCCAATTGCCACGATCTTGGTAGGCTCGCGTCTCGGTCTTAAAGCTTTCTTTTCCGGTCGAGGCCGGTCGAATGTAAGAGGCGCTGGCGTGTTGCGCACCTTTGTCCTAGCCGCAACCTTGATTTTGCTGATCAGGTCCGCGGCAATTTCGTCCATGTGAGAGGAAGCGGCATCGCGCGGCTTGGCAACAAAATCAAAGGCCCCCAGTGCCAACGCTTTGAAAGTCGCGCTTGCGCCCTCTGTTGTCAACGCGCTCACCACGATCACCGGAACTCGAAACCGTCGTGTGATCTGGCGCAGCGTCTCCAAACCGTCCATGCGCGGCATTTCCAGGTCCAGCGTCACCACGTCAGGACGAAGGTCTTCAATCTTTTTGAGTCCAAAAGCGCCATCCATTGCCGTTCCTACAACTTCGATTTCGCCGTCCCGGGCAAGGATCTGTGGAATCAGCTTTCGCATCAATGCGGAATCATCCACCACCAGGACTCGTAATTTGGTACTCATGCTGTGGCCCCCACCATCTGTAACCTACCTAGCTTTGCAACTACACTTGAGAGATTCAGGATCAGCACCACCGTGCCATCGCCAAGGATGGAAGCGCCGCTGACCAGGTCTGTGGCCACTAAATGATCGTCCATGGCCTTGATGACTAGCTCCTCTTCGCCTACCAAATGGTCCACCACCAGGCCGAACTTGCGTTCGCCCGTGGAAATCACCACCACAAACATCTTTCCTGTTTCCGGCTGGTCTTTTTCCAGCCGATGAAGATGCAGCAACGTAAGCACTTCATTGCGTAGCTGCATTACCTCATGCTGGTCCACGCGATGCAGCGCGCCTTGCGTCGTCCGGGTGATTTCCACCACGGAAGCCAGCGGCACGGCGTATAAGCGATCTCCAACGCGAAACAGCAGCGCCTTGATGATTGCCAGTGTCAGCGGTACTTTCAGGAAGAATGTTGTTCCTTTTCCGGCAGTCGTGCGGATGCTGACTATGCCTTTCAACTTTTCCAGCACGGTCTTCACTACATCCATACCTACGCCGCGACCGGAAATAGACGTAACTTCCAGCGCGGTGCTCAGTCCCGGATGGAAAATGAGATCATTGACGTCGGCTTCGCTCATTACAGCCGCATCACCGGGCTTGATCAGTCCTCGTTCCACCGCTTTTGCTATCAACTTCTCGCGATCGAGGCCTCGCCCGTCGTCCGTTACTTCGATCACAATCTCATTGCCCTGGTGATAAGCGTCAAGGGTTACCGTGCCCTGCGCCGGCTTTCCGTCATTGATGCGCTCCGCCGGGGATTCAATTCCATGATCCACGGCATTGCGTACCAGGTGTGCCAGCGGTTCAGCCAGCATATCCAGAATGCTCTTGTCCAGATCCGTGTCCTGGCCGGTCACGACTAGGTTTACTTCCTTGCCGCAGGATTTGGCCACATCTCGAACCACACGCGGGAATCTGCGGAAAAGGTGTTCCACTGGCACCATGCGGATTTTCATCACCGACTTTTGCAGATCGTTCATGATCCGCGCCTGGAATGCCATGGCATCAGAGAAGCGCATTTTCAAAGGATCTTTGGGATAACGCCTTTCAAGTTCGTTGATCGCCTGATGCAGCATGCTCTTGGCGATAATTAGCTCACCCACCAGGTTGAGAACGGAATCAATCTTCTCCGCGTCCACGCGCAGCAGAGTTTCTGACATGCTGGCGAAACTTGCCGGCTGCGTGTCTGGCAGTTGTGCATTGGCGTTCTCAGCTCTTGGTGCTGCAATTTCACGGGCAGACGCATGGGTCCCTGCCGGCGTTTCTTCAGCGCGGATTGTGGCCTCGGTTTCATCTTCCTGCGGAGCTGTTACGTGTTTCACGATATCCAGCACGTCATCCACGTGCTCCTGTGATGCTCCGGTCCTTTGCACCAGGACTTCCGCCACCACTGATGGTATGTGGCACTTCTTCGCGATCCACTCCTGGGAATTGTCGCTGGCAATGGCTGCTTCCACCACGTCCAGATCATTACTGAGTGTGCTCTGGTCCGGCGCAACTGCCAGCAGCTTTCCGCAATCCTGCAGCACATTGCGGATCAACTGCATCGCTGCGCCCCGCATCGGGCACTGCGGTTCAATGGAGAACGCCACGTTATAAACGGTTTCTCCACGGCCCAACGCGTCAGCCACTACCATCTGCTCGTATTCGCTCCACACAAAACGCGCCTGCAGCTTGTAACGCACAGTGTTGGCCGGCTTTCTAGTAAGAGAGACGATCTGTTCCTTCAGTTCTTCTCCGGCTGGCGGTTGCAGGCTGCCGCGATACGCGGAGAGCATGGAACTGAATGTATCGGCGGCAATGAGCACCGCTTCCGCCAAAGCAGCTTTGCTCATTGCGGCAACGTCTGGACGCAAAACATCTTCAAGGGCGTGTGCCAGCTCGCTCAGCTCGGTATAGCCGCATGCCGCTGAATCGCCTTTCAGCGTGTGCACGGTGCGTCGGACTTGCCGCAAAACTTCTTCATCTTCCGGACGCTTCTCCAGCTCCAGCCCCTCTTCATTGAGTGCCTGCAACAGTTCCGTTGCGCTCTCAAAGAAGAGTTCTCGAAGCTCAGCCGCGTGATCGTCAGAGAAGAAACTCACCCTGCCACCTCAATGCGCTGATACGCCGTGCCGTTGTTCTGGTGCAGCATCTTGTATTTGTCTGATAGCCCAAAAAGACTTTCCGCATGGCCGATAAACAGGTAGCCTTCCGCATTCAGGCAGCGATAGAGCTTTTCCACCAGGCGTTTCTGTTCGGCTTCATCAAAGTAAATCATCACGTTGCGGCAGAAGATCACGTCATTGCGCTGCGGTAAAAACTCCGTCTTCAAATTGTGAAAGTCGAAATGAACCAGGTCTTTCAGCCCACGTTTGATCGCATAACGCTCGCCCACCTTGTCGAAATAACGCAGGCGGTACGCGTAGTCCACTGACTCCATCTGGCTTTCTGAATAAACGCCTTCCTGCGCGGTGCGCAGCACCGTGTAGTTGATGTCAGACGCCAGGATCTCCACTTTCCATGGCGGTGGAATCAGCGGCTTGGGGCTTGGCATTTCAAATGGTAGGGGATTGCGAAGATAGTAGTACGCCAGCGCGTCGCACACCTGCATCGCCAGCGTGTATGGTTCTTGTCCCGTGGAACATCCCGCACACCACAGGCGCAGGCTCCAGTCGCGACGCTCCTGTTTCCGTTTCAAGAGTTCTTCTAAAACGTTTTTCTGGAACAATTCAAGCTGGGGTTTGTTGCGAAAGAAGCTGGTTTCATTCACCGTAAGGTTTTCCACCAGCGCGCTCATCTCCGCCTTACCCTGATAGCTGGTGAGCAGGCGATAGTAAGCGTAAAAGGTATCCAGTCCGCAGATCTTCAGCCTGCGTTGCAGGCGGTCCTGCAAAAAATGCGCTCGCCGTTCATCGAAGTACATGCCGCATTCCTGGTACACCAGCGTCTGCAGCAGCTTGTATTCCGGTTCACTGATTTGGATTTGAACACTCGGTGTGGCCATGGTTTCCGTTTTTGTCCTAGGTGCCGATTACAATCCTGCAAAGGCCGCTGCCGCACGCGGTTCACTCACTTCCGCTATCCGCCGCAGCTCGCCCTTTTGCAGGATTCTGTTCAGGTCAATCAAGATGATCAGCCGGCCGTTCAGCTTTCCCACGCCGGTCACGTAGTTGAGTTCGCCCTGATCAAACACGGGCGGCAGTTCGATATCGCTCTCTGGAATCTTCAAAACTTCTGAAGCGCTGTCCACGATCAGCCCCACCAGCTTTCCGTGTACCTCAGTCACCAGTATTCGGTTTTTCTTGGTGGACTTGATGTCTTTTTCCCCAAAACGGCGGCGCAGGTCCACCACGGAAACGATTTTGCCGCGCAGGTTTATCACTCCCTGGACGAAGCCGGGTGAATCCGGGACAGAAGTGATTTCCGGCACGCGCACAATCTCATGCACCAGCGCGATTGGGACGCCAAAAACCTCGCGCCCTACGCGGAAGCCGACAATGTGCATTTCTTTGGACATCGGGTCTCCTTCGGCTTAGTTGTAGTTTCCGCCCGCGCTCGCGGTCGCATATTGCGGCGTTGGCGTACTGCGGCCCGATTGCTCTTCGTTCCGCCGCTGTCCGGCGCGATTATCCCGTTGTGGTTGCATGTTCTCCAGGACAAAGCGGTCCATCGCTTCCAACATGGAACGTGACATCTTCGACATCTGCTCCGCCGAAGCTGCGAGCTCTGTTGATCCGGAAGAGGAACGCTGCACCAGTTCGCGCATCTTTTCCATGGCGCGGACTACAGCTTGCGCTCCCGAAGCCTGTTCTTCCACAGACGAATTGATTTCATGTGTGATTTCGTTGAGCCGCGTAGTGGCCTTGGCAATCTGAGACGACCCATGCGACTGCTCATTGGTTGCAGCGCCGATTTCCTGCGCAAATTTGTAAACTTCAGATACCACGCTGGAAATCTTTTTCAGCGCGCCGCTCAAGTCGCCGCCCAGTGAAAGGCCTTCATTCACAATGGTGGTGCTCTTTTCCATGTTGTCCACGGCCTTGCGCGCTTCTTTCTGAATACTTTGGATCAACTCAGAAATCTCTCGCGTGGACTGGGCTGACTTTTCCGCCAGCTTGCGTACTTCATCGGCTACCACGGCAAAGCCCAGGCCGTGCTCGCCGGCGCGTGCAGCCTCAATCGCCGCATTCAAAGCCAGCAGGTTGGTCTGCTCTGCCAGGTCATCAATTACTTCAATGATTTTTCCAATGTCATCAGCGCGTTGGCCCAGAGCGGAGATGATTTCCGCTGACGATCCAATGGAGGCATTGATGCGGCTCAATCCGTCTGTTGCTTTTTCCATCGTGTTGATTCCGTTATGAACTTCGTCGCGCGAGCGCTGCGAGATATCCAGCAGCACCTTGGCTGTATCGGCGACGCGCTGGATCGATGCCACCATTTCGTCGATGGAAGCTGAGGTCTCGCTCACATTGGAAGCCTGCATCTGCGTGCTCTTCACCATGTTCTGCACGTTGATGCTCATTTCATGCATGGTGCTGGTGACTTCATCAATGGCGGAAGCGGCCTGCACGCTGATTTTGGCTGATTCATCGGAAGCCGAGGCCACCTGGTTGGATCCGCTAGCCACCTGGGCTGCGCTATCGCGCACGTTTTTTACGAGATTGCGCAGGCCGAGCGTCATTTCCCGGAAGGCCTTGCCCAGCGTGTCACGCGAAGAACGAGGGTTAATTTCCACCGAGAGATCGCCGCCGGCAATCGCTTCAGAGATTCCTGCCATCTCGCGCAGATAAAGCACCATATTGTTGAAGGTGCGGGCCAGCTGTGCGACTTCGTCTTCGCCATTGATCTCTACTTTTTGCTCCAGGTCGCCGGTATTGCCAATCTGGCTGGCCACGCTGATTAATTGCGAAAGGGGCGCCGTGATTGATTTCGCTACGCGCCATGAGATCGATCCTGATAGAAGGATCACGATCAGCAGGCCACCCAAGGTGACAAATGTGATGAGCATTGCAGCGTTGCTGTCGGATTCTTCAGCGGTCAAGTTCGCCGTCTTCATCATTCCGACCAGTTGCACCAGTGGTTGTTCCTCTTTTTGTTTCTGTTCCGGTGTAGGCGTGGCCTGTAAATAGGCGATCTGTAATTCCGCCACAGTGGCACTGCCGGTATCCACCTGACGGCGTTTTTCCATCAGGGGTGTGGCAAAAACCCGGTTCCAATCACGCTCAGCGTCGGCCAGTTGGTCCAGAAGCTGGCGCGCGCGGGTGGAGTCTCCCAGAGCTGAGCCGTTCTCCTTGATCTCATTGATCAGTTGCTCCACTTCAGCCTGGCCGCGGGTAAGTAGGTCAGCTTCGCGCCGGTCACCGTTGAGAAGGAAGTTCCGCAGAAAAAGACGGTTCTCATTTCTCGCTTTATCCAGCTTAGAGAGGCTTTCCCCCATCGTGATCGATTGTTTGTAAATCGTCCTGGTCGTCTGCTCGTGCCGGACGGCCAGCCAGTTAAAGAGGAACGCCATGACTACGATGGCCATAATGAGGCCAAAACCCAGGTAGAGCTTGCCCGCAATTGTTTTGTTAATACGCATGTTCCGAACCTCTACGGCCGTTTTCCTGCACGGCTCGTGTTCCTTATTTCGTCTTAAAGAAGCCTTTTTTGATTCCCGATCGCCACCCTATCCGGAACCCACGTTTCCGGAACCCATTCCAAGAAGACAGGGAAAGAGCGGATAAATAAAAGCAAGGGCATGGCCACCTACGCGTGGGATTAGCACCTTTGGCACCTGAGGATCTTGAATAGGCAACAGAATCAATTACTTATGAAAGCCTGTGGATCTTGCGAACAGGGTGAAGGAGGTCTGCGGCGCTCTGAACTTGAGCGATCTCTATGATTTACGTCTCATTTCAACATTGCGGCTGATTACTTATTCTCAGTGTGAGACCCGTTCATAGGCCGATGATCCGCATTGTTCGCTTGGATTCTGGCAGGTCAATTACTTATTGACTCAAAATGAGATTCCAGAGTACCTTCAGGCTTCCTTGAAACGCATGAGACTGACGCCAAAAGCCGCTCCAGTTCGACCAAAGCCCATGCCAAAGGCATCGTTTTCCATGGATCGAGTGCTTGCGGCTTGTGCGGAGCTAGCATCCCTTCCTGCCGGGTTGCCGGCTGTTCGGCAGCACACTACAGAGGCTGTCCGAGACATTTTTCAAGCTATTGTTTCCGGAATCATGGTGCGCGAGGGCCAAAGCTATCCCGCCGCGACAGTTTGTTCAGACCCGGGCGATCCTGTAGGCGCAAAAGCGCTCATCGAGCACGCCCATCCCTATGCCACGCGGGCAATTGAGCAGAATCAGCAGCTCAGCTTCAAATTTTCCTATCGGCACAGCCAGACGGAAGCGATTTACCACGGGCTGGCGCAGCCTATCCTGACCACTGGCTCTGCCTCAGTTCTGCTGATGGTTCGTAAGAGCGCTTTCACGGCGGCGGAAATCTCCGCCTTTAGCATGATCGCCAATATGGGCCGCATGGCACTGGACAATTCCGAGTTGGCCAACCTGTATGGCGCACAAAAGCAAAAGCTCGATCAACTACTTGAAATCTCGTCCGATCTCGGAACTTCACGTCTGGAGAGCTTTTTCCCGGCTTTTGTGGTCCGTGCCGCCAACTTCCTGGACGTCTCTCGCGTCTTTATTGCGTTGGTGGATGAAGGTGAGTGCCGCCTGCGCTGGGGCTCCAGCAGAGGTACTGCAAGCCGGCTCGATATCGAAATTTCAGCAGTTGCCAGGCGCGTGCTGGATTCCCGGAACCCTCATATCAGTGAAGACATTAATCAGCTTTCGTCGACTGAGAAAACGCAGCTTCGCCGCTGGGAGTCTGACCTGAAACAATATCTTGGCATACCGCTGTTGACCGGCGATGGTCGGCAGCTCGGCGTGCTGGGGTTTCTCGATAAGAAAGACAGGACATGCTTCTCACCGGATGACGTTCGCCGGGCCCGCGTTTTAGGCGCTGAAATCACCGTGGCTCTTGAAGCGGCACAAAATCTTCAACTCTCTGACCAGCATCGCAAACGCACTGAAGACCTGATGGAAATGGCGCTGGATCTTGGCTCTGCGCTGCGCCTGCCGGACTTTGTAAAGAACTTCACGGAGCGCGTGGCCAGCATGATTGGTGCGCGCTGTGCCATCTTGTCATTGGCGCAGGGCAATAAGGTGGAAAGCGTCGGCTTTTGCGGTCCGCGGCCAGAGCGCGACCTGCAGCGCAAATTGAACGCCGCATTCTCTGAATATGCGGAGCGCCATCCTGACGTGAAGATCACCGGGAGTGGCGTTCAAGCGCTTGGCCCTGATTTGATAGCAGCCTGTGGCTGGCAGAATCTGACGCTGGTCCGGCTGGAGGGAACTGAGAGCGACCTTCTCGGCATCCTTGCACTGGCCGATATCAGCCGTGAACTGATGTCCGGCGATCTTAATTTGCTACAGGCGCTGATCGTACATGCGTCGGTCGCGTTAGAAAACTCGCGCCTGTTTACCAGGATCACGCAGTCCAGCCGCCAATGGGCGGAAATTTTCGACTCAATCTCAGATTTCATTGTGGTGCACGATGAGCATTTTGAAGTCCTGCGCGTCAACCGCTCTCTTTCGGAATTTATAGGCGTGCGTCCTGCGGAGTTGATTGGCTTGAGTATGCGCGCCTTGGTCTCGATTGCTTCCGATTCGCCGCAACCTTGTCCTTTTTGCCGCGCCGAAAATGAGTCTGACGAATACCTGCATCCCGTCCTGGAGCGCACATACCTCGTCTCAAGTTCGCGGATTCATGCCGCGCTGGATGAAGGTCTGCAAACCGTTCATGTGCTCAAAGACATCACTGACCGCCGTGAAGCCGAGCAGCGCTACCGCGAGTTATTCGATAACGTGCAGGAAGGCGTTTTCTTTGCTTCGCCTGAAGGACATTTCATTGAAGTAAATGATGCCCTGGTCCGCATGCTTGGCTATCAAACCCGCGAAGAAGTGCTGAAGCTTGATCTCCAGAGCCAGGTATATGTCTCAGCCGAGCAGCGCGACGAAATCACCCGCCAACTGCACCACCAAGGCGCCATTCGCAATTTTGAAGTGACGCTTACCCGCCGTGACGGCAGCATGATTCACGCATTGGAAAATGCCTTCGTCGTAAAAGACGGCCAGGGCAAGATCATGCAGTACCGTGGCGTTTTCCTCGACATCACTGAGGTCAAAAACTTTCAGGCGCAATTGCAGCGTGAGCGCGACTTTACCAGCAAGATATTGAACAACACGCAAACCATGATCATGGTGGCGGATACCGCGGGTTTGATCAGCTATGCCAACCAGCGAGTTTATGAAGGCGGCGGGTTTGAGCAGAACGAATTGGTCGGCCACCGTCTGGACCGCATTATCTCTCTTTCACATAAAAAGACATTTGCTGAAGCTTTTGACGCCAGCCTACATGGCCTGCAATCGGACAATTTGGAACTGATGATCACGCGCGGCAACGGCACGCAAGGCAAGTTTTCCGTGAATCTGAGCCCCATGCGTGATGATCGCGGCGAGGTCAGCAGTGTCGTGGTTCTGATGACCGACATCACAGATACCTCAATGATTCAGGCCAAGCTGATGCATACGGAAAAAATGGCTGCTGTAGGACAGCTTGTTTCCGGCGTGGCGCATGAGGTCAATAACCCTCTTACTGCCATCATGGGATTCTCTGATCTGCTGATGGAAAACCCTGACGTCCCGGGCAGCGCGCGCAAAGATCTGCAAGTGATTCTGGAAGAGGCGCAGCGCACCAAAGAGATTGTGCAAAATCTGCTGAGCTTTGCCCGCCAGCGTCCGCCGCAGCGCCAGCCGCTACAGATCAATAACATTCTGCGCAAGACCATCGCACTTCGTTCTTATGATTTCGCTAATCACGGCGTGCAGATCGTTGAGAAATTTGATTCGCGCCTGCCTGACCTGATCGGCGATTCGCATCAACTACAGCAAGTATTCCTCAATATCCTCAACAATGCGTATGACGCAGTACAGTCCGCAGGACGGCCTGGTCTGATTGAGATTGAAACCATCCAGGATGGCGGCTGGGTCGAGATCCTGTTCCGCGATAATGGTGAAGGCATACAGCATCCGGAGCGCATCTTTGATCCGTTCTTTACTACCAAGGAAGTTGGGCAGGGAACCGGCCTGGGATTGAGCATCTGCTATGGAATTGTGCGCGAGCATGAAGGCGAGATTCTTTGCGCCAACAATCAGGAGACGCAAGGCGCGACATTCAGCGTGCGCTTGCCTGTCCGCACCAGGACAGATTTGAAGCTGGTCGTTACTGCAGGAGCCAAACAATGAACTCCGGCGCTGCAACGCTCGCACGCTTGCCTCTGTTGCTCATTGAGGATGAGCGCTCGGTGATGGATTTTATCCGCACGGCGTTGGAACGCAACGGCTATGCTTGCAGCACGGCGAACTCGGCAGCGGAAGGCATTCGCACCTTGGAAACAGGAAGCTTTGGCGGGATTATCTCCGATATGCGCACTCCGGGCGGAGCCAGCGGCGCAGACGTGCATTCCTGGATTGTTCTGCACCGGCCGGAGTTGAAAGACCGCATGCTTTTTATCACCGGCGATACGGTGAATGAAAATACCATGAAGGCTTTGCAGAGCACCGGAGTGCCGTACATCGAAAAGCCTTTCCGAGTGCAGGAGCTGATCAATATTGTGGAAAGGATTTTCGGCAAAGCAGAATGACGAGTGACGCTAAAATCCGGTTCATGATCGTGGACGATCATCCGAGCATTCGCAAACTCTGCATGACCGTGGGGGCCTCTTTGGGCTTCAACTGTGTCGAGGCTGAAAGCGCGGTTGCCGCGCTGGCCCAACTGGAAAATGATTCACCCGATATCATCCTTGCTGATCTGATGATGCCCAACATGACGGGCCTGGAATTTCTGCCGCGCGTGAAAGAGTTGTTGCCTCGAACGGAAGTCGCCATTATGACCGGCCATGCCTCCATTGAGACGGCGGTGCAAGCTATGAAGCTGGGCGCTTATGACTACATCACCAAGCCTTTCCGTATTGAAGAACTCAAGCTGCTGTTGCAGCGCATGGCAGAAAAAATCAGTCTGGTGGCCGAAAACCAGTTCCTGCGCGAACGCGTGAACGCCGAAATGGAACTCAGCGGCATTGTTGGTTCGTCCCACAAAATTCAGGAAGTGTTGCGGATGATTGCCCGGCTGAAAGATACACGCACGCCTGTGTTGATTACCGGCGAAAGCGGTACTGGCAAAGAGCTGGTGGCGCGGGCGATTCATTATCGCGGCCTGCTGTCCAAGCGACCGTTCGTCGCGGTGGATTGCGGTTCGCTGGTGCCTACTTTGATTGAAAGCGAATTGTTTGGCTATGAGAAAGGCGCATTTACCGGCGCTAATCGCTCCAAGGAAGGGCTATTCCAGTCGGCCAATGGCGGAACAATCTTTCTCGATGAGATTGGCGAACTTTCTCCGGAATTGCAGGCCAAACTGTTGCGCGTGCTGCAAGAAAAAGAAGTGCGCCCCGTGGGCAGCAATCAGAAGTTCAAAGTCGATGTGCGCGTGATTGCCGCTACCAATCGTGATCTTGAGGCAGCACAAAGAGAGGGCGCATTTCGCAAGGACCTTTATTTCCGTTTGAATGTAGTCACGCTCAATCTGCCGCCGTTGCGGGAAAGAAGGTCTGATGTTGCGCCGCTTGTTCACTACTTCCTTGATCGCTTTGTTCCCGGCAAAAACATCTCGATTTCTCCTGCGGCCATGAAGACAATGTTCCAGTACGACTGGCCGGGCAATGTGCGCGAGTTGGAAAACTGCATAGAGCGCGCCGTGGCGCTGGGCGATCAGGAAATGATCGAGGTATCTGATCTGCCTCCGGCTGTGCGCCAGCAACCAGCGCAGAATGTCTCTGCGGAAACAGCAATCTTTGCCGATGAAGCGGCTGGATCTTCAAATACCGACTTGGAAGAACTGGAACGAGAGACAATTCAACGGGTTTTTGAACAAGTCCGTGGCGATAAGGCCCGTGCCAGAGCAATGCTTGGGATCAGCCGGGCTACTTTGTATCGCAAACTCAAGCGCTACAACATCGGTTTTGCAAAGGCGGCGTCAGCAGCCCCTTGAGACAGCTAGCCTGAGACGCTGTTTCATCCTGAGACACTTTTCCTCATCCGATTAGCGGATGAAAAAATGTGCATCTTCGGAATCAACAGGTTAGTTCAACTAGGGTTTGGCCTGGGTCTTGCTCTAAGTGTTTTAGCTAAGTTTTTGGGAATAGATCAGGAACAAACTGAAAGTACTTGCATCGCCAGGAAATCTCTTGCACTGTTTTGGCGGAGAGACGTAGTTTCGCGACTTAAAGATTCGCGGCTTAAAATAATGACGACAACAACAGCTACGCTCAATCTGGATGAGGTTGCCGAATTCTGGCGCATTGCGCGTCGGCTGTACTCCGTCTATATCGAACTGGACCGCACCTTTGAGCTCGACGTACCCACCTGTCGGGAACTTGAAGACGCCGTTGACAGTCCTGAATCCGATGCGCGGGAGCGTGTGCTGCAATGGTTCGAAGATATTGACGGCCATGTGCAAGTCTGGCAATTACGGCAGCTGCTGCAAAGCACCAGCCTGCAGAATGAAGAGAACCTGCGTTACCTGATCGTCCGTCACCTGAACAAGAAGCAGAAAGGCGAAGCGGACAAAGACAAAATCGATTTTCTGCTGGTGCAATACTTCGCTCATTCCGCGCCGCATGGATTAGCTGATACCTCGTTGGAGGAAGTGGCTCGAGTGCTTGAACCGGCTATGGGAAAAGCGCCTCAGGCTTTTCCTGAGTGGGCTTCGAGTCTCGACTCCAAGCTGCGCAAGCTAAATGAATCCAACAGTCTGGAAGAGCTGCAGAATTCCGGAGCTCTTCAGGAAGTTCGCGAGTTAAAGCTGGCTGTGGGCGACGAGTATTTTGAGCCCGGTTTCCTTGTGGCTTTCACGCGCTTCAATTTCTTGGCGCGACGCGCTTTTTTCCGCGCCATGCATCTTGATCTGCATGCCATTCGTGAATCAGTGAACGAACTCGAGCGGCTGGGATTTGCCAGAGTAGATTGCCGCGATGCCGGCCTAACGGAAAGTGAATCGCTGGAGCAGGTTAGGCACGTTGTTCATCAATGGAAAACGCCTTTCCGCGCTCCCTATTCCGGTGGTTCGTCGTTCCTGCAACTGATTCTTTTGCGCCACTGTTTGCAGCACGCTTTGAAAAGTACCGGTGTGAACGCAGAACCTGTCCCTCCGGTGCCACAGCCGATCCCAACGCAGGCTCAAGCGCCTGCTGATGGGAAGCCTGCATCAGCAAAAGCAATACATGTTCAAGCTGCTGCTGCAGCGGCGGTCGCTAAAGAGAATCAACAGGTCCATGCGATCCATGCCGAACCATTGGATCTGGTTTCACCTCCGGCGCACAGCAGCGCTGACACCGCTGGTACAGAAGAGCAGGCCGATGAAGATAACTATCTAGCACGTTGCGTTACAGACATCGCGGAACAGTTAAAATCCGTGCCGGCAAAAAACTTTCCGGCTGTCACGCCAATTGTCCTGGGGGGATGCAAGCTGTTGATTGCCACTTGGGAAGCGCAGGCTTTTGTACAGGACGATGAGACCTCCAAAGCATTGCAGCGTACCGTTGCGGCGCGAACGATTTTGCATGTCTGTGTGGAACGCCATAAGAAGAATGAAGCAACCGACCTTGCCGCCGCCATGGACATTGCCCGCGCCCAGGTTGAAGAAATGAAACAACATGTGGAAGCTGCAAAAGAAGCCAAGAACATTGATGCGGCGGTGAACCTGGCGGCAACCAGCAAACGCCTTTCGTCATTGATTGCCGAATGCGAAAAGGCGGGTAGTTAGGAAGCCTTCCGGCCGCAGAACTCCTCAAGATTTGAGAATTTGTCTCAGGGTGAGACAGGCCGCTCTTCTCCAGTGACCGCATCGATCCAGTAAGTTGGATCAGATCTAATCCAACCTATTGATAATAAAAAGCTTGTTCTCTTTCCAGGATTCCTGCCCCACCCCCGCAGCTTGGCTGCGCAATTGCAATACCTATATGGATACCAAAGGGCAGGGGTTCGTCCGTTTTGACCAAGATTCTCATAGTCGATGATTCGCCGGCCGAGGTGAAGCTCATGCAGTCGGTTCTGGACCGCGCCGGCTACATGTCGGTTACGGTCCATGATCCTATGCGCCTGGAGCAGACGATTGACATCGAGCGTCCTAACCTGATTTTGATGGACGTGGTCATGCCCCAGCGCAATGGTTTCCAGGCGTGCCGCGAACTGAAAGGCAACGCCGATTACGCGCGCATTCCGGTGATTATGGTCAGCTCTAAGAACACTGAGAGCGACAAGTTCTGGGCCAAGCAGCAGGGAGCAGACGGCTATGTGGTGAAGCCGTTTACGAGTGAAGAGCTTTTGGGAACCGTGCGCGGACTGGTGGGAAAGGGCGTTTCGTGAAATCCCGAGCGTAGCGAGGGAACCCTATAGTCAAAAAGGGAACATTGGGTCGAAATAGGGAATTGGTGAACGTAAGCAGATTATAAGGCAATAGGAATCCCTCACCTGCAAACAGCGCGGGTTCGGGATTTCAGAAAAACAATGGCAGAAGAGCAACAACAACTCGAACCACTTTCGCCGGAGGCTGAGCAGCTTGAATTGCTGCCTCAAGCGGAGCCGGAACGGCAGTATTGCCTGTTCCGCGCCGGACGTGAGCGCTTCTGCTTTTCGGTGCTCGATGTGGAAGAAGTTGTGGAGTGGCCCAATCTGACCAAAGTCCCATTGGCGCCATCGTTCCTCATGGGCATTTTTAACCTGCGTGGTTCGATTGTGCCGGTAGTGGATATCGCGTTGACGGAAGGCCGCCGGCCGGATCTGCACCCCAAGCACGTTGTTGTAGCCAGCTTGAAAGGTGAAGGCGACAACGATGATCTGCGAATCGGAATTGCGGCAGACGAGGTGATTGGCACATGCAGCACCTCAGAGCCGCTGTTAGTAGACGAAGCACCCAGCGAAATGCCGCATTGTTGCGGCATGTTGCGGCATGAAGATCGCATGGCACTGGCATTGAATTTGAAGAAATTGACTGAGACGTTTCCCGTCCCGGTGATTTGAGATTTTGTAGAGATTCGGTTTTGAAAGCTCTGCGGTTTGAGCAGAGCGATAACAAGTTCTGAGTTTGGCCGCGAAGCCGACCACGCGCTGAGCGGCCTTAGCAAGAGCGGAATAGTGCATAGGTTTTTAAGAGCTCTGTGGCGGTTTGGAGCGGAGCGACAGGAGTGAAGTTATGAAAGGTCGTTTGAACTCGACCCTGTGGTTAATGGTGACGATTGATGTGGTCGCGCTGTTTGTTGTCTTGTGGCTGGCCTACAGCGCCGGCGAGCAAGGCAAACTCCCGATCACTGACTTTGGTGGTCTGGGGCAGGGCTCCGGTCTAAAGCTGCTATTCGCATTTGTCATCGCGGCCGGTGCCGGCCTGTGGACTTTTATCACCATTGGCAACCGAGTGCTGATCCCGGTGAAACGGCTTTCGGATTTTTCCGAACGCTTTGCCCAGGGCGATTACCGCACGCGAGCCACGGTTGATTCGGCTGATGATTTCGGTTTTATTGCCGAACAGTTGAACCGTGCCGCGGAAAATTCATCGCGCGCCGTCTTCAACCAGGAAGCGCAGGAAAACCTGCAGAAGAGCGTAACGGAGTTCCTGACCATCGTGAGCCAGATTGCCCGTGGCGACTTGACGCTGCGCGGTCGCGTGAGCAATGACGCTTTGGGCAACGTCGTCGACTCCGTCAACTACATGCTCGATAACTTTGCCAAAGTCCTGGAGCGCGTGCGCAAGGCCGCTATTGACGTGCAGTCCAGCGCGAATGAAATTCTAATTGCGTCGGAAGAGATGTCCACCGGCGCAATCCAGCAGGACCAGGAAATTACCAATACTTCATCTGCCGTGGAACAGCTCACGGTTTCGATGAAGCAGGTATCCAACAACGCTGAAGCCAGCGCTGAAGCTGCGCGCCGTGCGCTCGACGCCGCCGAACAGGGCAACCGGTCCGTGCGAGACACGCTGGAAGGCATGCAGCGCATCCGTTCTTCAGTGCAGGCAACCGCCAAGCGCATTAAAGCGCTAGGCGATCGCTCACTGGAAATTTCTGAGATCGTGAACGTAATTAATGACATCACTGAACAGACCAACCTTCTCGCGCTGAACGCAGCCATCGAAGCAGCACGTGCAGGTGAGGCAGGGCGCGGATTTGCCGTGGTGGCCGATGAAGTCCGTAAGCTGGCCGAGCACTCACGCGCTGCGACGAAAGATATTGCCGCGCTGATCAAAGCCATCCAGGCCGAGACGAATGATGCAGTCATCGTGATGGAAGAAGGCACCAAGGAAGTAGAAATCGGTGCCAAGCTGGCTGACCAGGCTGGTCGCGCGCTGGACGCAATTTCCACCGTCGTGCGCCAATCGGCTGAGCTGGTGCAGGAAATCTCTCTAGCCTCCAAACAGCAGGTGCGCGGCACTGAAGGCGTGGCCAATGCAATGCAAATTATCTCCAATATCACCCGCCAGACTTCACAGGGTGCGCGACAGACTTCGCGCACGGTGGAACAGTTGGTGCATATGTCAGAACAGCTCAATGAAGCGCTATCGCAATTCAGGGTAGTCGCTGCCAGCCAGAACGCGCTGCCCAGCGAGGCGCGTCCGGAACTGGTAAGCGCGGCAGCGGCAATGTCACGTCGTTAACTTCGTTAGGTTCAGGGTGAGGAAGACATGGCAGGCGTAGTGACAGTTAGCGAACACGAATTGAGCGAGATACGCGGCTTGATTGAAACGCGCTCGGGAATCCATTTTGACGATTCGCGCGAACGCTTCTTCTCCACTCGCGTGGTTGAGCACGTTGAGTCCAGGAAGCTGACGCATGGCACGGACCTGATCCGCCTGATCAAGAATTCCAACGTTGAATATGATTCTTTGCTCCAACGGCTGTTGACGCAGGAGACCTCGTTCTTCCGCTATCCATCACTTTTTGAAGCGTTGGAGAAGAAGGTCCTGCCGGACTTGCACATGAAAAAATTCTGGGAGAGCCCACGCTCGTTGCGTGTCTGGAGCGCTGGCTGCGCCACTGGAGAAGAGGCTTACAGCATCGCCATGACCGTGGCCGATGCAATTGAGTTTGCTGATGCGTGGAACATTCACATTCTGGCTACCGACGTGAGCCGCGACGCTCTGGAGCATGCCGATCACGGCCTGTATGAGCCGCGCGACATGGAGACGGTTGCTTCGCGCCAGCGCGAACAATATTTCTCCAAAGCCGGCGACCATTATCTGGTCCGGCCGCGCATTCGCAACCTGGTTACATTCGCGCCCATGAATCTTGCCCAGGTTGTCTACATGGGCAAGTTTGACTGCATTTTCTGCATGAATGTGCTGATTTATTTTTCTGAGGAGCGGCGTGCTCAGCTGATCCAACGATTTTATGAATATCTGGAGCCGGGTGGATATCTGTTTCTGGGCCATGCCGAATCCATCAACAAGGTCGACGTAAAGTTTGAAACGCACATCTATCGCGATGCGCGGATTTACCAGAAGCCCGCTAATCTGGCACGGGCCGCCACAACGCAGGAGAAAGCTTGAACGGACAAGGGGCAGAATTCGTGGAGATCTTCCTACAGGAAGCGTCGGAGCGCCTGCAGTTTTTGCGGGAATACTCCGGCATCCTGCAGGACGCATATCCGCGCCAGGAAGATGTGGAACGCCTGCACATTGCGGCGCACACGCTTGCCGGCACCTCTGCCTCTTATGGGTTTCCGCTGTTTGCGGAAATTTCCGGCAAACTGGCCCACATCTTCCAGTACGCGCTGAATGCCAGCATTGCTGCCGACGCGGCCGGCCCTCTCGTGGAATTTATCTCTGAGGCTGTGGCGCTGCTGGAATCCGATCTCATCATGATCAGCACGAACGGGGTGGAATCCGGCGAGGACATTGGAGTTTTCAAACAGCGTTATCCGTTCGCGTTCCAGACCTCGGCTGTGCCGCAACAGGAAGAACGCCCTCACTCGATATCCACCGGGAGCACTCCCGCGGCGGCTGCGAAAAAATCCGACTCGATTCTGGAAGAGTCAAAGCCAATTGCAGAAATTCCCTATGAGCCGCTACCGGCAGATGGCGAAGTTCCTGCTGAAGTCCTGGAGTTCTTCGTCCCTGAAGCGGAAGAGCATTTGCAGATTGTGACGCACTGCCTGCTTTCGCTGGAAACCAATCCCAGTTCCGAGCAGATTCACCGGCTGTTGCGGGCCATGCACACGGTGAAAGGATCGGCGGCGCAGGTTGGCCTGCATCGGATATCGCACGTGGCGCATCGCGCGGAAGATCTGATCGGACGCTTGCGCGAAGGCGAGTTGCGGCCAAGCGCTGAGATTATCGATATCTGCCTTGATGCGGTGGATACGCTCAAGAAGTTTCTTTATCACCAGTGGACCGATGAAGCTGCAATGCAGACTTCCGTCCATGGGCTGTTTTCGCGCATTGCGCGATTGGTGCCTCTGGAAAGAGAAGAGGAGGTTACCGGACCAGCAACGGCTTCGCCAGTGATCGAGGTTCCTGCCCGGGCCGTTGCGCAGCCAGTTGAACCAGCGCCCGCCAGCTACTTGCAAGAAATCCACCTTTCAGAGGACGAACCGGCACCGGCGACTGTGGCTGCGTCGCCTGCTGAGGTTCAAACTCTCGCAGTGGTTCCTGTTCTCCCGCATGCAGCCGCGGAAATCAAGAAGCCGGAAGGAATAGAAAAATTCGCCGACGAAGATTTGATGCGCAAAGAGCCTGCGTCCATGCCGCAGTCCAAGTCGGTGCGCATTGCCCTGGAACGCTTGGACCGCATGATGAACGCTGTGGGCGAGTTGGTGATTAATCGCACGCGCATGCTGGGCCGCGTGGCCGAACTGGAACGTCTGGCTGACGTGCTGAATTTTTCCAAGGCGCGCATGCAGGACAAGGTTTCAGAGTTCCAGGAGAAGCACGAGTTCAGCCGTATACATTCGGCTCCTACGCCAAGGCCTTCAGACGACTTTCCGTTGCGCAACGGTTATTCCAGCTACTCGCATTCCTTTGATCATTCGCTGGCTGAGTTTAGCGAACTCGAAATGGACCGCTATGATGATTTCAATATTCTCTCGCGCTCGCTGACAGAAATTTCCGCTGACATCACGGAAGTTCTAACGCAGCTGGATGGCTTTGTTCGCCGCGTGGATGGCGACATTGACGAGTTCACCAAGCTGGCGCACCGCCTGCAAGACGAAATCACGCAGGCGCGCATGGTGCCGATTGGCAACCTGTACACGCGTATCTCACGCACCGTGCGCGACGCCGCGAAAGCCGTAAACAAAAAAGTAGAACTTACGCTGGCCGGCGCCGAAACCGAACTGGATAACAACATCATCCAGCAGATTTCCGATCCGCTGATTCATCTTGTGCGCAATGCGGTGGCGCATGGTCTGGAGCGCGACGAAGAAAGATATGAGCAGGGCAAAAGCGATTCCGGCAATGTTGCCGTGCGGGCGTACCATCGCGGCAACCACATATATATAGAGGTAGAGGACGACGGCCGCGGCATCGATTACGAGAAGGTCCGCAAGACCGCCGTGGATCACGGAATGCTTTCTGCCGAAAGCGCCGCGGAGCTCGGTGAACGCGACTTGCTCGATCTTCTCTTCCAGCCGGGTTTCTCCACAGCTCCGCGCAAAACTGAATTAGCAGGCCGTGGCGTTGGCTTGGACGTTGTTAAGTCGAATCTCGCGCTGCTGAATGGTGAGATTGAAGTTGAGACCCAGAAAGGTCTGGGCACGCGCTTCACACTGAAAGTTCCTCTCACGCTTATCATTTCGCAGGCGCTGTTTGTGCGCTGCGGCACTTCCATGTTTGCTCTTCCGCTATCGTTCGTGGAAGAGATCAGGCGGCTCCGGATTAACGAAATCGAAGAGGTTGGCGGCAAACTGCTCACCAAAGTTCGCGACGTAGTCACGGAAATCGTCCGTCTTGATAGCGTGCTGGGACTGGAGCCGATCCAGCCGATCAATGGTTACTTCCGCATGGTGATTGCGAATGTCGCGGGACGCCAAGTGGGAATTGTGGTGGAAGATGTTGTCCGTAAGGATGAAATTGTTATCAAGAGCCTGGGCGAGTTCTTGCGCAATTTAAAGATGTTTCCGGGCGCAACCATCGCTCCGGACGGCAGCCTGATTCTGCTGATTGATGTCAATCGACTGGTTGCGGGCGAGGCTATTGAGCACCGTCCATTGATGACCAGCGCAAATGCAGCGCGTGTTTTCGCGCCGGGGGCAGCGGCTGTGGCGCATGGCGCTATTCCGCAGGAAGCGATTGATTTTGTTCCGGAAGAAAAACTTGTGGTACTGGTGGACGACTCAATCAGCGTGCGCAAATTTGTTGGACGCATGCTAGAGAAAGCCGGCTACCGGGTGAAACTGGCGGCGGATGGACTGGAAGCGCTGGAGATCGTAACGCAAACACGGTGTGACCTGGTTGTTACCGACCTGGAGATGCCGCGAACGAATGGCTATGAACTTTTATCGCATCTGCGGCAGGATCCGCAGACGCGCAACATTCCGGTGATGGTGGTCACGTCGCGCGCCGGCGCCAAGCATCGTGATCGAGCGATGAAAGAAGGAGCAATGGCGTTCCTGACCAAGCCGGTGCAGGAAGACCAGTTTATTGCAGCGGTGGCCAAGCTGATCGGCTCTCCGGCGGGACAAGCGCTGGAAAAAGCAGCGGCAGGATAGGTAAAAACTTTAATAAGAGATGACGTTAAGCAGGAAAACTCGGGTGCTGATTGTGGACGACTCGGCGTTTATGCGCAAGGTGCTGCAGGGCATCATTGCGTCTGATCCGCAGCTGGAGGTGTGCGGTGAGGCGCGCGACGGTCGAGATGCCGTCACTCAGACCGAGACACTCAAGCCGGACGTCATCAGCATGGACATCAACATGCCGCATGTGGATGGTCTTCAGGCGACTGAGATCATCATGTCCAGCAACCCCAAGCCGATCCTGATTGTTAGTTCCGAGTCGAGAGAAGGTGCAGATGTCACGTTGAAGGCGCTCGAACTGGGTGCGATCGATTTCGTCGCCAAGCCAAGCGGCGGTGTTGATCTGGACATGAGTTCAGTCAAAGAAGAATTGTGCCGAAAGCTCAAGATGGCTGCGAAGGTCCGCGTGGTTCGTACGGCAACGCGTTCTAAGTTGCAGCATGAGGTAGCTTCGTCGTTACCGCGGTCAGAGCCCGCTCCAAAGAATGGTGACAATGGACTGCAGGAAGTTCGCGCGGCGGTAAATGCCGCGGCCAAGAGCGCGGGGAAATTCCCTCTCATCGTGCTGGCATCTTCTACCGGGGGGCCGGCGACGTTGATGAAGTTCCTACCGTACTTCCCCAAGGATTTCCCAGGAGCGGTGGTCCTGGTGCAGCACATGCCGGGTAACTTTACCGCCCAATTCAGCAGCCAGTTGGCGGAAGTGTCTCAGATCAAGGTGAAAGAAGCGGAAGCCGGCGAAATCATTGTGCCGGGTCAGCTTTATGTCTGCCCTGGGTCACATCACCTGCGCGTTTCGCCTACGGGCAGAATTTCTCTTGACGATGGCCCGCGCGTCAGCGGTTATCGACCCTGTGCTGATCTCACGTTTGAAAGCGCGGCGGAGTATGCCGGGCCGATGACGATCGGGGTGATTCTTACAGGGATGGGAAATGATGGCGCGAAAGGCGCGCAGACGGTCCGCTCCGTCGGCGGACATGTGATTGCGCAGGATGAATCGACGGCTGTAATTTTTGGCATGCCCCAAGAGGCCATTAAAACCGGCGTGGTGGATCAAGTCTTGCCGATAGAAGCAATCTATCAGGGAATCGAGAAGCGCGTTCTCTACATTTTTGGCGCAGCGAAAGTGGGGGCCTTGTGAAGCCCTTGAAGCATCTGCGTTCTCAACCGCCTCAGCCAGCCCGCGAAGACGTGATCGTGTTTGCCGTGGGCGGATACAAACTTGCCATTGCCGCGGGCGCGGTCAAAGAAATCCGGGGCATGGATGATCTGCATCCGTTCAAGCTGGGCGGAATCTCAGCGCAGATTGCGAAGTTAAAGTACACGCTGGAGCGGAATGGCGCCACGTATTTCGTAATCGATGCTGCGCAGCATTTTCGGCTGCCGGCTTCGAAGGCGTCCCGTGTAATGGTCCTGCGCAACATACCGACTGGCGTGCTCGTGGATTCGACCGACCGCATCATGGAGATTTCAGCTCTGCATGCATTGCCGCCGGCTTTTACCCATGAAGAGCGCGGATGGTATCGCGGCCTGGCCGTGGTGAATGGGCTAGTGGTGCCGGTGGTGAATCACAATGCTTTCCTGAACGGGGCGGAGCTGGAAATTGTGCGTGCCGGGCTGGAACGCGTGCGCGTCGTGGTAACGGCATGATCGCGGAGGCAGACAAATCGTACGTGCTCTTTCCTCTGGGCGAAAAGCGCTTTGCTCTGCGTGCAGAAACGGTGACTGAACTGGCTCGGCCGGACAGCGTACAGACTTTTCCGCATCGCACGCCCTTGTTGACCGGAGTGCTGGTGCGGCGAGGAAGAATTGTTCCGGTGTGTGACGTTGCGCAGGTGCTGGTTGGACCGGCAGCGCCGCCGAGAAAGTTTTATTTGATTGCGAACTGCAAAATCGGAGCACGGCAGGAATTGACCGCCGTGCCGGTCACTGGCGAATGTGAACTGGCCAGCGCCGCAAGCGTGCCGCTTACGGGCAGTGAGCCGGCTTATGTCAGCGGGATGTTGTCTTTCGGGAATGAGATTGTGGCGGTTGTGGCGCTGGAAAAATTGATTTGCGCGGAGGCAACGGCATGAACCCGACAGTTGCCACGCCCGCAAAGATTTTGCTGATCGATGCCAACGTGTTTCTGGCCCGCCGCATTACGGAAGCGCTTAAGCTTGAAGGTTTTGAAGTGGTCCACACCACGCAGTCCGGCTACGCCCTAACCATGCTGGAATATGACACCCCTTCCGCTATCTTATGTTCAACCAATCTGCGGGAGATCAGCGCACATGAATTGCCACCGATCATCCATGCCGATCCCAAAACCGCGCATATCCCGGTGATCGCTCTGGGCGATGGCGGCGATCAGGCATTGATGGAAGCCTTCCGCTCGGGCTGTGCCGATTATGTAGATAAGCGCCTGGGGCCGGAGTTGATCGCAGCGCAGATCAAAACGTTTCTGCGCAGCAGCGCTGAAGGCTTTCATCCTGTGCAGATGCTGAATTCGGCTGATGAAGGGCTTACCGGCAGTCTTTCACATCTCGATCTGCCCGGCGTGGTGCAGATGCTGGTGCATTCGCGGCAGACCGGGTCGCTCTCTGTGAATGCTGGAGACATTGACGGCATCTTGTTTTTTGAGAACGGCAATATTACGCACGCTGAGAGTGGAGATCGCATTGGCGATGATGCGGTGGTCCACATTGTGAAACACTGCAATGGCGTGGATACCGGATCTTATAAATTCTTGCCCGGAGAGAGCGCCGCTACACGAACCGTGCTCCGTTCGGCCACGGAACTGATGCTGGAAGCCCTGCGGGAGCTGGATGAGTCCGCGCACGACAATGGTGATGGAGGTTTTAGATGAGCACGATTCCCACTGTCTACTTTATCGATGACAGTGCGACCATGCGCGAAGTGATCAAGATCGCCTTTCGCCGTGAGAACATCAATGTGGTGGCCTGCCATGATGCAGCTACCGCGCTGACAGAAATTGAAGCGGCGAAGCCGGATATCGTGATCACTGACGTGATCATGCCGGACAAGGACGGTTATGACGTTTGCCAGCATATCAAGTCGCATCCTGAACTGGCGAAGACCCCGGTAATTCTGATGTCGGGCGTGGTAAACCGCGCCGTGGCGGAGAGGGCATTTGCCGTAAAGGCGGACGAACTGCTGCGCAAGCCCTTTCAGCCGCAGGATTTGATCGCGCGCGTCAAGCATCTGCTCAAGACGAATGGCGCTCCTGTTCCCACACCTGCCGCGGCAGCGAATGCGGCAGTAGCGCTCAGCAGTATTTTTTCGGCAGCAGCATCGGCTCCTATGCCGCCGCGTTCTGTTCCCGCCACACCCCCGCCAGTCCAACAACGCGCGGCAGTGGCCGCTACGGGTGCACCTGCAATGCCATTGCCGATTACAGCCACAGCCGCTGTTCCTCTGCCTCAACCGGTTGCTGTTACGGCTCCAGCAGCAGTAGCTGCACCAAGTTCAGCCGTTCAGCCCACAGTAGCGAACGGAAATGGCGCGGCCCCAGCCGCAAAGGCGCCCCCGCTCAATGACGCGGGCAAATTGAAGATCGAGATTATGCGCCTGGAAGGTCTGGTGAAAAAATTACAGTCAGAATTGCAGGCCGAGCGCGAATATTCAAGAGCGCTTGAGGCGCATGTAAAGACCCTGCAGGAGTCAGACTAATTTTCAGCGAATCGGGCGCGCTTGGGTCCCGCTCCGCAGAGCTTGCGCCGGATGGTCGATTCCAGCGCCGCGTTGCGCCATTCCTGGGATCGTCACTGGCAAGCGGCCGCGAAATGGAATCTCACCGAACAGTGCTCTCACTGTTCCCACTTCCGACGTAGTTGCATTGGAGTACGCGCAGACATAATTTTCAATCTGGGGAAAATCCGCCATAAAATAGGGTGATCCAAAACTGACGACTACGGTCTTCTCTCGCTTGGCCTCAAGGATCGATTGCAGCAAAGCTGCCGTGGCGTCAGGAATGGAGATGGTGTTTACGCCTATAGCGCCCTCCTTCCGCACAGCGCGCCCGGGTACGGGAATCAGGTAGATCGCAGCTAGAACGTTCTCTGCTGAATTGAGCGCGCTTTGGATTTCAGCCATGCTGCCCGCGGCGATGCGTGGATCCACAAAGATAATTCGCGCGTCGGGTATACGTGCGCGCAGCTCGCGCTGCAACTGGCGTCCGTTGTCACTCCTTACGTCATCAGTAAAGACGATGCACAAAAACTTGCTTCCTTCCTGTTGGACGGTTCCATAAGCCGGAGCAGAAGTTGAACGTCCCTGCGGTTTCAGCGGAAGCAGATGGCCGTTGTCGCGGACCAGAGTGATGGCGGAATCGGCTATCTGCTGCGCGGTCGCCAGGTTTTCCGGACTGGAGATGATGGAAGAAAGCTTGTTGATATCAATCTGCCTGGCCTTGTTCAGCCCAACGCTCGCCTTTGCGCGCAAAATCTTCAATACGGATTCATCAATGCGATTCTCCGGGATTTCACCACTGCGGACGGCGCTTAAGAGACCTTTGTATGCGCCATCAAGATCGGTAAAAAGAATCAGCATGTCATTGCCGGCCCTTACCGTATCAATAGCAGCGTGCCTGGCTGCCGCCGATCCGCCTTCCGGATACACGCTGGTAAGGCCGGCCATGTCCATGGCGTCAGTCATTACCAGCCCTTTGAAACCGAGCTGCTGCCTGAGTATTCCAGTGACGATCGCAGCTGAGTTAGTGGCGACGCGTGAAGGATCTGGTTCGAGCACAGGAGCCGTGATGTGCGCGACCATTACAGCGTCTGTTCCGGCGGCGATGGCAGCCTGGAAGGGTGGCAGATCAATCTGGTTGATCTGCTCGCGGCTTCGATTCACAGCCGCCAAGCCCAGATGAGAGTCGGTAGCTGTATCGCCATGTCCGGGAAAATGTTTGGCTGCGGTAAGAAGGCCATTATTGCGTGCGCCGCGAATGTAGGCCGAGACCAGGGAACTTACCTGGGCGGGGTCCTCTCCAAAAGAGCGGGTGTTGATGACTGGATTCGCGGGATTGGAGTTCACGTCGGCAATCGGCATCAGGTTCCATTGCACGCCAATGGCGCGGGATTCCAGAGCGACGATCTTTCCAAACTGTTCAGCAAACTCCGGCTTGCCTGCAGCGCCAAAGGCCATGCTGTGCGGGAAGACTGTAGTACCGTTGAGCCGCATAGAGACGCCGCGCTCATAATCGGCAGCGACAAGCAATGGGAGTTTCGATGTGCGCTGGAGCTGGTTGATCAGCATCGCGGCTTCGTAAGGCTCACTCTTGGATAGTGATGGGCCTTCAGCAGGGACAGTTAGAAGAACAGATCCCAGGTGGTAACGCTGAACCTGATCGAGCCAGTTCAGGTATTCAGGGTTCTTCAGATTCACGAACTGGGGCATGGCCAGCCGGATCATAAACATCTGCCCGACTTTTTCTTCGAGCGAGAGTTTCTTCAGTGTTTTCTGCGCCCACTTTTCGCCGTCATGATCTAGATGAACCGGTGCCACGCGCTGAAAGTCGTCGGCCATTGCGAGAGAGGAAAGAACCAGCAGAAAAATGCCGGCAATCACGAACTTTTGCACCATCCTTTGCACCATGGCGCAACAATACCAGAAATGTTCAAGCAGGTTGGGCAGAATATCGCGAACCATTGGCCAGTATCCGGCATGGTTCACAGGCATTGACCTTGCAGGCGCTCCCCGTTGGTTAAGCGGTTTCCCCGGGTTCGGTGATGGCTTTCATCTGCTAGTCTGGCGGTGAGGAGAGCTTATGCCACTGACCTGGACTGACTGGATCGTGATTGGCGGTTACCTGCTGATCAACCTAGCGATTGGCATCTATTACCGACGCCGCTCGGGTGGCAATACTGAAGAATTTTTTGTCTCCGGACGCAACGTCTCCTGGTGGCTGGCCGGTACGTCCATGGTCGCCACAACTTTTGCTGCTGATACTCCGCTATTTGTAAGCGGCGTAATTGCAACGCAGGGAATCGCCGGAAACTGGATCTGGTGGACCTCTTGCCTGGGCGGCATGCTGACTGTGTTCTTCTTTGCCCGCTACTGGCGGCGGGCCGAAGTCCTGACTGACGTGGAGCTGACGGAAATTCGCTATGGCGGCAGGCCAGCGGCATTTCTGCGCGGATTCAAAGCCATCTACCTTGGTCTGGCGATGAATTGCCTGATTCTGGGCTGGGTCACGAATGCCATGGTCAGCATTATTGCTGTGCTGCTGGGTCCTCTTATTGCGCAAGGCAAAGTCCTGCAACTCACGCTGGGCGGACACACTCTGCTGCATTACACGCTTGGAGCGCCCAGCCATACTGCGCTGCTGATCTGCATTTTTGTGCTGATTCCATTTACCGGCATTTACACATCAATCGGCGGGTTGTGGGGCGTGCTGGTTACTGACCTGTTCCAGTTTGCTCTGAAGATGACAATGGTTGTGGTGCTGGCGTGGGTTGCAGTGGTGAAAATCGGTGGCATGCAGGCGCTGAAGCTTCAACTCCAGTTTATTGGCCAGCAGGCGCAAAAAACCGGAGCGCAAACATCGAACCCGCTGGCATTCTTTCCTGACTTCCATCTCGGCTGGACGTCCAGCGCTCTCTGGACTTTGCCCGTGCTCACGTTCCTGATGTATCTGGGCGTGCAGTGGTGGTCGGCGTGGTACCCCGGAGCAGAGCCGGGCGGCGGTGGCTATGTGGCGCAGCGCATGTTCTGCGCCCGCGACGAAAAAAATTCTCTGGGCGCAACACTGTGGTTCAACATTGCGCATTACGCGGTTCGTCCCTGGCCATGGATCATTACGGGATTGGTCGCGCTGGCGGTCTATTCGCCACACGGCGGCTTGCGACCGGACGCTGCTTTTGGCGCGAATCCTCAGCAGGGCTACGTGATGGTGTTGCGCGATTTTCTTCCTCCGGCATTGCGCGGCGTGATGGTAGCGGCGTTTCTTGCCGCATTTATGTCAACTCTGGGAACACAATTGAATTGGGGTGTTTCCTACCTGGTGAACGACTTGTACCGTCGTTTTGTAGTGCGACAAAAAACTGAGAAGCATTACGTCGCGGTAGGACGGCTTTTTACCATCTTGATGGTTTTGATCAGCGGCTATGTCGCTTCACAACTGCATTCCGTTGGGCAGGGATGGCAGATCGTTCTGGGACTTGGCGTGGGAACTGGAGCAGTGTACATCCTGCGGTGGTATTGGTGGCGCATCAGCGCGTGGAGCGAAATCAGCGCCATGGTCGTGGCTGCCGTTGTGGCGGTTTATCTCAACAAGCATTTTCCCGGCGACGATCCGGTTACGTTTGCCAAGACCTCGCTGATTACGGCTGGAATCACGACAGTGGCGTGGATTGCAGCCACTTTTCTTACTCCGGCGGAGTCAGAAGAAAAGCTGCTGGCATTTTATCGTCGCGTGCGGCCGACGGTGCATGGATGGAAGCGCATTGCCGCGCTGGCGCCGGAGATTCCCCAGGTACGCGATATCGGCAGCAACGCTTTTGACTGGCTCATGGGATGCGTTTTGGTCTATGCAACGCTGTTTGGAATCGGCAAGATCATTTTTGGCGAGCTCCCGCTCGGGCTCTTGCTGCTGGCGATTGCCGCCGGCGCAGGCTACCTGATCTTCTGGGACCTCTCACGGCGTGGATGGCAAGCGCTTTCCGGTACAGACCATACGGCTGTTACACTCAAGGTGGATTCGGCGCAGGCGCAGAAGAACCTTTCCTGACGCACGAATCCAATTTTGCGAGGGAGCGAACGCCGAAATGAGTTTTAAGATTGAATCGGTCCACCTGAATGAAGTGATTGTCGTGCAGCCGGAGGTGCGTGGGGATTCGCGCGGGTTCTTTATGGAAACCTACCGTGCTGACCAGTTCAAGGAATTAGGGCTGCCCACAAACTTTGTCCAGGACAACCATTCCAAATCAAAAAAAGGCGTGTTGCGCGGCCTGCACTTCCAGTGGGAACCGCCCATGGGCAAGTTGATGCGCGTGACGCGCGGTGCTGCGTTCCTGGTGGCCGTGGATATTCGCAAGGGCTCGCCTACACTGGGGCAGTGGTTTGGGATCGAGGTCTCAGAGGAAAACAAAAAGCAGGTTTGGGCGCCGCATAACTTTGCGCGTGGCTTTTGTTCACTCACCGACGACTGCGAAGTCCAGTACAAAACTACGGGCGTTTACAACCAGAACGCCGAGAGTGGAATTCATTTTGCTGACCCGGAGATTGGGATCAAGTGGCCCATTGACGTTGCAGCGGCAGAAACTTCAGAGCGGGACCGCAAGGCCCAGAGCCTGGCGGAATGGCTAGCTTCGCCGCTTTCAGACAAGCTCAAGTACGAGGCAAAGTAAGAGTTCAGGTTAGTCGCGCGACTTCAGCAGCGTCTGCCTTGCTGCGTCCAGCTGCTTGCGTCGCGCTTTATCGACCTTGGGCAATTGCAAGTCCATGTCTTCAAGCGTCTGGATGATGGCCGAACTTACGGCAATATGAGTAAACCACTTGTGATCGGCCGGCACGACATACCAGGGCGCTTCTGGCGTTGAGGTGTGACGGATCATGTCTTCGTAGGCGTTCATGTAATCGTGCCAGTATTTGCGCTCGTGAACATCGGCTTCTGAAAATTTCCAGTTCTTTTCCGGCTCATCCAGCCGGGCAAGGAATCGCCGCTTTTGCTCCTCTTTGGAAACATGGAGAAAGAATTTCCGGATGATGACGCCGTTGCGTGTCAGGTATTCTTCAAAGTTGCGAATATCTTTGAAGCGCTCTTTCCATATCTTTTTTGTTACAAGTTCCGGCGGAAGATGCTGCTTTTGCAGATAATCCTGATGCACGCGGACGACAAGGACTTCTTCATAGTAGGAACGGTTGAAGATCCCGATTTTTCCGCGTTCCGGTAGCCGGCGCGTCGTCCGCCAGAGAAAATCATGGTCCAGTTCTTCGGCTGAGGGCTGTTTAAAGCTCGACACCTCACATGCCTGGGGATTTACGCCAGACATTACATGCTTGATCAGGCTGTCTTTACCCGCCGCGTCCATGGCCTGAAAGATCAGGAGCACTGCCCACTGGTCCTGGGCGTAGAGCTTTTCCTGCAAATCCTGCAGCACGGCCACGCTCTGTTGCAAAAGTTGATCGGCTTTTTCTTTAGAGTGGATACCGCGGATATCG
>C688J18823_10000213_pt1 | contig 32849 bp, 38 predicted proteins | sample HopSoiMetagenom1_FD_18823 | JGI IMG/M metagenome (IMG submission 18823) | reverse complement strand
CGAACGCTTTGGCATCACGTCGAAGCTGCCGCCGTACCTGCCAGTAGCCCTCGGCTCGGCGGAAATCACTCTGCTCGAGCAGACCGCCGCTTACAGCGTGTTTCCTAATGATGGCGTACGCGTAACTCCCCGCTACATCACTCGTGTAACGGACTACGAGGGGCGCGTCATGGAAGAAGATTTTCCCGAAGTCAAAGACGTGGTCAGCGAACGTACTGCGCGCATTATGACCAGCATGTTGCGCGAAGTCGTCCTGCACGGCACTGGCGTCGCCGCGTCAAAGTTGCCATTCCCGGTCGCGGGCAAAACCGGCACGACGAACGACTTCACCGACGCGTGGTTCGTGGGATTCTCGCCAACCATGACCTGTGGAGTCTGGGTCGGCTTCGACGAAAAAAGATCTCTCGGTGCGAAAGAAACTGGCGCGCACGCCGCCTTGCCGATCTGGATGAACTTCATGACCGTCGCTATGTCTGGCAAAGACCCTGGCGAGTTTAAACCCGCGCCCCCAATGCCGCATGCGATCGCGCAAAAGCTCGACACATCCGACGCCGCACCGGCCGCAGAAGAATCCCACTAACGTTTTTCGTGCACCTTCGTGCCCTCCACTATTGCGCCATTTTCCCGTACACGCCGGTGAATTATGATTCGCGCGTCGTCACCCGAACATCTTGGGAGAACGTATGCGAACTTTCCCCGTCGCTTTGCGAATTCTGCTGTCAATGATCGTGATTTGTGCGATTGCCCAAATGGAGATTGCACATGCCGCCGGCGATTCCAGCTCCGCAGTCGAACAGGTCCTGCGCACGCAGCAAGACGCCTGGAACCATCACGAGATCGAGAAGTTTATGGAGGGGTACTGGAACTCGCCGGACCTGACATTCTTCTCGGGAGCGAAAGAGACGAGCGGATGGCAGGCGACGCTCGACCGCTACAAAGCAACGTACGCGAGTAGCGGCCACGAGATGGGCCAACTGGAATTTTCCGGGCTGCGAGTCGAACCTGTGGGACAGGATGCCGCATTTGTTCGTGGAGCGTGGAAGTTAACCACTCGGGACGGCAAGACTCCTCACGGCCTGTTCACGCTTGTGTTCCGCAAGTTCCCCGACGGCTGGAAGATCATCCACGATCACACATCCGCCGCAGAGTGAATCTGCTCGCGTGCGCTAACCCTTTTCACCGCAAAGGACACGAACTAGCACGAAGGAACCCTTAACCTCTGCGGACTTCGGCTAGCGTTTCACTCGTACCTGCACTCGCGTGCCGTCGGGCAGGGTTCCGGAGAACTCGATCTTTCCTTCGCGCACGACGCCCTCAAATTCTTGCGGCAATGACGGAGTTGCCGCGGCAGTCCGCGCGCGTCCCATGCCTTTGTCCATCGCTTCATTCGCCAGGCGGTCGGCTTCCTGGTTGTGCTCGCGCAGCGCATGCCCGATCGAAAACCAGTCCAACTGCCGGATCAACTCCTGGGCGCGCCCATGGAGATCCTGAAGCGTCGGGTTCTTGACCTTGTAAATGCCCTTGATCTGGCGGACCAGCAACTCCGAATCGCTGATGAGCTTCAGGGCCTTCGGTCCATTCTTGACCGCGTACTCAAGCGCAGCGATCAGTCCCTGATACTCCGCGAAGTTGTTGGTCTGATGTCCGAGATACTCGCTGAGCGCTGCGACCTTCTTTCCGGTTTCGTCCTGGATGACGACGCCGTATCCTGCCGGCCCGGGATTGCCGCGGGCGCCGCCGTCACTGTGGGCGATAAGGAAGTGTACCGGGGGATTCTCCCGCTCGTTGAAGAGGTGTTTCATCGTGGAAGGGTAGGACGGCATGCCGCGAGTTTACAACGAGCTACGCTGCCGCAAGAATTCGGAGGACATAGTTCTCGCATTTTGGGATCCCAGCTCGCAAAAATTTTGAATTCATGGAGCTTGCAAAGTTGTGTAGCGGTTTTGTCCTTGTAAACGATTGCATCTTGAGGCTTAGAGACAAAATATTCCAACATAAGGACGACCTTGAATAAAAAGACTTTTCAAATGCTGCCAAAGTAGTTGATCTGGGTTTCGGCTTTGGTATCTTCGGAGGTCAGAGCTGGAATATAAGGCCAGATGTCACATGCCGGGGGCTGTGGAAAGCACCCGAAAACGAACCGGGTGCATGCCACGGCGCAAGGCCCAGCTTCTCGCAGAGAACGCGGACGAGCTCCGAACGCGAGGCTTACGCTGGACATTGGGAAGTTGCTAGAAGGTCGGAGGGGGATTCGATGGAATACCTGATCGGGATTGGACTCGGAGTAGCGGTGTGCGTATTCGCAATGTTGACGGGATTTGATCGCGACCGCGTGTTCTATCCGACGCTGGTGGCGGTGAATGCAGCTTATTACATTTTGTTTGCTGCGATGGGGAGTTCCACGCGGACGCTGATCCTGGAGTCAGTGGTCGCGGGTGTATTTTTCGGATTGGCGGTCGCGGGCTTCAAGAAGAGCCTCTGGCTCATAGTGGCTGCCCTCGCGGGACACGGTGTTTTCGACTTCTTTCATCACCTGATCATTCAGAATCCCGGTGTGCCGGTGTGGTGGCCTGGGTTCTGTCTGGCATTTGACGTCCTCGCCGGTGCATTTTTTGCCATGCTGCTGATGCGACGCTCCGGATTCGCTGCGAAGGCTTAGGGTTACTGGAACCAGGGACGGATAGATATGTCTATATTCGCGCCCAACACGGTTATCTAATCAGGACGGGTGGCCCGGGTTTTGATGTCGCTACCATCGCACCGGAGGGGGTGCCCCGTCCTTGCGTTTTTTGCAAGGGCGGGAATTCCGGATGCCTGCAGCGAGGATTTTGCAGTGACCACTCTTTACGCCACACGATCGCGAAACGGTATCTTGGTCCAGCCCGCGTTCACCCGTACCGGTCCAGCTTTACCGCAGCTGATGAGCGCCATGGATGCCGCGCAAACCGCTGGGCATAACAAATCCCATGTTAGCGGCGGCACCGTACCCGCCCTTGCAAAAGACGCAAGAGCGGGGCACCCACAGTTTCTAAACGGGAAGCAAACATCTCCATAACTCCGGGCCACCCGTCCAACAAGCAGTCCAGTTAAGGTAGGAAACAACGAAATCAGCTTGTCGGGCGGGTGGCCCAGGCTTTTGATCTGGCTGGCACCATGAACGCAGGTGGGTGCCCCGTCCTTGCGCTTTTGGCAAGGGCGGGAACCACGAATGTTGGCAGCTAGTTGTTGTTTCCGCCGGCACTTATCCCACGCGATCACGAAACGAAATCTCGCTGCAACCCGCATTCACCCGCACTGGTCCGGGTTCATCGAGAAGATAGAAACGATAGCTGCTCCAAGCCCATTGTTGGGGCGACTCCACAAGTCCGCGTTTCACCGGATTCCGATGCATGTATCTGAGCTTTTCCACTCTCTTCCTGGTGGTCCAGACGTTGAAGTCGTAGAAGCGTGCTTGCCAGAATGCTCGCGGCTGAACTTCGTCAGCAAAGAGATTGCGTTGCAGCGGATTCCTTCTCCTGCGCTTCGGAAGCAGAGCGCGAGCGGTGCGCTGCTTGAGAACTTGCATGACCTTGGAAGGACTCCCAAGTTCCGGCTCACTGATGAGCAGATGAATATGTTCCGGCATGACCAGATATCCGACAACCACGAAGCGATATCGTGCGCGCACCTGTTCGAGAATCGAAAGGAAGCGGTCGCGGCTACGTGCTCGGTTCAGAAATGGTAATCGGCGATAACAGGAACAGGTGATAAAGTGCAGAGGATGCGCACCGTAGGTGCGATGCAGACCGCTGGGCATGACCAATCCCATGGTATCGGCAGCGTCGGTTCCCGCCCTTGCAAAAGGCGCAAGGAAGGGCACCCACAGTTTCAAAGCGGGAACGAGAAACCCTGAAAGAACACTTCAAGCGCAAGGGTGGGCCACCCGCCTCAAACTGCATGGGATGATGACCGCTACTACGAGCAGAGTTTCGACCGGATTCCATACGTGGCGGACAACGACGTATACCTCTTCTCCGGAGAAGCTTTCGGCATCAAGGCCATCGTCACTGAGGGCGAAATATCGCACATAGCCTACGAACGGAACTGGGCCAAAACCGACGTGGAGCTGAGGTTCACACAGGAGAAATCGAAAAACGGTTGGATGATGATGCTGGTGATTCGGAACAAGCTGAAGCACCGGCTGTATCTCGACGCCCTAATGACCATTCCAGGGAAAGAAGAAATCCTCAAGACCAACGTTCTCCCTGTCGAACCAAATCTGAGTGACTTCGAGTCGTGGCCTCATCCCATCGTTCAGTTAGTGCTTCGGGACTTCCGTTTTTCCGAGAAGCCGAAAGAGCAGACAGAGACCGTCGATCCAAAGACCGGGAACGTCCACCTGACGATCCCGATTCCGCTCCCACGAAAAGCCATAGCTCGCGATCCAGACGCCGAGCAGAGTACGTGGCGTTGGCGTTTCTAGGCGGCCAAGGTGAGCGATCCGGGAGCGAGTAAGGGTAAAGATAGGTGCTCGGGGTGCCGGGGTGTTCTGAGAGTTTTTTCTTAGCTGTGGGTTGGGTTCTGGCCGCGCTGATCTGTGGCGCGGCCTTGCCGTCTGCGGGTGCCGATCCGTTCCTGATTCCGGGGGTGAGGAGCCGCCGAGGAAATATGGGGATAGGAAATATGGGAACAGACGGGACTGACCCTATTCCGTGAGCGGCAGTTTTCCACAGCGAAAATCGAATTCCTATGACATGTGACCTTTACTCTGGCCCACAAAAAGAGCCAGACTGTTCCTATGCGCGGATGCCTCTCATCCCACTCAGCACCCGCCCCGAGCATCCGGCACCGCAAGCCAGCAGCTAAGTCCTTATTCCAGAATATTTTGGGTGTAACTCATTTAAATCCAATACTTTGCGAGCACAAAACCCATCTCCAGCCAGCAACTTACGTCGAATCAATATTTTGCGTGCAGCGATCCAAAAACAGAAAAACATCGAGATCCAGTCTCACCCCCAAATCGAACTGGAGCCAGCCGGTTCAGACCTCGCGGCATACCCAAATGTTTAGTCAACAAGATGAGTGGGCTCCGGCGATTCGTGGGTCAGCGCCCTGCGGCCAGTCTTGTTGCCAGCCTAGGTGGCAGGTTGGCGGCGAAGATGCGGTCCTGGGCTTCTTTGAGGTTGTAGGGCGTGCGGTGGAAGTGGACTACGTTTGTGTCGGTGTCGAATAGGGCGAAGGCGGCGCGCCAGTCTCCATCGCGCGGCTGGCCTACCGATCCCGGATTGATGAGGTATCGAGCGGAACCCTTCAAGTGCAGCGGTACCGATTCGGCCTGACCGACGGTCTTGTACTCGGGACGAAATCCATCGGCTGAAGATCCATTCGCAAAAAAGCCGCCCTGCAGATGCGTGTGTCCAAAGAAAGTAAGCGGCTGAGTGAGGGTGATGAGCGGGGCTAGCGCGTCGCCGAGCGAGACGACGTATTCATCCTCGTCGGTGGGGGATCCGTGAACGATCTGGATGTCAGGGAAGTCGGGCAGGGACACGGGACCATGCGGCAGATCGCGAAGCCAGTGGAGGTTCCTGGGAGTGAGTTCGTTGCGTGTCCACAGGGCGGCGGCCGCAGCCATGGGGTTGAAGTCTTCGAGATCCATGACGCCGGTGGCAGCCTTGTCATGATTTCCCCGGACGAAAACTTTGCCGAGCTCGCGCGAGCGCTCCGTGACTTCGTTGGGGCTTGCGCCGTAGCCGACGATGTCACCGAGATTCACAATGAGGTCGTAGGAAGGGGCGGCAGCAAGGCAGGCGTCCAAAGCTTCCAGGTTGGCGTGGATGTCACTCAGCAGAAGTATGCGCACAGATCACCGGGCAAGTTGCCGATTATAGCCGAGTTCCGGTTTCGAGTATGCGAGGGGTGGGAGGCGGAGTAAAATCCGCACGTGGGCTGGCAATTCAAGGGAAAGACCCCGGCGTGGGCGAGAATTCTGGCGGTCGTGATCGTGGTTAATCTCGTATTCCAGATTGCGGCGTCGTTCGGGATCCCGCGCTGGGCGCCGCTGCGGCGCGACAGCATGCACTCCTATCCACTTCACTTCAGAGGTGGACCCACCTATTTCGTGCAGCCGTGGATCGGCATGTACACGGAGTACGGATACTACGCTGGATTCGCGCTGCTGGCCTTGTTCTTCTTGCTGCTGTGGGTGAAGCGGGCGCAGTTGGAGAAGACGGGATAGGGAGTCGGGATTCGCAGGCACGTTCTACGTCGCAAACGAAAGACACTCACCGCAGGGTACACAGAGTTAGACAGAGCAGTTCTGGATCCTCCACTCTTACAAGTTCACTACCGGGCAGCGTGCCCAGTGGCCTGCGCTTACCTCGACCAACGGGGGGAGTGTGCGGGTACAGTCTGGGATTCGCGATTCGCAGCGGGGCTCGAAGGCGCATCCTGGCGGCAGAGCTTGCAAGGCGGGGACTGTGCCTTCGATGGTTTCAAGCGGGCGCGCACGGTCGGTCTTGAGGTCGGGCACGGCATGCAGCAGTCCGCGAGTGTAGGGATGCGCCGCCGATTTGAAGATATCTTGCTTCGCGCCGAGTTCGACGAGGCATCCGGCGTACATGACGGCGACGCGATCGGCAACTTGAGAGACGACTGCGAGATCGTGCGAGATGAAGAGCATGGCGAGTCCGAACTTCGTGCGAAGTTCGGCGAGCAGATCGAGGATCTGCGCTTGAATGGTGACGTCGAGCGCGGTCGTGGGTTCGTCGGCGATGAGAAGTTGCGGACGGTTCACGATGGCCATGGCGATCATGACGCGCTGGCGCATGCCTCCGGAAAGCTGGTGCGGGTAGTCCCGCGCACGTTGCGCGGGATCGGGGATGGCGACATCGTTCAGGGCATCGATGGCGCGCTTCCACGCCTCGGCTCGCGAGACCGGATAGTGGGCGGTAACGGCTTCGGCGACTTGCTCTCCCACGCGCATAACGGGATTCAACGCCGTCATGGGCTCCTGGAAGATCATGGCAATCCGCGAGCCGCGCAGTTGGCGCATGGAGTTGTCGGGAAGTTCGGCAAGGTTGCGCGCGTTTCCGTTTTCTGCGAAGAATATTTCTCCTGAGATCTGAGCTTGCGGCGGGAGCAGCCGCATGATTGCGAGGGACGTGATCGACTTGCCTGAGCCGGATTCGCCGACGAGGCCGAGAACTTCTCCGGGAGCGATGGAAAAGCTGAGATCGCGAACGGCCGTTAGGACATTCGTAGAGGCGGATGGCTGCGGCTGTCCGGGGCTCGGTGAGGCGCTGTTCCCGCGAGCGGGGAAGGCGATGTTCAGGTTGCGGACTTCGAGCAGCTTGGACACGGATTCATGTTAGCAGCAGGCAGGCCGCCCTTCGGGCGAAGGCCAGCCGGGGCGGCTGACCCTCACATAAACCTCTCACGATCCACTACTGGCCCAGGATCAGCGGCAGGCCGTTCTTGTTGTTGCCGACTACGACGACCTTGGTGTTCGGGCTCTTCGCGAGATTCTCGGTGGCTTCGATACCTTTCCATTCGAGCAGCGATGGTGTGATGCCCTGCGCTACGATCTGCTGGAAGTCGCGGACGCCTGCGGCTTCGATGCGCTTGCGCTGCGCTTCCTGAGTTTCTTTCTGCAGGCGGAAGTTCATGGCCAAGGCTTCCTGCTCGGCTTGCTGCTTGGCTTCGATGGAAGCCTTCAAAGTGGCGGGCAGTTGAATGTCGCGAAGGAGCACGTTCTCGACGGTCAGGCCGCGTTTGGTCAGTTGGTCGTTCACCTGTTCGAAGATCTGCTTGCCTACCATTTCGCGTTCGCCGGTGTACAGAGCGTTGGCGCTGTGCGAGGCGGTAGCTTCACGAATAGCGGACCGCAGCGTCGGTTCGACAACGACGTTTTCGTAGTCGGCCCCGATTTTCTGGAAAACTTCGGCGGCACGGTCCGGGGTGAGGTGATAGATGAGAGAAGTGTCGAGACTCATCATCAGCCCTTCACTGGAAGGGACGCTGGCCGACTCCTTGAGAGTCTGGGTCTGGATCGACATCTCGTTATTGGTCTTCAGCGGATTGATCAGGTGGATTCCTTCGCCCAGAGTCTCGTTCGTGACTCTGCCGAACAACGTGAGCACGCCTACGTGCCCCGTTCCAACTCGGGTCACCGAACTGAAAAGTAGGATGACGATTACGAATGCGATGATTCCAAACCCGATGATCTTGAGCAGGTTGCCGCCCGGGCCGCCGGTGTCGATGACTCGAGCGCGGGCCGGATCGAAGATGGTCATGGATATTCTCCCGGAGAGATTCTAGGCGCGCTGCGTCCGGCCGATAAGTGGCTTCTGAGGGGCGGTTGGGTCTTCGATGGCTCCAGTAAGAGCGAGATCTGCTTCCGGTTGCAGATTTGTGGTGCGCCGCAGGACAGCCGAAGCGGCTGTCCCAACATTGTTTCGAAGCGCTAGGCTGAATCTTGCCCCGGGCGGCCCGCATCTCTTACATTATCTATATGAGCAAAGTTCACATTCCTACGCCTTTACGGCAGTATGTTGGCAAGCAGGCCTCGGTGGACGTGCAGGGATCGACCGTCGGGGAGGCCATGAACGCGCTGGTCGCCGAACATCCGGAGCTGCGCAAGCACCTGTACACCGAAGATGGCAAACTGCGGGCCTTCGTGAATCTTTATGTCAACGACGAAGACATTCGGTACCTGCAGAAGGAAGCCACTGCGCTGAAAGACGGAGATAACATTTCGATCGTGCCTTCTATCGCTGGGGGCTCGAATTGGTTGGGTCTGGAACGCTGAAGATGAATCCCACCAGCACAATACGTTGTTGCTTCTGTTGTCCTTCCTGTCGGTAGTCGCGTTCCTCTTTATTCTTCCTGCCAGATCAGCTTTGGAACGCGACTAAAATCTTTAACTACGAAGGGCACTAAAGGTTCACGAAGGAAAACACGAGGACTTATGGCGACTACAACTGAGATTCCGGTGACGTTGAGTAAAGACGAGATCCTGCGCTACTCGCGGCATTTGATCATGCCGGAGGTGGGCATGGAGGGGCAGCAGAAGCTGAAGGCCGCGCGCGTGTTGTGCATCGGCGCGGGAGGCTTGGGATCTCCTCTGGCCTTGTATCTGGCGGCAGCCGGAGTCGGCACGCTCGGAATCGTGGATTTCGACGTGGTGGACTACACCAACTTGCAACGGCAGATCATTCACTCGACGGCCGACGTTGGGCGCAAGAAGCTGGATTCGGCGGCGGAGAAGCTGAAGGGGATCAATCCATTTCTGAACCTGCGGACTTTCGATACACGGCTGAGCAGCGCGAACGCGCTGGAGTTGTTTCGCGAGTTCGACATGGTCGCAGATGGGACCGATAACTTCCCGACGCGGTATCTGGTGAACGATGCGTGCGTCTTGACCGGAAAGCCGAATGTGTATGGATCGATCTTCCGGTTTGAAGGACAGGCAAGTGTGTTCGCCACAGAAGAGGGACCGTGCTACCGCTGCTTGTATCCGGAGCCGCCACCCCCGGGACTGGTGCCTTCTTGCGCGGAAGGCGGAGTACTCGGAATCCTGCCAGGCCTGGTCGGAGTGATGCAGGCCACGGAAGTGATCAAGCTCATCCTGGGAGTGGGCGAGCCGTTGATCGGGCGCCTGCTGCTCATCGATGCGCTGGGGATGAAGTTCCGGGAATTGAAGTTGCGGAAGAATCCGGATTGCCCGGTTTGCGGAACCCATCCTACGGTGACCAAGCTGATAGACTACAACGAGTTTTGCGGCATTCGCGGGGAGGAAAAACCTGTGGGCAGCGGAGTTCCTGAGATCCAAGTCGAAGACCTGAAACGACGTCTGGATGCGAAAGAAGATGTGTTTGTGCTGGACGTGCGCGAGCCGCACGAGTACCAGATCTGCAATATCGGCGGATATCTCATTCCGCTGAACGATCTGCCGAAGCGGGTGAACGAACTCGATTCCAGCCGCGAGATCGTGGTGCACTGCAAGATGGGCGGACGCAGCGCGAAGGCGGTTGCATTCCTGCAGCAGGCGGGATTTAGCAAGGTCCATAACCTTGCTGGCGGAATTACCGCGTGGTCGGATCGTGTGGATCCGAAAGTGCCGAAGTACTAAGAGCCGTTTCCAGTAGCCAGTTGTCAGTACCCAGTCTCAGGGAGCGCGTTCGCTCCCTCTTTTATTTTGTAACTTCCCGGGACGGAACTTACTAAATATCTCTAGCTCGGATCATTTGCTTGTTCGTTGCGGTGAGCGCATAATGATGCGTTTTGCGGACCTTCGTCGTCTCCATCACGTCAGGAGAACTTCAATGAAGCCTGTTTTTGCGCCACTTTCCTTCGTCCTTCTTTCATTACTCTGTACCGGTCAGACTGATAAGAAAACATCCACGCCAGCGCCTACAACGCAAGCCGATACGCAACCGAGAACATCGTCGGATTACAAGAGCGCAAAAGGTTTTGTGCTCGAAGATGGTACGCCTATTCGAATGAGGATCAACCGTACTGTCTCTTCCGCAGACGCGCACGTCGGAGACACAATCGATTTCGAAGTTCTGGAAGACATCAGCGTAAACGGCACGCCCGTGATTCAGAAAGGCGGGCTGGCGTTTGCTACGGTGACCGAGGCCCAGGGCAAGCGCAGAATGGCGCGTGGTGGGAAGCTCGATATCAACATTGATTACGTGAAGCTGCTCAGCAGCGAAAAAGCTGCCCTGCGAGCCGTGAAGGACTTGAATGGCGGAGGCCACACGGGCGCCATGGTCGGAGGTATCGTGGCAACAAGCATAGTGTTCTTCCCAGCTGCTCCATTTTTCCTGTTCATGCACGGGAAGGATATCTCGATCCCGAAAGGGACGGAAATCACTGCCTATATAAACGGCGACACGAAGATGGACATTGGGAAATTCCAAACCAAATCTTCAGAACAGACAGCGAGCGCATCGAGCGCCCCGGCTGCGAGCAGTTCGTCAGCGAAGATCGAGCTTATATCCGACCCAGCAGGAGCGGACATTGAACTCGATGGCAGCTTCGTCGGGAACACTCCATCAGATGTTCACGTGGGCGAGGGAGATCACACGTTCACGGTGAAGAAAGCTGGGTTCAAGGACTGGGAGCGAAAGGTGAAAGTGAGTGCAGGAAGCAGCGTTCACCTCAGCGCAGAATTGGAGAAGAGTGTCGCGCAGTAGGTCGCGCTTGACTGGCAGGTAGGAAGCCGAATCACTAAGGGGAGCATGCAAGATGCTCCCCTTATTGTCATTGTTCGATCTTTAACTCGGGCTTACTTGGTCGAACCTGCTTGCATGCCATCGTTGGATTCGCCGAGCTGCAGTGCATACTTCTTGCCTTCGAAACGAGCTCCGGAGAGGGTGGAGGTTCCGTCGTCGCTCTTCTGCACGATCGCAGCGTTATTCTGTGCGGGCGTGCTGAGATCGACTAGCTTGGCCTGGACCTTTGTCACAACGTTTTTGCCCTGCATGATGCTCACCTCGACCGCGGGCCCATTGCCTTCCCACTGCAGCTTGTACTCTCCAGCTTTGAGCTTTGTACCGTTGACGCTCGCTGGATTGATCAGTGTCATGGTTGCTTTTGTCGCTGCGAACGCGCTTGAGGCTATCAGCAAGGCCAACCCCATCACCAAACTTTTCGAAACTGTCGCGAACTTCATAGCTGCTCCTTATTTTCTTCCCCGAATTTGCGTCGGGAAACGGTTAGGGCGGCCCGGCTCACGACAGCGCGAGAAAACACTTGTGTTTCCCCGCGAATCGCATCACAATGCTGCCGCTGGGGTCAGCACGCAGACGAAAGCCTGCGCTGCTCGGATGGGGATTTTTTCACTGGGCCGCCAAACCAAGTGTGAAATATCCCCAGACCCCGCTAAGATTTCTATTGCCCCAATCCCGGTATCACCTCTGCACCGGACGATCCACTGAAGGCATTTACGAATTCGCTGCGCTTGAAGTTCCCCCAATTGGTGGAATTTCCTGCGCCGTTGTATTGGACGAAGCGCACGCTCGTCGGATAGCAGATTTCATTCGATCCTCTTGCAAATAAAGGCGCACAGAGGAGAAATGTTTTGTGAGAGAACTACGCGTGGAATGCGTTTTAAGTAGATTATTTTCGTGCAATGCGCGCGTCGTCTCCTTTCCTGCGACTCCGCGTCAGCATGTGGCGAGGTAACCGACCGATGCGCGCAATTTTTCATTGATACCATGAGCCGCTAGTTTTTGCGCTTGTAGTGAATCGGCCAGTTCACCTGCCAAGTCTTACCGCCATCCTTCGAAGATTCCCAGCTCCAGTCGAGTTCGTTGGCGGAGATGTTCTTCCATACCATGCGTTGCTGCATATGTGTGCCGTCTGGGCGAACGAACTCGCGCTGGAGATTCATCTGGCCATCTTTGAAGTCTCCAGCGAAATCGAGATAGCCGCCCTGGTTGTCGACCCATGTTTGTTTCCAGTGTCCGGATCTGGAATCGAAGGTTGACACGCTCGTGCCGCGCAACGGCATCGAGTCGCCGCCCGAGAAGTTTTCCTGGACGACACAACCGTTCATGATGCGGCGGATGCTGTTGGTACCGTGGCCGGTCTCTCCTGCATTTTGTCCGGGCCAGGTCAAATCCCATTCGCCGACCCAGAATTCCAGCTGCTTTTGCTGCGGGAGGGTGCAGGGATTGGGGGCGGCTTGTTGGGCGGTGAGTGCAGAGCCGCACAAAACGCTAACAGCGAGCGCAAGCACAATTCGAGTGGTGGATGTCATGTAGTTGAGACGAGGATCGCGAGGAAAGGTGAGTGATTGGCGGTTCGTCCCAGGTTCTGGTACACCTGACTGCTTGAGCCTGGCAATCATCCTTGCTCTGTTCGTGGCTGGGGCGCTTGGGGGAACGCTGAATTCTGTCGCGGGAGGCGGCAGCTTCATCGCATTTCCGGCGTTGCTGTGGACGGGAGTGCCTCCGATTCCGGCGAATGCAACCAACACGATCGCGTTGTGGACCGGTGCTGCGGCGAGTGGGGGAGCGTATCGCAGTCGGCTGAACGTGCCAAGGCGCGTGATGGTTCCGCTGCTGGTGGCGAGCCTCATCGGCGGATTGCTCGGCGCCGTTCTCCTACTCAAGACTCCGGCACATACGTTTATGCGAGTGCTGCCATGGCTGACGCTGGGCGCGACGCTGCTCTTTGCTTTCGGGAAGAGGCTCGCAGGCAAGCGCGGGTCCGTGATCGAACACCAGATGACTTCCACAGCTCTCGCTGGGGCGACGGTGTTCCAGTTTGTGGTGGGAGTTTATGGTGGATACTTCGGCGGGGGCATGGGGATTGTGATGTTGGCCATGCTCGCGGCGCTGGGGATGAGCGACATCCATGCGATGAATGCCCTGAAGAGCGTGATGGGATTCGTGATCAATGGTGTAGCAGTGGTGACGTTCATTGTGGCGCGCGCGGTGTATTGGCGGCATGGCGCCGTAATGATCGTTGGCGCGATTGTCGGGGGATATCTCGGAGCCCATTACTCAATGAAAATGCCGCAGGCGTGGATTCGGACGTTCGTTGTGCTGGTAGGCGCTGGGACGACCGCGTACTTTTTCTGGAAGGCGTACTGAAGAGCGCCACGGACCTTCACGGATCTACATGGATGAAAATCGTGTCTTGTGATCCGTGAAAATCCGTGTGGATCTGTGGCCTGGAGCCTACTGTGCGGGCACAGAGACGTGTTCGTGCACAATCAGCCACTTGCCGTCCTCGTTCTCGAAGACAGCCGTCCAGCGGAGGTTGCCCATCTCGACCTTGCCGGCTTTGGTTGTCATTTCGTTTTTGATCGTTGAAGTCGCCCAGACGAGATCACCGTGCGGGTGAATGGCGGCATCATCGTTCACGGTGAACTTAGCGCTCTTGTATCCGGCGAGGACGCCCTTGACTCCCTTTTCATATTCGTCCCAGCTGTTGTATTTCAGCGGAGCGATATCGAAGAACGTGTGCGGGCCCCTGGCATAGAACTTGGCAGTGTTCGCAGGATCGAGAGTGGACCAGCCGTCCCAGATCTTCTGGAGGTAGGCTTTGTCGGGCGCGGGCCCGGCGGAGGATTTCTTCATGGACGACTTTTTGGTTTGGGCCGACAGTGTGAGCGCGAGCAGACAAAACAGGATGGTCAATACGCGTTTCATTGGTTGTTCTCCGCGAATCCGGCGGCATTTTCGCATAACTGATGGCAATCCACAAAGCGGTGGAAGTGCGGAAGCCATTTCGTTTGACCGATTTCCACAACGCACGATAAAATAATTCAGTTTGACTGTACTCGCCGACCCGTTCTGGGGACGCCTGCCTTGGCTGCTGAAGCGCCGTGGCGGAAACACAGCAAGCAAAGAAATCAGCGGGTCCGTTGGCAGCGCCGGTGTGCGCTCCGGGGCCGGATCGAAGCTCGGTACGGGAGTGCGATTCGCGGGCTGAGTTCAACGAGATTTTGACGGAGGCAGACATATGTACGCGGTTATCCGCGCCGGTGGGAAGCAGTACCGGGTGGCGCCGGGCGATGTGATTCGAGTGGAGAAGCTGGGCACCGGCACCGACGGGCAAGTGGAATTCCCGGTCGTTGCTGTTTCGGCTGAGGACGGTCAGGTCGGGAATCAGGGGGATGTGCGCGTCGTCGGCCAGGTCGTCGAAGAAGGACGCGGGGCGAAAATCCTCGTCTTCCATTACAAGCGCAAGAAGCAGTACAAGAAACTGCGCGGGCATCGGCAGGCTTACACGGCCGTGCGGATCTCGGAGATTGCCGTGAATGGGCAGAGCTTCAAGGCTCCGGAGCTTCCGAAGAAGGAAGCGAAGCCGAAGAAGGTGAAGGCAGCGGAAGCGGAAACCGAGGCGACGCCGAAGGCGAAGAAGAGCGCGGGGAAGAAAGCTGCCCCGAAAAAGCCTGCCAAGAAGGCGGCGAAGAAGAAATAGTTCGGACAGCGAGGGCGAGACGCCCTCGCGACAGCCGCCGAATGGGCGGCGCTACTTTCGAGGAAACCAATATGGCGCATAAAAAAGGACAGGGAACATCACGAAACGGCCGCGACTCGAACGCGCAGCGGCTTGGATTCAAGGCATTCGGTGGGCAGCTTGTGCCCGGCGGGACGATCATCGTGCGGCAACGCGGGACGCGCGTGAAGCCCGGATTGAACGTGGGCAGGGGCAAGGATGACACCTTGTTCGCGAAGATCACCGGCCGCATCAAGTTCATGGACAAGGGATCAATGGGCAAGTTCGTGATGGTTGAGCCCGTGGAAGCGAAGTAGGATTTCGTTGCGGCAGCTGGCGAGCACATGGCTCGCTTGATATTGCCTCGCTTCGGGCGAGGCTTTCTTTTTGGTCGTTGATCTATCGTCGCTGGTCGTTGGCCATTCAACCGGACTAGCGACCCACCACTAGCGACGAACGACGGTTCTCATGTTTATCGATGAGGCGAAAATCCGGGTGAAGGCCGGCGACGGCGGGAACGGATGCATGGCGTTCCGGCGGGAGAAGTTCGTCCCGCGCGGCGGGCCTTCGGGTGGCGACGGCGGCAAAGGTGGGGATGTGGTTATGGAATCCAGCGAGCGGCACAACACGCTGGTGCATTTCCGCTTCAATCCCGAGCACAAGGCCGAGCGAGGACGTCACGGAGAAGGATCTAATAAAACCGGCCGTGATGGCGGAGACGTTCTTCTGAAAGTACCTGTTGGAACGATCGTGTACGACGATGAGACCGGCGAGAAGGCATTCGAGTTCACCAGTGCCGATCAGAAATTTGTGATTGCGCGAGGTGGACGTGGAGGGCGCGGGAATGCGCGCTTCGCCACGTCGGTGCACCAGGCTCCGCGGGAGTGTGAGGCCGGAAGACCGGGCGAGGAGCATACGTATCGGCTGGAGCTGAAGTTGCTCGCCGATGTGGGACTGGTCGGGTATCCCAATGTGGGGAAATCGACTTTGATTTCGCGGATTTCGTCGGCGCGGCCGAAGATTGCGGATTATCCGTTTACGACGTTGGAGCCGAACTTGGGTGTGGTTGCAGTCGGTGACGCTCGAGATGAAGTCAGCTTCGTTGTGGCCGATATCCCTGGGCTGATTGAAGGCGCTCATACCGGTGCCGGCTTGGGCACGCAATTCTTGCGGCACGTCGAAAGGACGCGTCTGCTGGTGCATCTGGTGGACGCCTCCGATGCAAGCGGGCGTGACGATGTGGTCAAGGATGTGGAAGTGATCACGGGGGAACTGGCCAGCTTCGGGGCGGGGCTCGAAGCGAAGCCGGTGATCATGGTTGCGTCGAAGATTGATGTGGCGAACAAAGACAAGGTCGCCGCACTGAAGAAGTACTGCAAAAAGAAGAAGTTGAAGCTGTACGAGATTTCAGCCGTGACCGGCAAAGGAATTGAAGAACTCAAGTACGGGATCGCGGAAGAAGTGAAGGAACTACGCGAGCAGGACCTAAGAAATACCAGCGCGGAACAGGAAGCTTCATAGGCAGTAACTCTGGGCGTGCTGCGACCCTCGGTATTGCGCCTCGACCGAACCCATTCGCCAGGATCCAGCGCGTGCTGGACGTCTTCAAACGTAAAAAGTAAAAGGCGGCCCGAAGGCCGCCATTCCCAGACTATCCACAAAACCCGTGCGCTATCTTACGCCCTTGGTAAAGGCCCGTGCTGGAAGTGGTATTGCAGGATGCGAGCTGCGAGGGCTGGGCTCATGCTGCCGTGCGGTTGGACAGTGCGGACGACTTCTCCGCGGCAGACCACTTCGGTTCCTGACAAACCTGCGATCTCGGTTGGGAGCACGAGATTGATTTCGAGTTGAGCGTTCGGTTGGAGCGCTTCGTCCGCCTGGAAGAGCAGTCCAGAACGGCTGATGTTCTCGGTTGTGCCCACGTGCCACGTGCTTTCGCCAAGGCGGCGATAGCGTAGCGGCAGGTGCATCTGAAAGCGTTGGGCGCGAGCCGGAGGAGCCTCCTTAGCCCGCACGGGGGCTTGTGGTTCAGCAGACTGCAAGGACATGGCGACCTCCGGGGGAATTGGGGTTGCATCGAGCACTTCGCGCACCATGGTTTTGAGGTCGCGAAGGTTGAAGGGCTTCTGCAGCAGGCGAACGCCGGGCTCCAGCATGCCATTGTGTCCGATTACATTTTCGGTGTAGCCGGACATGTAGAGGATTTTCACGTTGGGCCGGATTTCGGAAATGCGTTGGGCGAGCTCGCGGCCGTTCATTCCGGGCATGATGACGTCGGTCAGCAGCAGGTGGATGACCGCTTCGTGCGCCACGGCGATCTGCACGGCGACTGCGCCATCAGCCGCTTCGATGACCTTGTATCCTTGCTTTTCGAGATACTGGCGCGCGAGGTAGCGAAGATTCGCTTCGTCCTCGACGAGAAGGATCGTTTCCGTCCCCGGCTCAACCTTCTGAATTTGGGGCGAAGCCGCGACCTGCGCCATCGACTCGCCGACGGCGGCGACACGCGGCATATAGATCTTGAACGTGGTTCCCCGTCCTACTTCGCTGTAGACCCAGATATATCCACCGCTCTGCTTGATGATGCCGTAAACGGTGGAAAGGCCAAGCCCCGTACCTTTCGTGCCTTTCGTTGTGAAGAAAGGCTCGAAGATGTGCGACTGGATTTCGGCATCCATCCCGATGCCCGTATCTGAGATGGCGAACATCACGTAGTCTCCAGGCTTTAGCGGAGCGTGAACACGCGCGTCATCATCGTCGAGAGTAACGTTGGCGGTTTCGATCGTGAGCTTGCCGCCCGAGGGCATGGCATCGCGGGCATTGACCGCGAGGTTCATGATGACCTGCTCAATCTGCCCGCCATCGGCGCGGATTGGCCATAAATTCTGGCCCGGGATCATCACGAGATCGATGTCTTCGCCGATCATGCGATTCAGCATCTTGAAGTTCTCAGTCGCGATGTCGTTCAGATTGACGATGCGCGGTGCGAGCATCTGCTTGCGGCTGAAGGCGAGGAGTTGGCGTGTCAGCGAAGATGCGCGCTCGGCGGCGCTGGCGATTTCCTGAGCGGGACCACGCAGGTGCGGTTCGGCTCCGAGGCGTTCGAGCAGGAACTCGGAGTATCCGGAGATCACCATCAGGAGGTTGTTGAAGTCGTGCGCGATGCCGCCCGCGAGACGTCCGACGGCTTCCATCTTCTGCGATTGGCGGAGTTGCAACTCGAGGGCGCGGCGTTCGGTGACATCTTCGGCAAAGAGCTCGAAGACAGTACCCTCTTTTCGCCCCTTAGCGACGGAGCGTCCAGAGATACGGACCACGGTATTGTTGTTCGAGCCCTTGCGCTTCCACTCGGCGATCACGCCTTTGAAGGGGATTGCGGCGTGCAGATAGTCGGCCAAGTCGAACCACTGGTCGGTGTCGGCATAGAGGCTGTAGATGTGCTTCCCGAGCAGTTCACTGGCGGCATTCAAGCCCAACATTTCGATGAAGGCAGGATTGGCGTCGAGGATCTTACCCGTGGAATCGCAGCTGCAGATTCCATAAGGAGCGTTGGTGACGAGCGACCGGAAGTTCGCCTCCGAAAGCCGCAGGCTCTCTTGCGCTGCACGCAACGCAGCATTGAGCCAGCAGATCAGCATGGCGACGAAGAAGAACAGGGAGAGCCGAAGGATGGCGGTGCGTAACTGATCGGGAGTGTGCTCGCCGACGAGCGTGAAATAGGCGCTTACCGTCAGGGCGAAGGAGGTTGCTACGAGGCCCGGTTTCCAGCCCCCATACCAGGCGCTGACCATGACAGCTACGCCGAACAACGCGAGGCGGCTTTCGGAGACATCAGCGAGCAGAACCGTAGGGATCAGGGCCAGTGCTGTACTGAGCACGGCGACGCCGTAGCGCAGGATCGGCGCGCGGGCAGGCGGGATGCGGAGTAGGGGGAGNGTTACTCGCATGGCAATATCCTAGTTCCTAAATGGGAAACAAGGTAGTTACAGGAGTTCATTTTGAGGTGCGCGGGGAAAGAATTTACATTGTCCATTTTCTCAATCTGCGACGGCCGATGGGACAAGAGCAGGTTTCCCCTTGCAAGTTGCGCTGTGAATCTGGACACTAGCTGGCTACGCACACTGCATGAATATAGGACTCTTCGGCGGGACTTTCGATCCAATACATCGTGGACATCTCGCGCTGGCTCGCGAGGCAATGGAGCTGTGCAAGCTGCACAAGATCTATTTTGTCCCGGCGAACGTGCCTCCACACAAATTGAGGCAGCCACTCGCGCCTTTTGGACACCGGTTTGCGATGTTGGCGTTGGCGACAGCCGCAGAAAAGGCATTCGTCCCGTCACTGCTCGAGGCACCCGAAGAGGGTTCGACCGGGAAGAAAGAGAAACCGAATTACACAATCGAGACCGTTCGGCGGCTGAAGCAATCGTTCAAGAACAGCGATCGATTGTTTCTGTTGATTGGCATGGATGCGTTTGCGGATATCGCCAAGTGGCACCAGGCGGACGCCCTGTTTCGAGAGTGCGAATTCATGGTGGCGGCGCGTCCTGGATATTCGCTGGCGGATATGGCGAATGCGCTGCCTGAAAGCCTGCGTCCGCGGGCTGAGGTGATGAAGCCGTTTCAAAAGCAGAAGCCAACCGGCGATCTTGTACTTCCGGGGGTGACGATTCATCTGATGGGGGACCTGCATCAGCCCGCTTCTGCCACGGCTATCCGGGAGGCGGCGGCGAAGGGAACGGCGCTTGGACGGTTCCTGGATACTGCCGTTGCGGAATACATAAAGAAGACCGGGCTGTACAGGAACATTCGCTAGTCGTGGGCCAGTGCCCGTTCTCCGCACCGTTTATAACGTTGCCGAGAGTGTCGGTTACAATGGAAATCGCGCTTGTGCGAGAGCGAATTGCGCAGCCCTTGACACCTAAGGCCGAAACTCAAAGGAGAATGCATGGCTCAGAATCACTATGTAACCAAGACCAAGCGGCGTAATAAGAGCGGGAAGCGCAAGGACCCTTCCCAAGCGACCATGGCGAAGCTGCGCCAGCGTGCTGCCGCCGAATCGAAATCGGGAAAGTAAGCGGCAAGCCCAGCCGCACCTTAATCAAATGTGACCGAAAACCAATAGTACCGGAACAAACACCAATCACTGAATGAAGAAGAGCGATCTCAAGAAACAAGTAGCTGCCGCGATCCAAGCCTGCCTCGATAAGAAGGCCGAAGAACTTAGTATTCTCGAAATGGAAAAAGGGTCGGGGGCGTTCACCGACTATTTCGTGCTGTGCAGCGGGAGCAATCCACGGCAGGTACAAGCCATTGCGGACGAGGTGGAACTGCGCCTAAAGCAAGCCGGGCTGCGCCCAACCCACGTCGAGGGATACAACCAGGCGGAGTGGGTGCTGGTTGACTACGTGGATTTCGTAGTCCACGTCTTCTCCGAGAAGGCGCGGAAATTTTACGATCTGGAGCGGCTGTGGAAATCGGCGAAACGCCTGGAGCCCGGTGACCTGAGCAAGCCTGCGCGTCCGCGCAAGGCGGCGAAGCCGGAGGCGGCGAAGAAGAAGCGGAAAGTGAAAGCCTGATTTCCGCATTTCTGATAATCCATGACAACCAAGCGAGAGGCCGAGCCCAGTTGGGGATCGCAATTCGGCCTTGTAGCGTCCGAGAAGTGGAAGGCGAAGTCGGCCGCCATGGGGCAACCTGTGACGGAGGCGCTGGCGGAGTATGCGCGTCCCACGCCGGGGATGCAGGTTTTGGATCTGGCGAGCGGGACTGGCGAGCCCGCCATCACAATCGCTTCTCGGATTGGCGCCACCGGACGCGTAACCGCGCTTGACCTGAGCAGCGAGTTGCTGCAGATCGCCGAGAAACGCGCAAGGGCGCGAGCATTGCAAAACTTCAGCGTGCGGCAAGCGGACGCACACTCTTTGCCGTTTCCCGATAACAGCTTCGACCTTGTGACGTCGCGTTTCGGGGTGATGTTTTTCCGCGAAGTTGAGGTTGCGTTGCGCGAGGTGCATCGCGTGCTGCGCCGGGGGGCTCGAGTGTGCCTGCTCGCATGGGGTCCCTTCGATCAGCCGTATTGGAGAAGCATGATGGGAGTCGTACATCGGCACGTCGGCGGGACTTTGCTGGACCCGGGCGGACCGAATCCGTTTCTATTCTCGGAGCGCGGCAGCTTGTCGGCGGTTTTGAAAAGTGCTGGTTTCGACCTCGTTGAGGAGGAGGGGAGAACGGTTCGATGGACATGGCCGGGATCGCCCGAAGAAGTGTGGGAGCAAGCGAAAGCAGTCGCGGTGCCTTTTCGTCCGATGCTGGAGCGCGTTCCACTAGAGCAATGGCCTGAGATTAACGGTGAGGTGTGCGATACCGTTTCGAAGTACTACGACGGCGAGAAGATCGAGTTCGGGGCTACGGTGGTGTTGGCGTCGGCAATGAAGTGAACACGGCGATTCCGTTTGAAACTGAAGATTGCATGGATCGGGAAGACCAAGGAAGCGGCGATCGCGGCGCTTACGGAGGAGTACCTGAAGCGGATTTCCCGGTACGTTCCTGTGCAGGGCGTGACAGTTCGGGACCAGACAGACTTGCTGGGGAAGTTTGGACCGGCGCCAAAGGCGCGGGCAAGTCCACCCTGGTGCTGATGGATTCACGGGGCAAGGAGTTCACGTCGGAGCAGTTCGCGAAGTTTCTGGGAGATTATCAGGACCGGAATCCTGTGCCGCTGGTTTTCGCCGTTGGCGGAGCNGATGGGTTCAGCGAGGCCACGCGGTCGAGCGCACAACACGTGATTTCGATGGGGAAGATCACCCTTGCTCATGAACTAGCGCGCTTGGTATTGCTAGAGCAGGTGTACCGGGCATTCACGATCTTGAAAGGTCATCCCTATCACTCAGGACACTAGGGCGTATTCGGCGCGCTCATGAGTATNTTGATGATTTCCAGCGCCAGGTCGCTGGCGCCGCTGCCTTCCATATTGGTCAGTACGACGNCTCCCGCNTGTTGCGAGGGGGCGATCAGGAACGCGGTACTTGTGCCTTGCTGTCCGCCGTTGTGCCCGAAAAGTTTTATTCCCTTCTCATCGCTGACTCCCCACCCGAGACCATAGTTGTCCTTTGAACCGTCAGAAGGCTTCAGCGGGGTCCACATCAAATCGCGCGCTGCAGGCTTGACGAGTTTGTCGTTGAGGATCGCGAGTTCGAAACTCGCCATATCTTCGGCAGATGACAGCCATCCGCCGCCGGGAATCTTGTAGCTGGAGTCGAGGAAGTCCGCATTCTGGACGGTACCTGACTTCGTTTTCTGATAGAAGCGAGTGCGGTAGGGAATGATTGCAAAGCGATCGTCAACTTGCGTGTGATCCATTCCTGCCGGGTGCAACAGGGTCCCCTGCATGAAGTCGGTATATCTTGTGGCGGACGCTCCTTCGATGACGCAACCGACCAGCGTGTATCCCTGGGTGGAGTAGTGGAACTGCTTTCCGGGCGGGGAGAGCAGAGGGTCATTTTTGAAGAAGTCGAGTCCTGCCTGTATCGGGTTGTCGAAGTGCCTTGTATTGCCGATCTCAGGATCGTCCTGCGACTCGGATTTGTAGTGGCGAAGGCCCGCGAGGTGTCCCATGACTTGCCGTGTGGTGATGGGCGCGGACTTCTCCGGGAAGGCTGGGCAGTATTTCTGTACAGGCGCGTCAAGATCGAGCTTGCCGCGCTCGACTAATTCCATTGCAGCTGTGGCAGTCAAGGATTTGGAGATGGAGGCTAGGCGAAACAGGGTGTGTTCGCTGACGGGAACATTGTTCTCGAGGTCGGCGAAACCGAATCCGGAGGCCCATTCCATCTCACTGTTTTCGACGACGGCGATGGAGAGTCCCGGAACATGGGTGGTCGCCATGAACCTGGCGACAGCGGCCTCGATTTGAGTACGTTTCTCGGGGGCGAGCGCGTGCTCCTGGGCGGCGCACAAATTGGTGAAAACAGCGCAGAGCAAAGCGAGAATCAGCACACATGCAATCGGGCAGATCGGGCGGCGTAAGCGGAGCTTCATAGGCAGTCATTCTCGGTGACTGCCTGTCAGGACGCAACTAGGGAACCGCGACTACTGTGTGACCGTTGCCTGATAGCTTACGGCTTGCCAGTGCCCGGCCTTGCGAACCCAGACGCGGGTGTAGCGATAGGGGCCGCTGAAATCTTCTCCAAGTTGGTGGCCTTTGACGTCGGCGCGTGCTGTGACGATGGCAGTATCTCCGTAGAGGCGGACGACGATATCGCTGATATCGATGGTGTCATAGCGGAGCTGGCCGCTCTTGCGGGCTGAGATCGCTTCCTTCTTGGTCGTTATCTGGCCCAGGGGAGAGATGGCAACGTAGTCGTCAGCCAGCATTTTTTGGGGGAACTCCGGATCGCGGCGAAGGCTGGCCTCTTTAGCTTCGCGCTCAATCTCGAGGACCTCACGAATGCTCTGCTGGTCACCGGCGGAATCGATCGACGTTCGAGCACGAACAGGACGTTGCGCCGTGGCCGCAGGGAGCGCCGCAAGCAAGCACAATAGAAACACGAGACATCTGTTGATCACGATGAGACCTCCGCGATTCGCGAGGGGACAGAGATCCGCCTGACCGAGACTACGCAGTTTTGGATGCTGGAGTTCCGTGGAAAAGTGCGNAGAGTTTGCAGAATAGTTCATCGCAGTAACCAGGGNGAGAAAAGTCTCTTCATCATAGACTGACGAGTGGAGCATCGCNTTCGCATTTATATCGCCTGATGCCGATCCAGATACNCNNAGAGCGTCCCTNTAAAGATATGGAACAGAACGCNGGATTGATGATTNNTATGCAACTTCGCGGCCTTGNGNAACGGTTCGTAAATCCCTGATAAGATGAGNATCCGGCTTCGGAAGATCCAATACGTTGTCCCACAGCGGAACGACACTGTCCGGAAGCGGACAGGGTGATTGCTCCCTCGGGCCTCGCAGCGGTGATGTTGACTCTGCGATGGGCTGTCTTTTAGTAGAATCGAGCGTCCGAAAGAATGGCTGAAATCCGTCGTGGTCTGATCATCGTCAATACTGGTCCGGGAAAAGGCAAGACGACGGCGGCCATGGGCACCGCGCTACGCGCAGTCGGACAGGGTATGCGGGTGCTCATGCTGCAGTTCCTGAAAGGCTCGTGGCACTACGGCGAACTCGACGCCGTGCAGGCATTCGGCGATAAGTTCGTGATGAAGCAGATGGGACGCGGGTTCGTGAAGGTTGGGACGGAGAAGCCGGATCCTGAAGATGTGAAGATGGTAGAAGACGCCTGGGCGGAAGCGGACCAGGCGATCCAGTCCGGGGAATGGGACCTGGTAGTGTTGGACGAGATTAATTACGCGATCAGCTATGGCATGCTGGATCCGGCGAAGGTGGTCGAGAGCTTGAAGAAGAAGCCGGAGATGGTGCATGTCATCTTGACGGGGCGGAGTGCGCACCCGACAATTGTCGAGATCGCCGATACAGTCACAGAGATGCGCCAGGTGAAACATGCGTACGAGAAGGGCGTGATGGCCCAGAGAGGAATTGAGTACTGACACTGGGTCATTGAGTCATTTAGCGATTGAGTGATTCCGGGTGGGTTCTCAATGGCTCAATAACTGAATCGCACAATCGCTAAATTCCTTATGGCTTGGTTTAAGCGCGAATCCGGCGAGTTGGATACTTCGGGCGAGAAAAAGGTCCGAACAGAAGGACTGTGGGTTAAGTGCGACAACTGCCGACAGATCATCTGGAAGAAGGATCTGGAAGAAAACATGAATGTGTGTCCGAAGTGCGAGAAGCACTTCCGGATTGACGCGCGCACTCGGCTGGCGCAATTGATGGACGACAACCAGTACGAGATTTTTGACGCCGACATCTCTTCGACGGACCCTCTGAAGTTTGTTGATCTGAAGCCTTATTCTTCGCGGCTGAAGCAGGCGCAGCACGAGACCGGACTGAAGGACGCCGTCATCAATGCGCGAGGGAAGTTGATGGGGCGGCCTGTGATCGCCAGCGTGATGGAATATGCGTTCATCGGCGGGAGCATGGGAGCAGTTGTTGGAGAGGCGATTACCCGCGCGGTCGAAAGGGCGGTGGAGACGAAAACCCCGCTGATCATTGTCTCGGCGTCGGGTGGGGCGCGCATGATGGAGGGCGTGATCAGCCTGATGCAGCTTGCGAAAATCTCGGCGGCGCTGGCGAAGCTGGATAAAGCTAGAGTTCCATATATTTCGCTGCTGACTGATCCCACGACCGGCGGCGTGACCGCCTCGTTTGCCATGCTGGGCGATCTGAATATTGCCGAACCGGGGGCTCTGATCGGGTTTGCTGGGCCGCGAGTGATCGAACAGACGATCCGGCAAAAGCTGCCAGCTGGATTCCAACGGAGTGAGTTCCTGCTGCAGCATGGCATGCTCGATGCCGTGGTTTCCCGCAAGCAGGTCAAGCCATACATCGAGCGGGCGCTGGCGTTTATGGCTTGAGAGCAGCTGTTAGCGTGTAGCTTTTGGCCGAACCTTCCAAGCAGTTTCCCTTCGGATTCAAGGATGTTCAGAATCTTGGTGTGCTGGAATATGCTTGCCAGAGCTAACGCTAAGATCTAACGGCTGATCTATGTCCTACGAAAACGCGGTGGCGAGCATGTTTGCACTGGGGCATGAACTAGCGCAAACGCCTTCGCACAAGTTCGATCTGGCGCATATGCGGGTGCTGCTCGAGGAGATGGGACATTCTGAGCGCGCATTTCGCAGCGTGCTCATTGCGGGGACTAACGGCAAGGGCTCGACGGCCGCGACTCTGGCGTCAATTCTGCGCGCCTCGGGGTTGAACACGGGCCTGTACACGTCTCCTCATCTGGTGCGGATCAATGAACGAATTCGGATCAACGGGGTAGAGATCAGCGATGAAGACTTTGCCGGCATTCATGGCGGAATTGATGGGATTGCCGAAGGGTTGATGGGCGCGGGAAAGTTGCCGTGGCATCCCAGTTTCTTCGAAATGATGACGGCGATTGCCTTCTCCTACTTCGCGCGTGAGAAGGTCGATATTGCGGTGCTTGAAATCGGGATGGGCGGCCGGTTGGATGCGACGAATGTCGTCGAGCCGCTGGTCAGCGTCATCACCGACATCTCTCTCGATCATCAGAAATTTCTGGGCAATACAGTTGGCGAGATCGCGCGCGAGAAAGTGGGGATCATTCGCCGAGGCGGAACCGTCGTGACTCTCCCGCAACAGCCTGAGGCCAACGATGTAATCGGCAATGCGATTCTCGATCTGGATGCTGCCGGCGTGAGTGCCGTTCAGTATGTGCCTCCCATGTCACCAGGCAGTACTCAGTACTCGGCACTCAGTACCCAGAAAAATCCCTCCATGTATCGATATCCTGTGCAGGTTCAAGGCAAGGAGATTCTGGTGGAGACGCGTTTAGTAGGGCGGCATCAGTTGCGCAATGTGGCTTTGGCGATTGCTGCTGCGGAGGAACTCGGGAAGAAGGGTCTCGATGGGATCACTCCGGAGTCGATCGAGAAGGGAATTCGGGAGACAAATTGGCCGGGGAGGTTCCAGGTTGTGCCCGCTCGCGGTGGCTGGCCTGAGATTGTGTTTGATGTGGCGCACAATCCGGCGGGTGCGTGGGCCCTGCGCTCTGCCCTTTCGGAGCGGTATGACGACCGTCCGCTGATTTTTGTTTTCGGGGCAATGCGGGACAAGGCAATCTCAGAGATAACGGAGATTCTGTTCCCGGTGGCGCGGGAGGTGATTGCGACGCGCCCTGACAATCCGAGGGCGGCTTCGCCAGAGGAAATTCGGCAGGCAGCCAGCAGGACAGGAGCCGACATCGAATTGGTGCCAGCCGTAAGTGCTGCTCTCGAAAGGGCCCGCGATTGTGCCGCAAAAGATTGCGTCGTTGTCGTAACCGGCTCGATCTATCTGGTGGGTGACGCGATGCGTATTCTCGGTCTGCGGGCGTGAGCGTTCCGAAGTTTTGTGCCTAGAATGAGGGATGTGGCGGACTTGAATTCATCAGTCGATCAGGTGCAGGCACAGGATGTGATGGAGTCGCAGGCAGTCTCCGATGCACCTCCGCGCCGAGCTCCGCATGCAGTTCCGGGAAGAACCTACGGATGGTTAAGCCGGCTGCGGTCGTACTTATTGCTTGATCCACTCATCTGGCTCTACACCATTGTGATGGGCGTAGCCGCTCTTCCGGGCGGGCTTTTCGATCGCAGTGGGAAACGGCTGCACTGGTTCTCCGGAACGTGGTCGTGGCTGATCATGAAAACGATCTTTTCGCCGGTGAAGGTGACCGGCCTCGACAAGATCGACACGACCAAGCCGCACGTTTACGCGGCGAATCATGCATCCGCGCTCGACATTCCGGTTCTGTACGTCAATCTTCCCTTCCAGTTCCGGATTGCATTCAAGAAGGAACTGCTGTCCTATCCCATCGTTGGATGGCAGCTCAAGCGGTCGGGGCAGATCTGCATTGACCAGCAGAATTCGTCGCAGTCGATCAGCAGCATCCGCGCGGCGCTGAAGGGGCTGAAGCAGGGGTTGCCATTAGTAATTTTCCCCGAAGGTGGACGGACGCCCGATGGTCACATCAAGCCGTTCCTGCCGGGAGCGTTCTTTCTCGCGATCAAGGCGCAGGTGGATATCGTTCCGGTGGCACTCGTGGGAACGTATGAGCTGCTGCCCATGAACACGTATCACATCAAGTGCCGGCCGCTCGAGATGCGGGTAGGAGAGCCGATCTCGACCGCAGGGCTGACCATGCGCGACATGGAGACGCTATCGGCGCGGGTGCACAAGGAACTCGAAGCCCTTTACTACAAGGACTAGTCACACTGGCACCAAGCCCTGCTGAAATTGGCAATCGAAGACGGCAGGTTCTCTCTAAGCTGCCATCTTCCCTTCATCACATAATTGCTGATAGTGTTCACGCCCGCGCTGGTAGCCGCGGGTGAAGGGTTCTTCGACCTCGGCACCCGGGTATTTGAGCTTCACCTCTTCGAGGGACGCATCCATCGCGGCAGAAACCTGATCGAATTCCAAGCAGCGGGTGCGAGCGTGCATGGCGGCCTCAAAGCCCAGGCGGAAGAATTGCTCGTCCTCAGAGAAGCTGCGGCTGGATTTCGTATAGCGTTCCTCTTCGGCGCTGCGAAGGCCAATCCACCATTGTTCGCGCGCGGCATCGACGGACTCGGCACTTTCCTGCGTCAGGAGTTCGCGAATCTGAGTTGACGACTCCGAGCCGTCGGCGAGAGCGACGAGCACGGAGCGGCCTTTTCGCAAGGCGTCTTCGTAGACGAAGATTTCGTCTTCCGGCAAACCCTGGGAGTACGCCTTTTCGCTCTTGTTACCTGTGGTGGCACCGATCGTAGCCCCGGCAGCTCCCAGCAGAGAGGCACCGAGCAGCCCCAGTGCGGTGACTGGGCCGACGCCGGGCACGAGAGCCATGAGGATCGAACCTCCGGTGAAGCCAATGCCGCCCCCCAATAGAGCGCCCATTGCGCCGCCCATGCCCGGCTGTTCAGTCGTGTCGGTAGGAACGGTCTGCATCTCGGCCGCAACTTGCTGGTGAGAGCCGGGAGTAAGAAGGGTAATCCGGTCCTCAGGGATTCCGGACTGGCGCAAACGCCCGAAGGCTTCCTCGGCTTCTGCTTGTGTGTTGAAGACTCCCGTAATTGCTTCCAAGTCGCACCTCCATTCGAGATTCAGACTGCTGGGCCGGACTGGCCTTTTCCGAGAACGGAGGTTGGATGCAGGAACGAGGCTCGACAGCTACGGTCGAAGGTCAATTTTTCGTTTCAAGTCTCGTAACCTTTCTTCGGTCTTTCCGGTTTAACCTTGTGTAAGGGCAAACCGCGGAGAATGTGTTGAAGGCTCTGAAGAGAGAAGCGGACGAGCGGCTTCTGATCGAGGCGGCGCAGCAGGATCGTGCGCGCTTTGCGGAGCTCTATGAAATGAATTTCGACCGGGTCTACGCGTATGTCGCGAGGCGGGTGCAGGACCGCGCCGAGACGGAAGACCTGACTGCCGACGTATTTCACCAGGCGTTGGCCAACTTGAACCGGTTTGAATGGCGCGGGATTCCTTTTTCGGCGTGGCTGTACCGGATTGCGGCAAACCTGATTTCGGACCGGTGGCAAAAGTCGGGACGCGAAGTTACGGATGAAGAGCAGATCGCGTCAGCACAGGTCAATCCGGCGGAGATCGAGGAAGTGGAGAGGCGCGCCACGCTGTTTCGCCTGGTGGAGAGTCTTCCGGCGGAACAGAAGCGGGTGGTGGTTCTGCGGTTTGTGGAGCAGAAGAGCATCAAAGAAGTTGCGAGGGAGATCCGGAAGACCGAGGGTGCAGTGAAGCAGTTACAGTTTCGCGCCTTGAGCACGTTACGGGCGCGCATGGAGGGTGCGAATGCCTAAGCGCTCTCTACAACACGGGAATGGCGGTCAGAAAAAGATCGATCAATTGAACCAGGCGATCGACGCCATGATGGCGCGGAACGATGGCCGGATCGGTAAAGCGGGGGTGGAGATCGAGCCGTTAGTGCGCATCGCGGCGGACTTGCGCAATCTGCCGAATGCCAGCTTTAAGGCACGATTGAAATCCGAATTAGGAGGCAAGAAGCGTATGTCTACCGTTGCCGAACCCGTATCAGTCGTCCGTACCACCGCAACGCCAAGGTTGGCGTTCCGGGATCCGGCCAAAGCGATTGAATTCTACAAACGTGCTCTGGACGCGAAAGAAGCGTTCCGTTTCGAAGTTGGCGGGCAGATCCCGCACGCCGAGCTTGTCATCGGCGATTCCCATATCAATGTAACGGGGGAATGGCCCGAGGGTGGGCGATTCAGCGCTGAAACGCTGGGAAGTTCCCCGATCTCGATGTCGGTTCAGGTGCCGGATGTGGACGCATTTGCCAGGCATGCGGAAGCTGAGGGCATGACTCTGGTGCTTGCACCGCGAAATCAGTTCTATGGACATCGAGACGCGACGCTGAAGGATCCGTTCGGGTACACCTGGAGCGTGTTCACGGTGAAGGAAGAGATGTCGGCTGAGGAGATGCGCCAGCGTATGCAGGGCCTTAGCCGGGGCCCGGAGCGTGGTCGGACACCGACCGGCGGGGGAGGAGTGACACCGGTCCGTCCGGGATTCCGGATGGTGACACCATACCTCGTAGCTGCGAATGGCCCAGCGATGCTCGATTTTGCAAAGGAAGTTTTCCACGCCGAAGAAACCTTGCGAGCGGTGATGCCAACGGGCGTGCACGGGGAAGTACGAATTGGCGACTCGCTGATCATGATGGGTGGCGGGATTCCCGGCAAGAAATTCCCTGGCACGATGCAGCCCGGTGCTCTGCACGTCTATGTCGAAGACGCTGACGCCGCCTGTGAGCGTGCGGTTAGTGCTGGTGCGACTCTCGTGGATCCGATGCAGGATCAGGAGTACGGCGAAAGGTCTTGCACGATTAAGGATGCGGCAGGGAATTTCTGGTACATCGCGACGCACCAGGGCGAAAGCTACATCCCGCAGGGATTGCAGAGCGTGAATCCGTATCTGCATCCGCGGCGCGCGGAGCCGCTGATCAGCTTCCTAAAGCGTGCATTCGGGGCCGAGGAAGTAGCGAAGTACGCTTCACCCGATGGCGTTGTGAACCACGCGGTGATTCGCCTGAACGATTCGGTACTGGAGATGGGTGAGGCGCACGACAAGTATCAGCCGATGCCAGCGATGTTCTACCTGTATGTCCCGGATATGGAGGCGGTATATCGCCGGGCTTTGGCGGCGGGTTCCAAGTCATTCCAGGAGCCGACGGACCAGCCGTACGGGGACCGCAATGCTGGCGTGGCGGATGCGTTCGGGAACAAGTGGTATATCGCGACGCACATTAAGGATGTGAGCTAAATCGGTTCGCATGAAAAGGGGCGGAGGTGATCCGCCCTTTTGTGTCTCGTAGTGTGTCTGGCTATTGCGCTTTCGGAATGACGACTACTGTGATTCCGTAGCGCGGAAGAAGTACGTCACGTGGGAAAGAGACAGATCGAAAATGGGAAGAAGTCGGCGAAACCAACCTTTTGGATTTCTCGGCACGGAATATGGATTCACGGAAAAGTCGTCCGAGTGCAGGAGTAAGAGCTGCAATTCAGACATTGGAATCAACAGGGTGTGCGCGTGAGAGTGGTATTCACCGTGCGAACGTGGTACGAAAGCTTGTTCGCGGATTCCAATAAGACGGGTTTTATATACCGAAGCCATCCGCTGGCTCACACGGTACGAGTCCACCCTTGCGGCGTGGATCAACGGAAGGGTTAGCCCAAGAAACGCTTGGATGTGAATTAAAAGGAAAAAAAGCCGAAACTTGAGTGCAAAGGGCCTGTTGACAGCAGTAATCGAATTGGACCTTCTAGTGCTTGGTCCATGGGACGTTTACGATTCGATGCCCGACCTCAGAACTTTATTACGATTCCGGCGGAAACCCTGCCCTGACGATCTTGGTGTTGGTCGCCGAACTTAGTCATAAGCCAATCTGCCTGCACCAGGCGAAGTGCGATCCCTTTCCGAAATCCGATGTCTAAACCGCCGCCCAGGAACATGGCAAAAGCGTTGTCCCTGATCCCTCCAGCCGCAGCCGTAGCGCCGCCGAATAAGGCGTGCACAAAGGGCTGAACTACTGGTAGGCGCGCGCTGATTACGGGACCAACGGTATAGGTGTAAACCGAAGAATTAGCTCGTCGCGAATTGTACACACCGCTGAAGTCACCTGTGATTCCCAGAACGTGTTTGAAGTTTCCCGTCAACGAGGCGTTCCAGCCTACGGCGTTATAGCTGGTCTGCAGATGCTCGAATTGGGCTCCTCCGAAGATTTCCACTCTTTGCGCAAATGCAGGTGCGCACAGCGCTCCGGCGAGCAGGATTGTGTGTATGACTTGTTTCCTCATCGAATCCTTCCTTGAGAAAGAACCGCAAGCGTTTCGAATGATTCTTGATTACCTACAATACGATCCAATCTCAGCCTAAGTTGCGCGTGGCGATGCTAGACCTGTCAAAAGTTATAGCCGGGCCGTCAAAACAGGGAATTGCGACTGGATAGTTGGCGTAAGATCCCATTGCGCTCAAAACCCGTCGGTGAGTGTACCGCCTGGTTACGTCAATGATGGTGTGGCACGGAATGGATGTTGGGCTGGCTGATGCAAGAGGTATTTTTATCCTGCGATTGCTACGGAATGATCTTCGCGTCTATGGGGTACGCGCGCAAGCACAGTAGTGCCACGACCAGGTTCCGATTGGATGGACAACTCTCCATTCACCAAACGGAGCCGCTCACGCATGCTGATCAGGCCGAGCCCCCGACCATTGATCGCGTGCCGCCAATCGAAACCAATTCCTGAGTCACTGACAACCAAACGGATGCCATCCCCAGTTCCGTGCACTTCCGCTGTGAAGTCCTGCGCACCGCTATGTTTTACAGCATTCTGCAAAGCTTCCTGAAGGACTCGAAATAAGCAGAGTGAGATCTCCTTCGGAAGTGCGGCCGGGACATCCGAATGTTTGAATTCAACTCGGACATTGCGCCGTTTACACAACTCACTGCAGAAGCTCCTAGCCGCAGACAGCAGACCAAGGTATTCGAGCTTCGAAGAATGAAGACGATGCGAGAGCGCCTGAATGTCGTCCCCAAGGTCGAAGGCGCGCCGCCATGCAAGCTGGACGCACTCGTGCAAATCGACCACCGAGCCAGGAGCCTGATGATCGCAGCTTTCTAGTTCAACGCATAGCAATGCGACCCGTTGCCCGATGTCATCATGCAGTTCCCTTGCAATCCGTGTACGTTCTTCTTCATGAGCCTCGATCAACCTGCGCCCCACACTGGCAAGAGCTTCCTCGGCCCGCCTTCGAGCGGTGATGTCC
>C688J18823_10000212_pt1 | contig 32895 bp, 36 predicted proteins | sample HopSoiMetagenom1_FD_18823 | JGI IMG/M metagenome (IMG submission 18823) | reverse complement strand
GATCTCAAGCACGCGCTGGGGATGTCGTGCGACGTCTACTACTACGCGGTGGGCGATCGCGCCGGCCTCGACGCGCTCTCCAAGATGGCGCACGACCTCGGCTACGGGCAGCCCACCGGCTTCGACCTGGGCCGCGAGACCCCCGGCATCATCCCCGACACGCACAGCATCGCGCCGGTGAACGGCAGCGCGCGCGCCCAGGCCATCAACGCCAGCATCGGACAGGGCGAGGTGAACGTGACCCCGCTGCAGCAGGCGGTCGCCTACGCGGCCATCGCCAACGGCGGCACCGTCTTCCGGCCGCAGATCATCCGCCGCATCGAGACGCCGGAAGGCAAGGTGGTGCGCGACTTCCAGCCGGAGGCGCTGCGCAAGCTGCAGACCAAGGACAGCTCGCTCCTGGCGGTGCGGGCCGGCCTCTTCGCCGTGGTCAACGAGGCGGGCGGCACCGCCTGGCGCTCGCGCCTGCAAGACGTGCAGTTCGCCGGCAAGACCGGCACCGCCCAGGTGATGAAGCTGGGCCAGAAGCAGAAGCTGGACCCCACGGCGCAAGCCTACTTCTCGCGCGACCACGCCTGGTTCGCCTCCTTCGCTCCGGCGCAGGACCCGGAGATCGTGGTGGTGGTGCTCAACGAGCACGGCGGTTGGGGCGCGGAGGCGGCGGCGCCGGCCGCGGCCAAGGTGATCGAAGCCTATTTCAAGATGAAGCGCGAGGAGGGCGTGCCGCCGGCGGCCGCCGCACCCTCCGTCGCGACCTCCTCGATGGTGCAATAGCGATGGCCCTGGGCGTCACCGAAAAGAAGCTCGATCACCTGCACTGGCCGCTGGTGCTCTGCACCGTCATCATCTGCTCGCTGGGCGTGTGGAACCTGGCCTCGGCAACCAAGAACGCCCCGCTGCTGATGTGGTTCGTCCAGGCGCGCTGGATGGGCATCGGCGTCATCGCCGTCGCGGTGCTGCTCTTCATCGACTACCGCTGGCTGCAGACGCTGGCCTGGCCCGGCTACGCGGCCGCCCTGGGGCTCCTGGCGGGAGTGGCCTTCTTCGGCAAGAAGGTGCTGGGCGCGCGTCGCTGGCTGCAGGTCGGCGGCATGCAGGTGCAGCCCAGCGAGTTCGTCAAGCTGGCCGTGATCGTGGTGCTGGCGCGCTGGTTCGCGCGCGACGAGACCGGCGTGCGCAAGGGCCAGTACGGGGTCTTCGATCTCTGGCGGCCGTTCGCGCTCATCGTGGTGCCGGTGGCGCTGGTGATGAAGCAGCCCGACCTGGGGACGGCGCTGGTGACCTTCGCCATCGCCATGACCATGGTGATGTTCGCCAAGGTGAAGTGGCGCGACCTGATCTTCATGTTCGCGTGCGGCGCGGGCGGGTCGGTGCTCGCCTGGAAGCGCTTCCTCAAGGACTACCAGAAGCAGCGCGTGCTCACCTTCCTCAACCCCGAGGCCTTCGCCAAGGGCGCCGGCTACCATGCCATCCAGAGCGTGATCGCGGTGGGCAGCGGCCAGTGGAGCGGCAAGGGTTGGGGCGAAGGCACGCAGAACCAGCTCGCCTTCCTTCCCGAGCAGCACACCGACTTCATCTTCTCCGTCTGGGCGGAGGAGCACGGGTTCATGGGCGGCGTGATCCTCATCGCCCTCTACGCTTTCCTGGTGCTGGCGTCGCTGGACGTGGCCGCCAACGCCCGCGACAAGTTCGGCAGCTTCCTCGCGCTGGGCCTGGCCGCGCTCTTCTTCTGGCACGCCTTCATCAACATCGGCATGGTCACCGGCGTGCTGCCGGTGGTGGGCGTGCCGCTGCCGCTCTTCAGCTACGGCGGCAGCAGCGTGGTGGCGGACATGCTGGGCATCGGCATCCTGCTCAACGTGTCGATGCGCAGGTTCATGTTCTGAGCTGTCGACCGCCTGCTTCGCTCTAGACGGCCCGCTTGACCATCGCGTCGAGCTTCGCCTTTGGAACGGCGCCGACGATCTGGTCGGCCACCTGGCCGTCCTTGAAGAGCAGCAGCGTGGGGATGCTCATCACGCCGTACTTCTGCGGGACGTTCTGGTGCGCGTCGATGTCCAGCTTGCCGACCTTCAGCTTGCCCTTGTACTCGGCCGCCAACTGATCGACGAGCGGCGCGATGGCCCGGCAGGGACCGCACCAGGCCGCCCAGAAATCCACCAGCACCGGCTCCTTGGAGCCCAGCACCTCGCTCTGGAAGTTGTCGTCGGTGAAGGTTGCAACGTCCGCGCTGGCCATCGTCGATCCGCTCCTCTCCGTGCAGGTCGTCGCGGCAATCTGCCGCTCGCCCGCCTGCCCGTCAATCAGATTGCGTGGACCCGCCCTCGCTGGTATCTGTCGAGTGGACCCGCGCCGGTAAGTACGATGTCCGCCGGGCGGCGAGGATGCGCAGCGCCCCATGGCCGACTACCTCTTCGTACCGCAATCCGTGCTCGACCGATGGTCCGAGCAGGGTCGCATCCAGGTGGACGGCAACGTGCTCACCATTCTCGGCGAACGGAAGAGCTTCACGCTCAGCACCGCGGTCCGCTTCCTCAAGATGGAGGCGGGCGACGATCACGCCGGCCTGCTCGCCAAGGTGAAGACCACCGATGCGCTCAAGCAGATGGGTGCGGAGCACTACATGGACTCGGTGATCCTGGGCGAGAGCGCCTACCAGGTGCAGCAAGGGTTTCTCGCAGACGCGAATGCGTTGCGCCGGGCCGCAACGGCTTCGCAGCCGCCGGCTCCCAAGGCGCCTGCGCCGGCGGTTCCCAAGGCGGCGGCCAACGCGGATCCCAAGGTCGCGCCGCAGCACGCGCAGGGCGAAAAGAAGGATGGCGAGCAGGAGATGCTGGCACAGTTCCTGCTCGAAAATCTGGAGTAGGAGCCATGGCAACGATCCTCGTCCACATCGCGCTCCTCGCCTACGCGGCGGGCGCCGCCGCTTTCCTGACCTGGCTGGTCCGGCCGCGGCCGGCGCTGGTGCAGGGTGGGCGCGTGCTGCTGCTTTCGGGCGTCGTGGTCCACTTCGCGGCTTTCGCGGTGTCGCTTGGGGTGGCAGGCGCGGGCCTGGGAGTTTCGGAGTGGAAAGGCGGCCAGCTCTTCTCGCTGCTCGCCGCGGTCACGGTGGCCGGCTACCTGGCGCTCGACTTCAAGTACGAGCTGCCGGTGGCGGGCGCCTTCGTGGCGCCGCTCACGGTGGCGGTGATGGTGCCGGCGCACCTGGTGCACTCCACCGCGCGCGAGATCGCCCCGGAGGTCTCGCACAGCCTGGTGCTCTTCCTCCACGTCGGCGCCGCGACGCTGGGCACCGGGGCGCTGGCGCTCGCCTTCGGCCTCTCCGTGCTCTACCTGGCCAGCGAGAAGCAGGTGAAGGACAAGCGGCCGGGACGCCTGCTCGCGAGGTTGCCGTCCCTCGACCTCATCGACAAGGCAGGCTACCGCCTCGCGGTCTGGGGCTTCGTCTTCCTCTCGCTGGCCATCGCCACCGGCTCCTTGGTCTCGCGCGAGTCCACCGGCGCCACCTTCCCCATCGCGCCCAAGGAGGGGTTCGCGGTGCTCGCCTGGGCGCTCTTCGCCGGCATGATCCAGGCGCGCCTGGTGGCCGGATGGCGCGGGCGGCGCGTGGCCATGCTGGTGGTGGCCGGCTTCGTCCTCTTGATCGGAACCTACGTCGGCCTGCTCAGCGCGGCGCCGGCGCTGCACGGCAGCGTGGCCGCGGCGGTGCTCCCGTGACCCTGATCTGCGTCGGGCTCTCGCACAAGCACGCGCCCATCGCGGTGCGCGAGCAGCTCGCGGTGCCGGCGGAGCAGCTTGGGCACCGCTTGCAGGAGCTGCGCGCGCTGGCCGGCGTGAAGGAGGCGATGCTCGTCTCCACCTGCAACCGGCTGGAGATCTTCGCCGTGGCCGACGGCAGGCAGCCATCCGAGGAGATCCTCGCATCGCTGGGCGCGGTGGCCGCCCCCCACGCCGTCTGCCGCTTCGACGTGGACGCGCTGCGGCACCTCTTTCGCGTGGCGGCTAGCCTGGACAGCATGGTGGTCGGGGAGGCGCAGATCCTGGGGCAGGTGAAGGAAGCCGCGGCGCAGGCGCAGCAGGCCGGCGCCATGGGTCCCGAGCTCTCCCGGGCGCTGGCGCGCGCCACCGCCGCCGCCCGTCGCGTCCGCACCGAGACGGAGATCGCGCGCGGCGCCGTGTCGGTCTCCAGCGTGGCGGTGCAGCTGGCGCACAAGCTGCTCGGCAACCTGGCCAAGAAGTCGGTGCTGCTGCTGGGCGCCGGCGAGATGGCGCAGCTGGCCGCGCGCGAGCTGCGCTCCGCCGGCGCGCGCGAGCTGCTGGTGGCCAACCGGTCCTCGCAGCGCGCCGAGGAGCTGGCGCGCGAGGTCGGCGGGGTGCCGGTTTCGCTGGAGGAGCTGCCGGCGCTGCTGGAGCGGGCCGACGTGGCCATCTGCTCCACCGGGGCAAGCCGCTTCGTCGTCACCCGCGAGGCCATGTCGCGCGCGCTGCGGGCGCGCCGCTACCGGCCCATCTTCCTGGTGGACCTGACTTTGCCGCGCAACGTAGAGCCCAGCGCCAACCAGCTGGAGAACGTCTACGTCTACGACCTGGACGACCTGGAGCGGGCGGCCGCGCAGAACCGCGACCTGCGCTCGGGGCAGGTGGGCAAGGCCGAAGAGATCGTCGAGCAGGAACTTCAAGTTTTCCTTGCCCAGGTGCGCGAGCGCGCGGCGGTGCCGGTCCTGGCGCGCCTGCGGGCGCACGCCGAGGCGGTGGCCCGAGCCGAGGCGGAGAAGACGCTGACACAGCTGCGCGGGCTGGACGAGAAGCAGCAGAAGAGCGTGCGCGCGATGGCCACGGCCATCGTCAACAAGCTGTTGCACGCCCCCACGCGGAAGCTTCGCGAAGAGGCCGGCGAGGGCGCCCTGGGCGATGCGGCTGCCGCGCTCTTCGAGCTCGATTCGCCCGGGCCGCAGCCGGTGCCCATTCCCTTGCCCGATCCCCAGCCCGATCCCGCGCCGAATCCGGAACCCGATCCCGCGCAGGCGCCGGAGACCGACGGCGCTGCGCAGAGCTCGGAGCGCGCGGTGCTGCCGCTGTTGAGGCGGCGCTAGAGCGCATGTCATGACCCCGGACCGAGCCAGGCGGCGGAGCCGCAAGCCGCGCAAGGAGAGACGAGGAAGCGTACCGGGCGGTACGCTGACGAGGAGCGACGCTGCCCGGCGCCGCGGATCCGCCGAGCGATTGCGCGCGGCGCAATCGCGTCCCCGGCGACGGGAGGGGTCGTGACACGCGCTCTGGTGCCCCTGCTGCGCATCGGCACCCGCAAGAGCGCGCTGGCGCTCTGGCAGGCCGAGCGCGTGAAGGAGTGGCTAGAGGAGCGCGGTCATGCCTGCGAGCTGGTCCCCATGTCCACCGAGGGCGATCGCATCCTCGATCGCTCGTTGGCGGAGGTGGGCGGGAAGGGTCTCTTCGTCAAGGAGCTGGAGCAGGCCATCCTCGAGGCACGGGCGGACCTGGCGGTGCACAGCGCCAAGGACGTGCCCTTTGCCCTGCCCGAGCGGTTCGTCCTCAGCGCCTTCCCTGTGCGCGAGGATCCGCGCGACGCGCTGGTTGCTCCCGTGGCCAAGACGTTCGACGCGCTCCCCCGCGGAGCGCGGGTGGGCACCAGCTCTTTGCGGCGGGGCATCCAGCTCCTGGCGGCGCGGCCCGATCTGGTGGTCGTCCCGGTGCGCGGCAACGTGCAGACGCGGCTGGCGCGGGCCACCGGCGGCACCGTCGTCCGCGGCGGCGTCGAGGTGCGGCCGGCGGAGGGAGACCCGCAGGGTCCGCTCGACGCGGTGGTGCTGGCGCTGGCCGGGCTGCGGCGGCTGGGCCTCGAGCGGCACGTCACCCAGGTGCTGCCGGTGACGCTGTCGCTGCCCGCCGCCGGACAGGGCGCGCTGGCCATCGAGGTGCTGCGCGGATCGCCTGCCTTCGAGGCCACCGCGCCGCTCGACGACGAGACCACCTCTCGCTGCGTGCGCGCCGAGCGGGCGCTGCTGGCGCGGCTGAGCGGCGGTTGCACCGTCCCGGTGGCTGCGTACGCGGTGCCGGAGGACCGCCAGCTCTGGCTGCGCGCGACGCTGGGCGGGCCGGACGGCGAAGGCGTGAGGTTGGTGCACGCCGAGGGACGCGGCGGTGAGCCCGAATCGCTGGGCCGCAGCGTGGGGGAGGCCCTGCTCGCCCAGGGCGGCGCGGCCTTGCTGGAAGCGGCGCGGTCCGGTGCCTCCGGGCTGCCTGCGCCGAAGCGCACGTGAGCCTGCGCGGCGCCCGCGCGCTGGTGACGCGCGCCGCAGAAGATGCGACCGAGCTCGAGGAGTTACTGCGGCAGCGGGGCGCGGTGCCGATGCGGATGCCCTGCATCGAGCTGGCAGACGGCGAGGACGCGGCGCGAATTGCCGGGATCGTGCAGTCTCCGCCGTCCCGGCGGCCGGAGCTGATCGTGGTCGCCTCTCCGCACGCCGCCCGGCGCCTTCGGGCCCTCTGCGGGAGCATCGAAGTGCCGCTCGCGGCGGTGGGCGCCGCCACCGCGCGAGAGCTGGCCGGAGAAGTGATCGTCCCCGCGACCGGCGTGGGTGCGGAGGCGCTGGTCGCGACCTTGCGCTCGCAGGTCGCCGGCAAGCGCGTGCTGGTGCCGCGCGCGGAGGGGGGGAACCCGGCGCTGGTGGAAGGCCTGCGCGCCGCCGGCGCCAGTGTCGAAGTGCTGACGCTCTATCGCACCGTCCTGGCGCGGAGCGCCGATCTCTCGGTGCTGCAGGGGCTCGACGCCATCTCCTTCGCCAGCGGCAGCGCGGTGCGCGGCTTCGTCTCGCTGGCGGGGGCGGGCGCCGCCCGCGGGGTTGCGGTGGCCTGCATGGGCCAGAACTGCGCGGAAGAAGCGAAAAAAGCCGGAATCGAGCCGGACGCCGTGGCCGCCGGCGGGCTGAATGAACTGTGCGACGCCCTCGCACTCGCCGTGCGATTGCGCAGGGGTTAGTGTCCCGGGCGTGAGCCAGCCTCCCGAAATCCTGGTGGTGGAAGACGACGAGGACACGCGCGTGGTGCTCCAGGACCTCCTGGAGATGAACGGCTTCGCGGTGCGCACCTCGCCGGACGCGCGGCACGCCCTCGCGGCGGCCCGCGCCGCCGCCCCCTCGCTCATCCTGGTCGACTACTTCATGCCCGACGCCGACGGCGCCTGGGTCGTCCAGCAGCTCCGCGAGTTCGGGCTGGGGCAGGTGCCGGTGGTGCTCACGACCGGCTCGAACGAAGGGCGGGAGCAGGCGGAGCGCCTCGGGGTCCGCTCGCTGGAGAAGCCCTTCGACGTGAGCCGTCTGTTGGAGCTGGTGCGGTCGCTGGTCCCGCGGGCATGAAACGCCCGATCGGGCTCGAGGCGATCATCGTCTACAAGCTGCTCAAGGCGGTGGCCGAGGCCGGCCTCGGCCTGCTGGCGGTCTGGGTCCTGGTGCGCGGCGCCGAGGCGGGCGCCGCCAGCGCGGCCGAGGTCCTGCTCGAGCACTTCGCCGGCGCCTGGGCCCTGAGCGCGGCGACGCTGCTCGTGCGCGCCGCCACCAGCCCGCACGTCAAGTTCGTCGCCGTCGCGTCCGTCGGGGACGCCGTGCTCTCGGCGGTGGAGGGCCTGGCCCTGCGGGCGGGCCGCTGGTGGGCGCCGTGGCTGGTGGTCATCGCCACCGGTTCACTCTTGCCCTGGGAGGTCTGGGAGCTGTTGCGCCGGCCCAACTGGGTGCGCGCCGTGATCCTGGTGGTCAACATCGCCGTCGTCGTCTATCTCGTGCGCACCGTCGTCCGCGAGCATCGCGCGCAGGTTTCGGCGCGCCGCCCGGTTGACAGGCAGGCACCCCAACCCTAGCGTCCCGCATGCCGGCCTTGATCCTGGCCTGCGCGCTGGCGGTTCCGGTCCCACGCGCGGCGCTGCTCGATTCCCGCGCGGACGCCGAGGTGGTGGCGCGCGCCTCGCCGCGCTCGGAACCGCTGCGCGGCGCGGTCGAATACCTGGGAGCGCTGGCCGCTTTCACCGCGCTCAACGCCGGCGGATCCGCGCTCCTCTCCGGCGGCCGGTTTCATGTCGCGCAGGGCGGAGACACCACGGTCAATTCCGCCGGCTCGCTGGCCGGCGCCGGGGTCTTCTTCGCGCTCTCTCCGCTCGCCGCCGCCTTGACCTCGTACTTGATCGGAAAGGGCAGCGACACCTGGGATCCTTCGTTGGGAGGAGCGCTGCTCGGAGCCTACGGCACCTCGGCCCTGGCGCTGGGGGCGGGCATGGGTCTCGCCGCCGCGAACCTCGATCGCACCGCGGCCCAGGCGGCCAATACCGTCCTCTACCTGGCCGTTCCGCTCGGAACGGTGCTGCTCCAGAACGCCGCCGCCGCGCCGCGGCCGTGATAAGGGCGGGCCATGGGACAGAAGGCCGCCATCGCCGAGAGGGAGATCCGCTTCCGCGCCGCCGACGGCGTCACCGTACCGGCGTTCGTCGCCGAGCCGCAGGGCGCGGCGGAGGCGCCCCGCATCGTCATCGCGCCGGAGATCTTCGGCGTGTCGCCCTGGATCCGGTCGGTGGCGCGGATGCTCGCGCGCGAAGGGTTCCGCGCCGTGGCGCCGGAGATCTTCGTCCGCGACCCGGAGCCGCTCGGCAGCGACATGCAGTCGTGGATGGCGCGCATCGGGCGCCTGGACGTGCCGCGGGCCGTGGCCGAACTGCGGTCCGCCGTCGATCAACTTCAAGAAAGCAAGGCAGCCGTGATCGGCTTCTGCCTGGGCGGCGCTCTGGCGCTGCTCGCCGCGGCGGAGGGCGGCTACGCGGCCTGCGTGGACTGCTACGGCAGGCCGCGCTGGGCGAAGAACGACGCGCTCCACCCGGTGAACGCCATCGACGCCGCGAAGCGCATTCCCTGTCCGGTCCTCGCCGTCTACGGCCGGCGCGACGAGGGCATTCCGGTCTCCGACGCCGAGGCCGTCGGCGCCGTCCTCCCCAAGGGCAGCGAGTTGGCCCTCTACGACGCCGGCCACGCCTTCCTCAACGACACGCGCCCCGACCGGTACGCTGCGGATCAGGCGACGCTGGCGTGGGGCAAGATCACCGGCTTCTTGCGGCGAAATTTGCTGAACTGACCTCTACGCCGCGCTCGCGTACGCCGCGCCGGCCGAGTACAGCCCGTAGACCGCGGCCCAGCCGATGGCCAGCAACACGAGGAAGAACAGCACCGACACCCACTCCAGCCAGCGCTGGCCGCTCTTGCCGACGGTCACGCCCCAGCCCATGGTGAGGAAGCTCCACAGGCCGTTGGCGAGGTGGTAGGCGATGGCCAGCACACCCAGCACGTAGACGATGAGCGTGGGCGTGTGGAAGTGCATCTCGCGGGCGATCTCCGCGAAGGGCTCGGGCCGCCCTTCGAGGATGCGCGGCTCGAACCAGGCCAGATAGAGGTGCGCGCCGAGGAAGGCGAGCAGGCCCACTGCCGAGAGCCGCTGGATGACGTAGCGGAAGTTGGAGAACCCGCTCTGCATCGGCTTGGGCCGGCTGCGCAGCATGCGGACGATTCCCCAGACGGTGTGCCAGAGCAGCGGCCCGAGCACGAGCACGAAGGCGAGCGCCGCGCTGGCGTTGCTGCTGTGCGCGGTGACCGCGCCCTGCCAGGCGCCGCTGGATTCGTAGGCGGCGAGCTGGTTCCAGAGGTGGATGAGCGTCCAGACGCCGACGGGGGCAAAGGCGAAGAGGGATCCCAGGCGGGCGAGGATGAAGTCGCGGGCGATCTGGCGGTCTGCGGGAGCGACGCTGCGGTCAGGCTGATCGGTGGTGAGAGGCAGCGCCATGTTCTCGATCTCCTCCGGGCCGGGGCGCGCCCTGAGTAGAGCGAGAGTGCATCCCTGTCAAGGCAGGAGCGCGCCCGCGAGGTTCGGGCAAGGCTCGGCCTTGTACTTGCCCTGGAAGGGGAAAGCGACGGGCGAGTCGAGCGAAGGATCGGCGCCGTAGAGCAGGTTGAACTGCCCGGTGGGGTTGTCTTCGGGCGTAAGCGTGATGAAGCCGACGAGGTCGGCAGCGACGAAGGGCAGTACGGGCGCGCCAGGACCATTCACGCCGATGATCTCGCTGCCGGTGCCTTCGTCGCCTTGCCGACCGGGAAGGAAGGTGCCGACCCGGTCGACCGGCACGAAGAGGATCATGGCGATGAAGCCCTCCACCGGATTCCGGAAGTAGTCGGGGTGCTGCTTCAACTTGTCGCAGAGGCCGCCGCGGTCGGTGAGGATGATGGCGGTCACCGGCGCGATGGGATTCCCGTTGCGGTCCGAGAGCGTAGCCCTTCCGGAGATGGAGCTTCCGATATTGTCGAAGACGATCTGCGGTGTCTGATCGCTGGCGCCGATGCCGCCGAGGATGAGGTTGTCCTGCTGGCTGCACCCGGCGAGCGCTATGAGGACGAGGGCGGCCTTTCGCATGGGCACCACCTTAGCAGGTCAGGCAACGGGCATTGCTTCGAACTTCGACGCTGTGTAGGAAGCCGGATTCAATGCGCTGGGACGAGATCGCCGGTCAGGACCGCGCCGTGAAGCTGCTCCGCGGAGCCCTGCTCAAAGGACAGGTGCACCACGCCTACCTGCTCGCCGGCCCTGCCGGGGTGGGCAAGGAGCTGCTGGCGCGCACCTTTGCGCAGGCTGCCAACTGCGAGGCAGAACAGGCCGCTGCGCGGCCGTGCGGGAAGTGCGCCAACTGCACGGGATTCGCGCGCGGCAACTTTCCCGACTCCATCGTCCTGATGCCGCAGTCGGAGCTGCTGGCGCGAGGGTTGGTCTCCAGGGCCGATCTGGAGGGCGCGCCCTCGAAGGAGATCCGCGTCGACGAGGTCCGGGCGCTGGCGAAGAGGCTTTCCCTTTCGGCGCTGCGGGGCCGCCGCAAGATCGCCATCCTCACGCCCGCCGATGCGCTCAACGAGCGGGCGCAGAACACGCTGCTCAAGACCCTGGAGGAGCCGCCGCCGTCCACCACCTTCCTCCTGCTTTCGGCCAACCCCGACGCGCTCCTGCCGACCATCCGCTCCCGCTGCGCCCGCGTGCAGCTGGGACCGGTTCCAGAAGATGCCCTGCTGGCGCGCCTGCTGCGCGAAGGAGTGCCGGAGCCGGAGGCGCGCGAGCGGGCGGCGCGGGCGCAGGGCAGCTTTTCGCGGGCGCTGGCGGCCCAGGGCGAGTGGCACGACCTCCTCGCGCAGGTGGAGGCGGCGCTGTCGGCCCCCGACGAGCGGGACGCGCTGGACCTGGCCGACGCGCACGGCGAGCGCGAGGCGGCGCTGGAGGTGGCGGAGGCGGTGCAGGCCTGGACCCGCGACGTGCTGGTGACGCAGGCCGGCGGGACAGCGGAGCTGCGGGACCTGGCCGAGATCGCGCGCGAGCTGGGCGGGCGCGTGCCGCCGAGGGCGCTGCTGGGGCAGGCCGAGCTCTGCGCCCGGGTGGTGGAGGCGCTGGAGCAGAACGGCAACGGCCGGCTGCAGCTGGAGCGGCTGCTCCTCGGTGCGCGGGAGCTGCGCCGTGGCTGAGATGGCGGAAGTGTTGGAACAGGCCGCTGCGGGCAAGGGGCCACAAGTCGTGCTGATCGAAGGCGACGAGTACCTCGCCCGGCACAGCGCCCGCGAGCTGGCGGACGCCATCGTCCCGGAGAAGGATCGCGGCCTCAACCTGGTCCTGCTCGACGCCGGCGCCGGCGCGCGGGAGATCGCCTCACACCTCATGACGGTGGCGATGTTTCCCTCGCCCAAGGCGGTGCTCGTCGAAGGAGCGGAGGGGTTCGCCGAGGAAGTGGACGCCGCCCGCGAACTGGGACGCGCCCGCGACCTCTGGCAGGGCAAGCGCCAGCGCGACGCCGCTCGCCGGCTGCTCAAGCTGGTGCGGCCCGCGGGGTGGGCCGCGGCGGAGCTGGCCTTCGGCACCAGGACGGGAGCCTCGGCCGCGAAGTGGCGCAAGGAGATCGGCGCCGCGCCCGAGGACGCGGACAAGGCCTGGCTCCAGGAGCTGTCCGCCTTCGCGCTCGCGCAGAACATCGCCGCGCCGCCGGAAGATCTGGAGGTCCTGATCAAGGCGGTGGAGCGCGGGCTGCCCCCCAGGACGCACCTCATCCTGGTCGCCGAGGCGCTGCCGCCCAAGCACGCGCTGGTGCGGCTGGCGCAGGAGAAGGGCGTGCACCTCAAGCGCCGGGCCGAGCGGCGCGGCCGCACCATCGACACGCTGGACATCTCCCAGCTGGTGGCCGAGGAGCTCTCGCCGCTGAAGAAGAAGCTGGCCCGCGACGCCGAGCTCGAGCTGAAGAACCGGCTCGGCGACGACTTGCGGCTGATCGCCTCGGAGCTGCAGAAGCTGGCCCTCTACGCGGGCGAGCGCGCCCAGATCACCCGCGAGGACGTGGAGACGGTGGTGGCCTCCGTGCGCGAGGAGGAGTTCTTCGCGCTGGCCGAGGCGGTGGGCGAGGGCGATCTGGGCAAGGCGCTGCACCTCTTCGGCGACGAGCTGCGCCGCAAGGCCAACGCCTCGGCGGTGGCGCTGCCGTTCCTGGGCGGGGTGGCGAGCGCCGTGCGCAAGGCGCTCGCGGACAGCTCCCGGTACGCCGCCGCCGGCGCGCGCGAGCTGGGCTACAACGAGTACCAGGCGAAGCTCTTTCCGGCCCTGGAGGAAGAGCTGTCGGCAAAGGGGCAGAAGATCCCGCACCCCTTCGGTGCCTGGCTCGGCTACAAGCGGGCGCGGCGCCGTCCGCGCGCCTTCTGGCGGCGTGCGCTGGTCCGCTGCGCGGAGGTGGACTTCGAGCTGAAGAACGGAGCCGACCCGCGGCTGTCGATGGAACGGTTGCTCGTCGAAGTCTGCGGCTGACACTCGCGGCCGTCGCGCCGCAGACGTGCTAGACACTCCCGCAACATGGCTTCCCGCATGCTCGTCACCATGGCGTTGCCGTACGCGAACGGCAGCATCCACCTGGGCCACCTGGTGGAGGCGGTGCAGACCGACGTCTTCGTCCGGGCGATGAACGCCATGGGCAGGGAGTGCATCTTCATCGGCGCCGACGACACCCACGGCACTCCCATCGAGATCAGCGCGCGCAAGGCGGGGGTGCGGCCCGAGGAGTACATCGAGAAGATGCACGGGGAGCACGAGGCCGACTACAAGGCCTTCGGCATCGGCTTCGACCTCTTCTATACGACGCACTCGCCGGAGAACGAGCACCACGCACGCCGCTTCTACGAGGCGCTGCGGGCCGACGGAGCCATCGAGAAGCGCGACGTCGAGCAGGTCTACTGCGGCGTGGACAAGCGCTTCCTGCCCGACCGCTACATCCGCGGCGAGTGCCCGGTGTGCGGCTGGAAGGACCAGTACGGCGACTCCTGCGAGCACTGCGGCAGCACCTACGAGCCCACCGCCCTCAAGAACCCGCGCTGCGCCATCTGCGGCAACACCGCGCTGGAACGGCGCAGCTCGCCGCACTACTTCGTGCGGCTCTCGAAGTACCAGGAGTTCCTGCGCGGGTGGACCGGCACGCCCGGCCGCCTGCAACCGGAGGTGAAGAACAGCATCGACGGCTGGCTCTCCGAACCGCTGCGCGACTGGGACATCTCCCGCGACGCGCCGTACTTCGGATTCCGCATCCCGGGCGAAGAGGACAAGTACTTCTACGTCTGGCTGGACGCCCCCATCGGATATCTCTCCTCCACCGACAAGTGGTGCCAGGACCACGGGCGCAAGGTGGAGGAGTTCTGGGGCGCCTCCGCTGATTGCGACGTGGTGCACTTCATCGGCAAGGACATCGTCTACTTCCACACGCTGTTCTGGCCCGCCATGCTCCACGCCTCGAAGTGGAAGGTGCCTTCGCGCGTGCACGTGCACGGGATGCTGATGATCGAGGGCGCGAAGATGAGCAAGGCGCGCGGCACCTTCATCAACGCCGGCGAGTACCTGCACGCCGGCCTCGACCCCGAGTGGCTGCGCTACTTCTACGCCGCCAATCTGGGGCCCACGCCCAGCGACATGGATCTCTCGCTCAACGAGCTGAAGAACCGCGTGAACGGGGAGCTCCTGGCCAACGTGGGCAACCTGGCCAACCGCGCGCTCTCGCTGGTCTGGAAGAACGGCGGCAGGCTCACGCGGGCAGCGGCCTCCGAGGTCTTCGAGAAGGCGCGCGCGGTGGAGCAGGAGATCGCTGGCCTCTACGCCGCGTGCGACACGCGCGCCGTGGTCCAAAAGGTCTTGGACTTCTCCTCTTCCGCGAACGCGCGCCTGCAGGCGCAGAAGCCGTGGGAGAAGCTCAAGGGCGACCGCGATGCCGCCCTCTCCGAGCTGACGCTGGCCGTGAACGTGGCGCGGCTGTGCGCGCGCTGGCTCCAGCCCATCGTGCCGCGCTTCGCCGCCGGCGTGGAGGAGCAGAGCGGGGCGGAGCTGCGCTGGGGCGACTTCGCGCCGCTGGAGGACCGCGAGATCCGGGAGCCAAAGCCGCTGGTGCGCAAGGTGGAGGACGCGGAGCTGCAGAAGCTGGCGGCGCGCTTCGTGCCGGCGGTCGGCGCGGCGCCGGCGGAAGCGCCGGCGGCACCTCCGGCAGTGGTGACTCCGGAAATGACCGTCGAGCAGTTCGCGGCCATGGACCTGCGCGCGGGCAAGGTGCTCGCCGTCGAGCGGGTGGCGAAGAAGGACAAGCTGCTCAAGCTCACCATCGACATGGGAGAAGCGGAGCCGCGCACCATCGTCAGCGGCGTGGCGCAGTCGTACGCGCCCGAGGAGCTGGTGGGCAAGGTGGTGTGCGTGGTGGCCAACCTGCCCCCGCGCGCCTTCGGCAAGGGCCTCTCCTCGCACGGCATGGTGCTCTACGCCAGCGGCGGAGATCGCGAGCACACCGCCATCGAGCTGTCGCCGGACGTGAAGCCGGGATCGAAGGTGAAGTGATGGGCCTCTTCTCTTCGCTGTTCGGCAAGAAGCCGCCGGCGGAAGCGCCGTCCGCCCCGGAGGCGGTGTCCTTCGACGAGTTGCGGGAGGGGCTGGAGTCTCCGGACGGCGCGGCCCGCGTCGACGCCGGACGCGAGCTGCTCGATCGGTGGCGCAACGGGGAGCTGCCGGCCGCCGAGATCCTCGCGCCGCGCCTCGAGCAGCTGCTCGGGGACGATGAGCCGCTGGTCCGCATCACGGCGCTGCAGGGCGTGCGCATGCTGCGCAAGCCCGAGAACCTGGCCGCCTGCGAGAGCGGGGTGCTGGGGTTGCTCGCCGACGGCACGCCACAAGTCCGCGCCGCCGCCATCTGGGCGGCCATCCGCCTTCCCGGGGAGACGGCCCGCGCGCAGGTCCGCGCGGCGCTCCAGTCCTCCGAGGAGACGATGCGCTTCGCCGCAGCCTGCGCCCTGGCGGACGCGCACGACGCGGCCGCGCTGCCCGAGCTGACGGCGGCGCTGCGCGACGGCTACCGCAGGCAGGAGGCGATCTCGGCCCTGATGTCGCTGGGCGACGCGGACGCGCTCCCAGAGGTGTCGCGGCTGTTCGAGGACGAGTCGCTGGGCGAGTTCGACCGCACGCTGGTCGCCGCGGCGATGGCGCGCTTCGGCGATGCCCGCGGCGGAGCGCACCTGATCTCGCGCATCGAGACCGAGTCCGACGACAGGCCCATCGCGGCGGAGTGGGCAGGGCGCCTGGGCGTGCAGGAGGCGATTCCGACGCTCACCGGGTTGGCCGAGCGCGAGGGCGACGCCGCGCAGGGAGCCGCAATCCGGGCCCTGGGAAGGCTGAAGGCCCCGGGCGCCGAGGAGCGGCTGCTCCGGCTGGTCGCCGACGCGGACGCGCCCGAGGACCTGCGCATGGACGCGGCCGAGGGCCTGGCGGAGCTGGCCACGCCCGCCGCCCTCGATCTCTTGAAGCAGCTGGCCCAGGGCGAGCCGTCCGAGCTGAGCCAGCTCAGCCAGGAGCTGCTCGCCGAGGTGGAGGCGAATGCTGGTTGACGCGCACGCGCACCTGGACGGGTACGCGGATCGCGACGAGGTGGTGGCGCGGGCCAGGGCCGCCGGCCTGTTGCACCTGGTGGTGGTGGGACAGTGGCGCGAGGGCGTCGGCATGGCCGGCGCGCGCGAGGCCGTCGAGCTGGCGAAGACCGACCGGAGCTTCTTCTCCGCCACCGCAGGCATCCACCCGCACGACGCCGCGCAGGCCACCGAGGCGGACTTCGCCGAGCTGCGCCGCATCTGCGAGGACGCAGACGTGGCCGCGGTGGGCGAGTGCGGGCTGGATTTCCATTACGACCGATCGCCGCGAGAGACGCAGCGCGAGGTGTTCGTGCGCCAGATCCGGCTGGCCAGGGAGCTGCGCAAGCCGCTGGTGGTGCACACCCGCGAGGCCGACGAGGAGACCGCGGAGATCCTGGGGCGCGAGCTGGGGCCCGACGGCGGCGTCATCCACTGCTTCACCAGCGACTGGACCGCCGCGCAGCGCTACCTCGCGCTCGGGATGTACCTGAGCTTTTCGGGGGTGGTGACCTTCCGCAACGCCGACGCCCTGCGCGAGGCGGCCCGCAAGACGCCCGCGGACCGCATGCTGGTCGAGACCGACTGCCCCTTCCTCGCACCCGTTCCCCACCGCGGAAAGCGCAACGAACCCGCCTGGGTGGCCTTGACTGCCGCGGAGCTTGCCCGCCTGCGCGGAGTGCCGGCGGACGAGCTGGCGCGCGTCACCACGAGCAACGCACGCCGCGCCTTGCGCCTGCCCGGAGGTTGATCTTGAATGCCGGGGCGCCTCCCCGCATCCAAGCCCGTGAAAGGACGGTCCACCATGAAGAAGCTCATCGCCGGCTCGCTGCTCGCTGCCTCGCTCTCCCTGGGAGCGTTCGCTGCGCAGAAGACCGAGACCATCAAGGTGTCCGGCTGGCACTGTGGGGGCTGTGCCGCCCGCACCGAATCCGCCATCAAGGACCTCAAGGGCGTGACGACCGTCGCATCCGACAAGGACAAGAAGGAAGTGAAGGTCACGTACGACGACAGCAAGGTGAAGCGCGCCGATCTGGACAAGGCCATCGCCGACTCCGGCTTCACCGCGGAGAAGTAGCGCTCAGCTCTCCCAGCTGAGCCATTCCTCGGCGGAGGGTTCTTCGCCCTCGGTCTTCCAGCGGCCCTTCCATTCCACCACCTCCCACCCGCGGCGGACGGCTTCGGCGCGGAAGGCTGGCTTGGGGTTCACCACCACCGGGTGGCCTACCTCCTCGAAGAGCGGGGTGTCCGCCACCGAGTCCGAATACAGGTAGCAGCGCCCCACGTCGATGCCGTGGCGTGCCAGCACCTCCTTCACCCGTTCGCGCTTGCCCTCGCGGAAGACGATGGGCGGCACCAACTCGTCGGTGGAGATGCCCTGCTTGATCAGCGCCCGCGTTCCCACCGCCTCGTGAGCGCGGAGGAAGCGCCCGAACTCGTCGATGATGAACTGCGGCGAGCCGGAAGCGACCAGCACCAGGTGGCCCATCAACAGATGCCGCCGCACCGTGCGCAGGCCCTGCTGGGTGACGCGCTTCTTGAGGTGACGGTCGAAGCAATTGCGGGCCAGGTCGCGCAGGCGGTCGGCGCGGATGCCCTGCTGGCACCTGGAGCCCAGCGCCACCATGTCGGCTTCGGAGAGCCGCTTGCGGGCGTATTCGTAGAGCGCGCGAGGCACCTGCGAGCGCACACCGGCAGCCATCTCCCGGTTCGAATAGAGGAACCAGGTGAAGATGGTCCCTGCGTTCCCGTCGAGCAGCGAGTCGTCGATGTCGAAGACGGCGGCGGTGCGCTGGAACGGCTGCATCAGCTCTCGCCTTCGCGATACAGCCCTGGACCCGTGAAGCGGCGGTCGTCGCCTGCTGGAGCCGCGGGCACCAGCAGCTGCCGCCCGTAGAGGTTCTTGCGGTCGGTCCAGCGCGCGCCGGGCGGCGCCGCGGCGAAGAGCTGGCCGAAGGAGCTCATCCGGGTGTCCAGCTCGTCGAGCGCGTGGACGACCATGGCCTCGAGCGTGGCGGGCTCGCGGGGGCTGCCGTATTCGTGCCGTCCGTGATGCGCCACGACGAGGTGCGTGACGCGCCATTCCAGCTCTCGGGGGAAGTCGGCGATGCGCGCCGCCTTCTCGCGGATGAGCTGGCAGGTGAGCACCAGATGGCCCACCAGCTTGCCCTCGTCCGTGTACTCGAAGCCTGGCTCCGGCGAGATCTCCCGCGCCTTCCCGATGTCGTGGAGGATGCAGCCGGCCGTGACCAGGTCGCGGTCGAGCTGCGGATAGTGATCGCACACGCGCCAGCCGAGCTGCAGGACCGAGAGAGTGTGCTCACAGAGCCCGCCCGCGAAGGCATGGTGGATGCTCTTGGCGGCCGGCGCGCGCAGGAAGCCGGACCTGAGTTCCGGGTCGTCGAGGAAGGAGAGGAGCAGCGCGCGGACGTGGGCGTTGCGCGCCTGCGCGGCGAGGCCGCGGATCTCCTCGAACATCTGCTCCGCCGTCATGCGGGTCGATGTATCACAGCCCCCCGACGCTGTACCGGGACGCGGGGGAGGGCGAAAGGCTCGGGTGGTCCGAGGACTGCTAGGCTTCTTCCTCGTCCTCTGCCGCTGCCTTCGCGCCTGCCGCCTTCTTCGCGGCGAGCCTCGCCTTCTCGGCGGCCTCCGCGTCCAGCTCGGCCTGCGGTCGCGGCTCGATGGTGAAGTCGCTGATCCGGCCCTGCGCCTTGAGCGCCTTGAGCCCGGCGTCCATCGCCTGCCAGCGCGTCTTCGCGCGCAGCTTGATCATCACGGGGGCGGCGGGACGGCGGATGAGGCTGACGGGATCGTACTCGCCGGAAAGGATGCTCACCGACCAGTTCGACTCCAGGTCGGTATCGACGCGGACCTCGCACTCCTTGCCTTCCCAGATGGCCTTCGTGGGCATGCCGTTGTCCTACCACAGCTCAGCGGGCGGGCACGGCCTTCACCGCTCCCGGCGGCAACGCGCCGGTCTTCCGCGCCACGACTCCGGCATGCGATTGGATCCAGAGTGCGGCGGCGAGCCCCACCAGCATCAGCGCGAGCGTGATCCAGAAGAGCCGCTTCGTGTCCCGCTTGCGCGCGACCGTCATGCCGTGAATCCAGGGAAGGTCTGCCGCGCGCACCCAGCGATCGCCGCGCTGGACCAGATCGTCGCCGGCGATCACGCCGCTGTTCCAGAGCTGGAGGAACTCCTTCTGGCTGCTGACGGTGAGCTCGGTGGCGCTGCTCGCCTGCCTGACCTGGAGCTTCATGCGGTTGTCAGGTTAGGGACGCCCCCGCCGGGGGGCAATGCCCCGGGCTTGTCCCGGGACAAGTCGAGCTGGGGGTGCGGGTTGTCTGACCACTGCGGGACGGGGTCTGAACTTGCCCCGGGACAAGCCTGAGGTGCTGAACTTGTCCCGGGACAAGTCGACACGGTGTCCAAGTGGTCTGACGACTCGAGGGGCGGTTCCCAACCTGTCCTCAGACGAGTCCAAGCGCCGAAACCGGCGCCAACTTGTCCCGGGACAAGTTGGCTGGTGACGCATTGCGGTGCGAATCGCTTTACGCGCCTCCCGCGGTCAAACGTCGCGCAAATGACTCATTCGATTCGCACCGCGCCGCGGCGTAACCACCCCGCGTATCTTGCAACTCCTTGATTTTTGTGGAATTGAGTGCGTCGGCGTAGCAGTTGCACTGGAATCACAGCGCCACGCTACCCCCCATGAGGTTCCCAGTGTCCCAGAAGGTCTCTTCAGAGAACGCCACGAATCCGGCACCCGCCGCGATCCCCAACCTGGATCGGGCTGCGGGCGCGCGCATTCTCGCGCGGTCGTTCTACAAGGAGCTCCGGGAGAACGGGTACACGCCGAAGCAGTTGCTCGCGCTTTCCACCGAGTTGATCGACCTGATCACGCAGGATCTCCAGGCGGAGCGGAAGGGCGCCGCGTAAACAGACGACCGCGCGCAGGCCCACCCCGCTGTGCCTTGACGGGGTGGTTTTCAGAGCCTATTTGTCCCTCCCCCAAGGAGGCTTCGACATGGCTCGCTTCGCCATCAACGGCTTCGGCCGGATCGGCCGCAACATCCTTCGCGCTGCGCTGAAGCGCGGGGCCAACTTCGACGTCGCCCTGATCAACGACGTCGACAAGCCGAAGACCCTGGCTCACCTCTTCAAGTACGACTCCGTGCACGGCATCTTCGACGGGACCGTCGAAGCCACCGAAGACGCCGTGGTGATCAATGGCAAGCGCATCGCCGTCAGCGCCAAGCGCGACCCGGGCGAGCTCGCGCACAAGGAGCACAAGGTCGACGTGGCGCTCGAGTGCTCCGGGCGCTTCACCAAGCGCGAGGACGCCGAGCGGCACCTCAAGGCGGGCGCGCGCAAGGTGATCATCTCCGCGCCGGGCAAGGGACAGGACCTCTCGCTCTGCTACGGCATCAACCACGAGAAGTACGACGCGGCCAAGCACAACATCATCTCCAACGCGTCCTGCACCACCAATTGCCTGGCGCCGGTCGCGAAGGTGTTGATGGAGAGCTTCGGCATCGAGCGCGGGCTGATGACCACCATCCACTCGTACACCAACGACCAGCGCATCCTCGACCTGCCGCACGAGGACCTGCGCCGCGCCCGCGCGGCAGCGCTGAGCATGATCCCCTCCAGCACCGGCGCGGCGAAGATGATCGGCGAGGTGATCCCCGAGCTGAAGGGCAAGCTGAACGGCACCTCCATCCGCGTGCCCACGCCCAACGTCTCGCTGGTGGACCTGACCGCCGAGCTGTCGAAGAAGACCACGGTCGAGGAGATCAACGCGGCGTTCAAGTCGGCGGCCGAGGGCAAGCTGAAGGGCATCCTCGTCTACAACACCGAGCAGACCGTCAGCGTGGACTACAACGGGAACCCTGCCTCCTCGATCTTCGACTCCACGCAGACCGCGGTGGCCGACGACGGCAAGTTCGTCAAGGTCTTCTCCTGGTACGACAACGAGTGGGGATTCTCCAACCGCATGGTGGACGTGGGGCTGTTCATCGGCGGCAAGCTCTAGGCTCATGGTCAAGTCGGTCGAGCAGCTCGACATCGCCGGCAAGCGGGTTTTCATCCGCGTCGACTTCAACGTCCCTCTCGACAAGAAGACCGGGAAGGTGAAGGACGACGCGCGCATCCGCGCGGCGCTGCCCACCATCCAGTACGCCGTCAAGCAGCGGGCGCGGGTGATCCTCGCCTCGCACCTGGGGCGCCCCGACGGAAAGGTCGTGCCGGAGATGTCGCTGGAGCCGGCAGGCGCGCGATTGTCCCCGCTCCTCGGGCAGGACGTGATCTTCGCCGACGACTGCGTGGGCGACGGCGTGCGCAAGCTGGTGGGCGAGCTGCGCGAGGGACAGGTCCTGTTGCTCGAGAACCTCCGCTTCCATCCCGAGGAGGAGGCGAACGACGACTCCTTCTCGCGAGAGCTGGCACAGCTGGCAGACGTCTACGTGGACGACGCCTTCGGCACCGTGCACCGCGCCCACGCCTCCACGGTGGGGATGGTGAAGCACGTCCCCAAGCGGGGCGCGGGCTTTTTGGTCGCGGCGGAGCTGAAGCACCTGCAGCCGCTGCTCAAGGGCGCGCCGAAGCCCTATCTCGCCATCCTCGGCGGCGCGAAGGTGAGCGACAAGATCAAGGTCATCGATCAACTGATGGGCAAGGTGGACGCGCTGCTCATCGGCGGGGCCATGGCCTACACCTTCCTGACCGCGCGCGGCGTGCCGGTGGGCGCGTCGAGGGTGGAGAAGGACAAGGTCGAGGTGGCGAAGCGCATCCTCGACAAGGCGGCGCAGTCGCGGGTCGAGGTGCTGTTGCCTGCGGACCACGTGGTGGCGAAGGAGCCCAAGGGCGGCATCCCCACGCAGACGGTCGCGCAGATCCCCGAAGGGATGCTGGGCCTCGACATCGGACCCAAGGCCCGCGAGCTGTACCGCCAGCGCATCCTCGGCGCGAAGACCGTGTTCTGGAACGGGCCGATGGGGATGTTCGAGGTGGCCGAGTTCGCGGCGGGCACGCGGGCGGTGGCTGAGGCGCTGGCAGAAGCGACCGGCACCGGGGCGCGCACCATCGTGGGCGGCGGGGACTCGGCGGCGGCCATCGCCGAGATGGGCCTCGCCTCCAAGGTGACCCACGTCTCCACCGGCGGCGGCGCCTCCCTGGAGTACCTCGAGGGCCGCGACCTTCCCGGCATCAAGGTCCTCGACGAATAGCCGCTCCGCGGAAGGTTGGAGTCATCATGGCGAGACGGAAGTTCGTGTGTGGCAATTGGAAGATGCACAAGACCTCTGCTGAGGCGGCGGCCCTGGTGCGGGAGCTGCGGCAGAGGTTGAACACGCAGATCCAGGTCGCGGTGGCGCCGCCCTTCACAGCGCTCTCCAAGGTGAAGGAGGCGCTGGTGGGCAGCTCCATCCAGCTCTTCGCCCAGAACTGCCACCACGAGAAGCAGGGCGCCTTCACCGGCGAGGTCAGCGCGCCCATGCTCAAGGAGCTGGGCTGCGACGGAGTGATCCTCGGCCACAGCGAGCGCCGTCAGTACTTCGGCGAGACGGACGAGGGCGTGAACCGCAAGCTGAAGGCCGTCCTCGAGGCGCAGCTCCACCCCATCGTCTGCGTGGGCGAGACGCTGCAAGAGCGGGAGGGAAACCGCACCTGGGAGGTGGTCTCCCGGCAAATCCGCGGCGCCTTCGCGGGCCTCCCCGGCGAGCAGATCGGCCGCTGCACCGTCGCCTACGAGCCGGTGTGGGCCATCGGCACCGGCAAGGTGGCCACCACCGCGCAGGCGCAGGAGGTGCACGGCCAGATCCGCGGGCTCTTGCGCGAGCTGGGCGGCGCACAGGTGGCGGATGCGGTCCGCATCCAGTACGGCGGATCGGTCAAGCCGGACAACGCGGCCGACCTGCTCTCGCAGCCCGACATCGACGGCGCGCTGGTGGGCGGGGCCTCGCTCAAGGCGGACGATTTTGCGAAGATCGTAGCGGGGGCAAAGCCATGAAGCCGAATCCGATTCCCGAGGGGTACCACTCGCTGACGCCGTACCTGATCGTGAAGGGCGCCGCCAAGGCGCTGGAGTTCTACGCCAAGGCATTCGGGGCGAAGGAGCTGTTCAGGATGCCGGAGCCCGACGGCCGCATCGGCCATGCCGAGATGCAGCTCGGCAACTCCCGCTTCATGCTCGCCGACGAGCACTCCGAGCGGGACGTCCGCGCCCCGTCCGGCAGCCCGCCCGTGCACATGGTCCTCTACTGCGAGGACGTCGACGCGCAGTGGAAGCGGGCGCTGGCGGCAGGAAGCAAGGAACTGCGGCCGCTGCAGAACCAGTTCTACGGCGACCGCAGCGGGACGCTGGCGGACCCGTTCGGTCACCAATGGACCATCGGCACGCACGTGGAGGACGTCTCTCCCGAAGAGATGGAGCGGCGCATCAAACAACAGAAGTAGCGGCCATTTCGCTCCCCGGCGCCGCGCGCGGTATCGTAAGCGCCTGCGCAGGGGGACCGGTATGCAACCTGGCCTCGCCGTCACCGTCCACGACCGTCTCGCGTTCGAGAACCCCTTCATGCTGGCCTCGGGCCCGCCCGGGACCAATGGCAAGGTCATCGCCAAGAGCTTCGACCTGGGCTGGGGCGGGGTGGTGATCAAGACCATCTCGCTGGACGCGAGCAAGGTGATCAACACCGCTCCGCGCTACGGCAAGCTGCGCGGCCGCGAGTCCAACGAGGTGATCGGTTTCGAGAACATCGAGCTGATCAGCGATCGGCCTTTCGGGACCTGGCTGGACGAGCTGCGGCAGCTGAAGAAGCACTATCCCGGCAAGATCCTCATCGCCTCCGTGATGGAGGAATATCGCCGGGAGGCATGGCACGAGATCGTCCGCAGGGTGGAGGAGACCGGCGTGGACGGGTTCGAGCTCAACCTGTCTTGCCCGCACGGCCTGCCGGAACGGAAAATGGGCATGGCCATGGGGGAGAATCCCGACCTCGTCCGCGAGGTGTGCGGCTGGGTGAAGGAGGTGGCCACCATCCCGGTCTGGGCGAAGATGACGCCCAACGTGGGCCACGTCACCGAGCCCGCCGGCGCCGCGCTCAGGGCAGGCGTCGACGGCATCAGCGCCATCAACACCATCCTCAGCATCATCGGCGTGGACCTGCGCACGCTGCGGCCCATGCCGACGGTGGAGGGCTACGCGGTGGCGGGCGGGTACAGCGGGCAGTCGGTGCGGCCCATCGCGCTGCGGCAGGTGATGGAGATCGCGCGCGCGTTCCCGGGCGTGCCCATCTCGGGGATGGGCGGCATCGAGACCGGCGCCGACGCGGCGCAGTTCTTCCTCCTCGGCGCGCACACCGTGCAGATCTGCACCGGCGCCATGCTCCGCGGCTACGAGATCATCGCCGAGCTCAAGGCCGACCTCACCAAGTTCATGGTGGACCACGAGTTCACCGACGTGCGCCAGTTCATCGGCAAGTCGCTGCCCTGGTTCTCCACGCACGCGGACCTGGTCTCGCGACAAAAGATCTCCAAGGCCAACCGCGATGCCGAGACGTGGAAGGGCCACATCGCCAAGGAAACCGACTCCCTGACCAACAACTGAGGATCAGTCGCGTCGGCGGAAACCAGGACGCGGATCACCTGCGACATGTAGCGCGATGTAGGTGCCTCGTTTTCATTCGCGGCAAGCCTCTGCGCCGTGCTTCCATTTCGGGCGGATGCGGATCGCTCTTTGCTTTTGCGCAATCGCGGCGCTGGCTTGCGGCGGACCGATGCGCCCGCGCGACGTGCACGCCTTCGCCGCCGACGGCGCGGTCGAGGTGACGTGGGGGTCAGCGCCGCTGATCGAAACCTACCGCGTGCAACTGGTGGACTTCGAGAGCGGCTCGCCCGTGTCGGAGCCCGTGATCGTCCACGGCACGCGCGCGACGCTGCCCGGCAACGCCTCGGGCGTCTGGGTGGATGCCCTCCCTGGCGGCCGCGCCACCGGCGTGGTCAGCGGCGGCGCGCAGGGTGGCTCGGGCGCCCGCTGGCAGTTCTTCGCGCCCTGGGATTTCCGGGCGGGGGCCTTGAGCGTGCGCTATCCGAGGCTCGCTCCCGACGAACGCCTCGGCGTCCTCTTGCTGAACGCGGGCGGCCCCGACCAGGCGGCTGCGAACGTAGCGATCGACGGCGTGGTGGCAGCCGCGGAGCCCCCCACGGAGACGACGACGTCCGCGCTGCAGAGCGCGCGTACCTCGTCCCTGGCGCTCCACGAGGTTGTGCGTGCGCAGGAGTCCGCCCTCGCGGCCGAAGTGCCCGCCGCCGCGGAGGCCGCCGGGACCGGCGATCACCGCTCGTTCTGCGTGGTGCCGGCGCTCGACTTCTCACGCCATTTGCGCAAGCCGGCCACGCGCGCGGCGTCGTCCGCATACGCCGATCTCTACGTGGACGACGACGACCTGAGCCACTACGAGGGTCCGCTCCTGGCCTCGCTGGCGGCAGCGCTCGACCAGCGGGTGTGGCCGGCGGTGACGCAGGCGTTCGGCGCCCCTACCGACGTCGACGGCAACGGCAAAGTGTTGGTGCTGATCACGCACGAGCTCGGCGCGCACCTCAGCGGCGGCTGGTTGATCGGGTACTTCGGCAACGCCGACCTGGTGCGTGCGCGGGACGACTCGCCCGGCTGCAGCGGCAGCGGCTCGAACCACGGCGAGATCGTCTACCTCAACGACGTGAGCAACGGCGCCGTCAACGGCTACTCCGTACAGGAGCAGGTGGACACGCTCTTTCCCGCCACCGTCGCGCACGAGCTGCAGCACCTGCTCAACTTCGCCCACCGCTGCGTGGAGCGCTCCTGCGATGGGCCGGAGGAGACCTGGATCAACGAGGCGCTCTCCAAGGTGGCAGAGGACGTTGCCGGGTACGGCTGGAACGCCGCCGGCGGACGCGCCGAGGGGGCCGCCTACCTGGGACGCAACGCCGGCAACGTGCGCGGCTACGATGGCCGGAGCCTGACGCGCTGGGAGGGCGATCCCATCGGCAACTACCAGGGAGCGCACAGCTTCCTGCGCTTCTTCGCCGACCGGACGGGTCCGGAGCTGATGACCCGCATCGCGGAGGGTCCGGGCGGACAGGCGGGTCTGGAGGCAGCGCTGGGCCGGCCCTTGCCGCGCGCGATGGCAGAGTGGGCCACCGCGCTCTTGCTCTCCAACGAGCCCGACGCGCCGTACAGCTACTCGGGCGACCCTTGGTCACCGCTGCACGATCGCTTGCGCCACCTCGACACGCGCGCCCCGGGCCCGGTCTCGCTGCGCGCCGACGGCATCGCGGCGGTGACCTCCGGAGCGGGGCAAGGGGGCGCCGCGACCGTGACGGTCAGGAGCTCGGCAGAACGCGCCCCCTGGGTCGTGGTGGTCAGGGCCAGCTCAACCCTGCCGGCCCGCTGAGTTTCGGGGACACCTTACGTAACTTGACGTATGGTGTCCCCGAAACTCAGGCGCGGAGCTTGTAGCCCTTCTTCAGCAGCCAGAGCGCCCAACTCACCAGGAGGACGGCGATGGCCAGCATCACGCCGAACCCCTCCCACGGCCGCTCCACCGTGTGGCCGATGAGCGCGAAGCGCATCGATTCGATCATGTAATAGATGGGGTTCAGGTGCAGCACGACCTGGAAGCCGTGCGGCAGCATGGCCGCCGAGTAGAAGACGCCGCCCAGGAACGCCAGCGGCGTGATCACGAAGGTGGGGATGAAGTTCACCTGCTCGAACTTGTCCGCCCACAGCGCTACGATCAGCCCGGCCGCCGCGAACGCCACCGAGACCAGCACGGCCGCCAGCACCGCTTCGATGGGATGCGGGACATAGGGGCCGACGAAGAGGGCGGCGGTGGCCCAGGTGAGGCCGCCCACGATCAAGGCGCGCGTGGCGCCTGCGGCCACGAAGGCGGCGAGCAGCTCCAGGTACGTGAGCGGCGTCACCAGCAGATCGACGATGGTTCCCTGCAGCTTGAGGATGAACATCGACGAGCTGGTGTTGAGGAACGCGTTGTTGACGATGCCCAACATCACCAGGCCCGGCACCAGGAAGCGGATGTAAGGCACGCCTTCCACCTCGCGCAGGCGGCCGCCCAGGGACCAGCCGAAGACGACGAAGTAGAGGGCGGTGGTGATCAGCGGGGAGAGGATGGTCTGGCCCGGGACACGGAGGAACCGCTTCACCTCCTTGCGATAGAGGGTGCGCAGCCCCAGCGACTTGTCGGGCGGATCGGCGGGGGGCGGCGTGGGAGGGACGGGACGCTCCCGCGCAGTGGCCCCGTTGGTCGCGTGGACGATGGGCGTGGGCGAACGCAAGAGCTCCAGGATCACGTTCTCCAGCCGCGGCTCGCGCGTCTGCACGTCGGCGACGCGCAGGCCCGACGCGGCCACGGCCTGCAACGGCACGGAGAGCGTCTCGCCGAGGCGCGGCGTGAGGACCAATGCCGCCCCACCTTCCGCCAGCGCGGCGCCCGCCTGAGCCAGCAAGATGGGGAGATCACGCACCGGCTGCTCCAGCGCGAGCCGGATGGTGCGCTTGCTGTAGCGGGCGATCAGCTCCTGCTTGTCCTCCACCACCAGGAGCCGGCCGTTCTTGATCACGCCGATGCGGTCGGCCAGCTCGTCGGCTTCCTCCAGGTAGTGGGTCGTCAGCACCACCGTGGCGCCCTCCGCCGCCAGCCGCTTCACGTAGGCCCAGAGATCGCGCCGCAGCTCCACGTCCACGCCGGCGGTGGGCTCGTCGAGGAAGAGCACCGGCGGGCGGTGCACCAGCGCCTTGGCGATGAGCAGGCGCCGCTTCATGCCGCCGGAGAGCGCGCGGGTGTTGGCGTGCCGCTTGTCGAGCAGGCCCAGGTTGCCCAGCACGTCCTCGATGCGGGCGTCGGTGAGTTGCACGCCGAAGTAGCCCGCCTGGAAGCGGAGCGTTTCCTCGACGGTGAAGAAGGGATCGAAGTTGATCTCTTGAGGCACGAGGCCCACCGCGCGGCGGGTGAAGCGGTAGTCGCGCACCACGTCGCGGCCGAGCACTTCCACCGTACCTTCGCTGGCGAGCGCGGTGCCGGCTACCAGGCTGATGAGCGTGGTCTTGCCGGCGCCGTTGGGCCCCAAGAGGGCGAACACCTCGCCGCGGTAGACGTCGAGATCGACGTGATCCAGCGCCGTGAAGGCGCCGAAGCGCTTGGTCGCGCCCCGCAGGCGCACGGCTTCGTTCATCGTCGTCGTCCCGTCGGCAAGATGCCACAGCGCGGCCGGCGATGCGCATCGCTTCGTTCTGGACTAACATCCAGGCGCCGAAAGAAAGGACGGCCTCCATGGCTCGCCTGTTCGTGGGAAACCTCCCCTTCGACACCACCGAGGGGCAGGTGAAGGACTTGATCGCCGGCGCGAACCGCACGGTGCGCTCGGTGAAGATGATCAGCGACAAGGACACCGGCCGCTCCCGCGGGTTTGCCTTCGTGGACCTCGACAGCGACGAGGAGGCGAAGGCCGCCATCGAGGAGCTGGACGGCAAGGACTTCGGCGGCCGCGCGCTCAAGGTCAACGAGGCGGAGGAGAAGGCCGGCGGCGGAGGCAAGTTCGGCGCCGGGGGCGGCTTCCGCAGCACTCCGCACGGCAAGGAGGCGCAGGGCCGCAGCGGGTTCGGCATGCGCGGCCCGGCGCAGAACATGCCGCGCGGCTCTCAGCGCGGCGGCGGGCGGGGCGGCACGCGCGGCTCTTGAGCACGCGCAAGCTCGCGCTCTTGCACCGGGAGTTGATCGAATGCCGGGCCTGCCCGCGCCTGGTGGCGTGGCGCGAGGAGGTGGCGCGCGTCAAGGTGAAGCGCTTTCGCGACTGGACGTACTGGGCGCGGCCGGTGCCGGGCTTCGGAGATGCGAAGGCGCGGCTGCTCATCGTCGGGCTGGCGCCGGCGGCCAACGGCGCCAACCGCACCGGGCGCATGTTCACCGGAGATCGCAGCGGCGATTTCCTTTATGCGGCCCTCCACCGCGCGGGCATCGCCAACCAGCCCACCAGCGTGCACAAGGACGACGGCCTCGCGCTCCGGGGTGCCTTCATCAGCGCCCCCTGCCGCTGCGCGCCGCCGGCGAACAAGCCGCTGCCTCTGGAGCTGGACAGGTGCAGTGCCTGGCTCGACCGCGAGGTCTCCTTGCTGCCCGAGGTGCGGGTGGTTCTCGCGCTGGGCGCCATCGGCTGGGGCGCCGCCCTTTTGCACTTTGCTCGCAGGGGGCTGGCCGTGCCGCGGCCGCGCCCGCTCTTCGGGCACGGCGCCGAGGCGCGCATCCCCGCAGGCCCCGTGCTGCTGGGCTGCTACCACGTGAGCCAGCAGAACACGAACACCGGGAAGCTGACGGAGAAGATGATCGACCGCGTCCTGATCAGGGCGAAGGAATTGATGCTTCGCACACCTACGTAAGCGCCCGCTTGCGCGCCTGCACACCCGTACCCACCGTAGCTCGCTGGAGGAGGTGTAAGATGCGCCTTGCCCGAGACGTCGAGAAGCAGGCGGGTGAGAGGACCCAGGTGAACGGATCGGTGCACAAGCGCCTCTCCGGCAAGGTGGCGGTGGTCACGGGCTCGTCGCGCGGCATCGGCAAGGCGATCGCGCGCGCGCTCGCGGCCGAGGGCGCCAACATGGCCGTCCACTATTGCCGCGGCCGCGAGCAGGCCGACGGGCTGGCCGCCGAGTTCGAGCGCGGCGGCAGTCGCGTGGGCGTCTTCCAGGCCGACGTGTCCAGGCCCGAGGATTGCCACCGTTTGCTGGAGCAGGCCGCAAGGCAGCTGGGCCCGGTGGACATCCTGGTCAACAACGCCGGCGTCAACCGCGACAAGAGCATCCGGAAGATGAGCGCGTCGGAGTGGGATGAGGTCATCCACACCAACCTCGACTCCGTCTTCCACTGCACCAAGGCCGCGCTCGAGCCGATGATCTCGCGCGGCTGGGGCCGCATCCTCAACATCGCCTCGATCATCGGCCAGACCGGCGCATTCGGGCAGGCCAACTACGCCGCGGCCAAGGCCGGGGTCATCGCCTTCACCAAGAGCGTGGCGCAGGAGGTGGCGAAGTACGGCGTGACCGTCAACGCCATCTGCCCGGGCTTCGTGGACACCGACATGATCGCCTCCATGCCGCAGGCGGCGAAGGAGGCGGTGAAGGGGCGGATCCCGCTGGGCCGCTTCGGCGATGCGGACGAGGTGGCGAGGCTGGTCCGCTTCCTCTGCACCGAGGGGGACTGGATCACCGGCGCCCAGCTGAACATCAACGGCGGGCAGTACATGTAACCGGTTCCGCCGCCCCGGAGGGCGGGCAGGCGGGCCGGCGCGTCGTTTGAGTGCCAAGTTTCCCGCATGTCCAGGCGTCCGCTCTCCGATCAGGTGGTGGCAGTCACCGGCGCATCTTCTGGAGTGGGCCGCGCCATCGCGCGAGCCTTCGGCGCGGCCGGCGCCAAGGTCGGCCTGATCGCCCGCGGCAAGGACGGGCTCGAGGCCGCCGCCGAGGAGATCCACAAGGCGGGTGGCGAGGCGCTCGTGTTGCCGGCGGACGTGTCGCACGCCTCGCAGGTCCAGGTGGCCGCGCGTGCCGTCGTCGAGCGGTGGGGTCGCATCGACACCTGGGTGAACGACGCCATGGTCTCGGTCTTCTCGCCCGTGGTGGAGATGACGCCCGAAGAGTATCGGCGCGTCACCGAGGTGAACTACCTGGGCACGGTGCACGGCACGCTGGCGGCGCTGCGCTACATGGCACAGGCGAACAGCGGCGTGATCCTCCAGATCGGCTCCGCACTGGTCTACCGCAGCATCCCGTTGCAGAGCGCCTACTGCGCTTCCAAGGCGGCCATCCGCGGGTTCACCGACTCGCTGCGCTGCGAGCTGATCCACGACCGGAGCCGCGTGAAGGTCTGCATGCTGCAGCTCCCCGCCGTGAATACGCCGCAGTTCGACGTGGTGCGGACGCGGCTGCCGCGGCATCCGCAGCCGGTGCCGCCCATCTACCAGCCGGAGGTGATCGCGCGTGCGGCGCTCCATCTCGCCATGCACCCGCGCCGGGAGATGTGGGTGGGCTTCAGCGCCGCCAAGGCCATCGCCGCCCAGAAGTTCGTCGGCGGGCTGCTCGACAGGTATCTCGCGCGCGCCGGCTGGGACTCGCAGATGGACAACAGGCCCATCGATCCCCTCTCGCGCCGCGACAACCTCGTCGCGCCGCTTCCGGGAGATCGCGGCGCGCACGGAGACTTCGATGCGCGCGCCAGGACGCGCAGCGCGGAGTTGTGGGCGCGGATGAATCTGGGCAAACTGGCCGCCGGCGCTGCCGCCGCCGCCCTGGGGCTGCTCGCCGCTCGCAGCTTCCACTCCTGACCGGAAAACCGGGCACGTGCACGTGCGCGTGCTCGACTTCGTGCACGAATTCGTGCCGAGCACCTGCACGACTCCGCGGTCTCATGTAAACCTCCCGCCTCATGTGGGTCACCGCGGAAGACGGCGCGCGCCTCCACTACCTCGACCAGGGCAAGGGCGATCCCGTCCTCTGGCTGCAGGGCCTGAACGCGCCTGCCGCCGCCTGGGCGGTGCAGCTCGCGCACTTCGCCCAGACGCATCGCAGCCTCGCGCCCGACGGCCGCGGCGTGGGGCAGAGCGACGTGCCGCCGGGACCGTACAGCACCCGCCAGATGGCAGCCGACGCCCTCGCGGTCCTGGATGCCGGGGACGTTTCGCGCGCGCACGTGGTCGGGCTGTCCCTGGGGGGCGCCGTGGCCCAGCAGTTGGCGCTCGAGCATCCCGATCGCGTGCGCTCCCTGGCGCTGCTCTCCACCTTCGCCGCCCAGTCTCCGCGGGGGCGGGCATTGCTGCAGTCATGGCGTGCTCTCTATCCCGTGGCGTACGCCGACCCGGCGCTGCGCAAGGCTTGGGAGCTGCAGGCCTATTGCTGGCTCTTCACCGACAGGTTCTGGCGCGGCGAGGCCAACGTGCGGGCCGCGCTGCGCTTCGCTTCCACGCAGCCGCAACAGCCGCCGCAGGGATTCGTCGGGCAGGTGGATGCCGCGCTGGGTCACGACACGCGGGAACGGCTGCCCGGACTCCGCGTCCCGACGCTCGTCATCCACGGGGAGCTGGACCAGCTCTCCTCGCGCGCCAACGGCGAGGAGCTCGCGCGGCTGATTCCCGGAGCCGAACTGCTCATCCTTCCCGAGGTGGGCCACGCCGTGAACCTGGAAGGGCAGCGGCCCGTCAACGCCGCCTTGCGCGCGCTGTGGAAGCGAGTTCCCTGACGGGCCGGCGCGCTCCACACTCTGGCACATCGCTTGCTCGTCTGCCCTCCGGGAGCGCCAAAAAGGCCCCCGTCGGAAAAAAAGACCGTCTGGTGTTCACTGCCACACGGTCGATCCGGGGATGAGGGAGAAATGCTGCAGCCGCCGAATCAGGTGCTGGTGATCGACGACGACGAGGCCGCGCGGGAGATCCTGGTCGAGCTTCTCGGCCGCATCGGCTATCACGCCTTTGCGGCGGCCGACGGAAAAGCCGGGCTGGAGTGGCTGGCTGGCGCCGCGGCGCCCCCGCAGGCAGTGCTCCTCGATCTCCGCATGCCGGTGCTGGACGGATTCGACGTGCTCGCCCGGTATCGTTCGGAAGGCGGCACGGCGCCGGTGATCGCGCTCTCGGCCATGGACGAGAAGGAGGCCGTGGTCAAGGCGATGCGGCTGGGCGCCAGCGACTACCTGGTCAAGCCCATCGAGCCGGAGGAGCTGCGCGAGGCCATCGAACGCTGCTGCGCGGCATCGCGTCCTCCTCTGGCCGACGAACCGCAGGCCGTGGCCATCGTCCCCGCCGTTCGGCCCTCCGAGCCGCCGGCGGTGGTAGCGCAAGCCCACGCCTCCCAACGCGGCGGCGAGGTGCGGC